>Ga0233433_10000449_pt1 | contig 44810 bp, 36 predicted proteins | sample SI_122_August201_5_FD_179868 | JGI IMG/M metagenome (GOLD analysis project Ga0233433, IMG submission 179868) | Seawater microbial communities from Saanich Inlet, British Columbia, Canada - SI_122_August2016_100_MG | ecosystem: Environmental > Aquatic > Marine > Inlet | place: Canada: British...
ATTCTTGTTGAGAAATTATTTGCTTTGAAAATAATTCTTCTGCTCTTTGCATCTGTCTTTCAGCATTCTTAACATTTAATTCCGCAGCGTTTACTTGAGATTGAGCTCCATAAACAGATCTCTCATCTGGAACTACTTTAATTATTGCAATCAAATCACCATTATTAACCATGTCACCTTCTTCTACCATTATTTCTGAAATGATTCCATTTAATTGAGGTTTTATTTCAACCTCATCCTCAGGAATAACTGTACCTGTCACAACAGATGTTTTTTGAATACTTGAGGTAAATGCAGTAGTTGTGTCATATTGAATTGCTGCTGTACTATTTGTTCTGACGAAATAGGCAATGGCTAATAGAAAACCTAAGATTAATACTATAATTCCGATATTTTTAAATTTCATTTTTTTTATTTTAATTAATTACTCTTCTCTTAAAGCCTCAATAGGCTTAATACTTACAGCTCTCTCAGCTGGAATTAGTCCAATAAGTGTTCCTAAACTCACCATAGTAATAAATGCACCAAATACAATAGCTAAAGGAACAGTTGGGTTTGTAAAGGGAAAGTCTTCCAAACCTGAAGTACCTATATTTATAACAAATAGTAAAAAGGCACCAACAGTAATCCCTATTATTCCCGCTATAATTGTAAGAAAAACTGACTCTAATACAATTTGAACTTTTACTTCTCCAGGAGTAGCACCTAATGCTCTTCTTATACCTAACTCATTAGTTCTCTCCTTAACTGCAATTAGCATTATATTACCAATTCCAATAACACCAGCAAAAATTGTAGCTATACCAACAACAAGAGATAAGAAAACCAATCCTTTTGTGAATTTTATTATACTTTCAAATAATGAACCAATATTAAAAGTTCCAAAAGCCCTTTCATCTTCTGGGGATACAGTTTTTAATACTTTTAAATTTGATATTACTGTCTCTTCTAAATAATTTGGGTTTATATAATCATATCCCGCTATAAACATAAATCCATATCGATCACCCCTATTATATAATTTAGCAAAAGTAGTATACGGAATAGTTACATCCGAATCTGATCCAAACCCACCCCCTTCAGAAAATTTTGTAACTCCTACTACTTTAAAATTTACATTATTAATTTCAATATATTTTCCAAGAGGATCTTCACCTTCAGTAAATAATCTTTCTTGTGTACCTTCGCCAATAACAGCTACTTTTCTCTCATATTTAATATCCTCTTCATTAATATATCTTCCACCATCAAATATTTTAATAACTGAAATTTTAGCATAGACTGGAAAGTTACCAAAAACGTTAAAGTTATCAGATTTAGTACCCCTTGTTACTAATGGAGGTGAACCAGAAAAAGCTCCAGCTTGAAGGCCTGGTGCTATATATTCAATTTCGGGTATTCTACTTTTTAATTTGTCAACATCATTTAATCTAAATAGGGGTTGTCTACCTTCCTCAAAACCTTTATATGGAATAGAAGTTCTTTGTGCCCATACTCCCATGGAGTTTTTACTTAACCCACTAAAAGCATCATCAAAACCGTTTTGAATTCCTGTTGCAGAACCTGCCAAAGCTATATATATAAATATGCCCCAGAAAACTCCAATAGTCGTGATAATAGTCCTAGTCTTATTTTTTGAAATAGATTCAAAAATTTCATCCCAAGTATCTCTATCAAATATTTTTTTTAAACTATTCATCATTTAATGCTACAATTGGTTTGATTTGAGCAGCTCTTTTAGCTGGAATATATCCAGCAATTACTCCAAATATTATCAATATTACTGTTGCTGATAAAGCAATATTTAGATTTACCCCTGCTCTAGTAATAAAAAATTCTTGAAGAGCCCCAGAATCTAAAGAATTAAGAATTATGATTCCTAAAATCATTCCTAAGAAACCAGATATAGCAGTAATAAAAATTGATTCAGTTAAAATCATTTTTATTATCTCACTAGGTTCTGCTCCTAGTGCTTTTCTAATACCAAGTTCTTTTGTTCTTTCCTTTACTATAAAAACCATAATATTAGAAATTCCTATGATTCCTGCAATCAGTGTTCCTATTCCAACAAACGTCACAATTATTTGTAAAGCATTCGCAAACTGCATGGATCTATCTATCTCATCTGCTACATTTCTAACTCTAATTCCACTTGGATCAGTAGGGTCAACTGATTTTATTTTTTTCAAGAAAGATTTAATATTATCAGATAATTTTACAGCTCCTGATCCACCTATTGTTTGATCAAAAGTAATTCCAATGTTTCCAACCACATCAGTTCCCTTTAAAATTTGTTGTCTTGTAGTATAAGGAATGATTAATTTATTTTCCTCTGTATCACCACTAGTGTCTTGAAACACTCCAACCACTTTAAAGGATCTGGAGCCAAGGTTTATAAACCTACCTATAGGATCTTCTCCTCTAAAAATATCTCTAGCTACCAATCTTCCAATTGTAGTGACTTTATTTTTTTCTTTAATATCTTTTTCATTAATGTATCTTCCCTTCATTAAGACATGCTTTTCGATAATTTGATTCGCAGGAGATACTGCTGATATATCAAAATCGAATGTTTCTAATCCATATGAGATTGACTCTCTAACAAATAGAGCAGGATTTATATATTCAATAGAATTTTCAAATTCTTTCTGTAAAGCTGCTATATCCCGATTTTTTAATTGGATTCGTCTATTAGTTTTAAATCCATCAAATGGTTTAGTAGTTTTTCCAGGATATACATATATAACATTATTGGCATTATTTAGAAATAAATCACTGTAAGAGTTTTTTAATCCTTCTCCAAGTCCAAAAAGAATTATAAATATGAAAATACCCAGTGAGACTGTAATGCCCGAGAGTGCTGTCCTAAGTTTATTCTTTTGAATAGACTGAAATATTTCTTTCCAACGTTCTATATTAAACATTTTTGATAATGTTTTGTTTTACTTTTTTATCTTCAACTATTACGCCATCTTTAAGTCGAACTACTCTTTTACACATTTCTGCAATATCTTGTTCGTGAGTTACGACTAAAATAGTTTTACCTTCATTATTTATTTTTTGAATTAAAGCCATTACTTCCATTGAAGTCTTAGAGTCAAGCGCACCAGTAGGTTCATCTGCAAGTAAAACTTTTGGATTTGATGCTAAAGCTCTCGCTATTGCAACTCTTTGCTTTTGACCACCCGATAATTCACTTGGTAAATGGGTAGACCAATCTTTAAGTCCTACTTTATCTAAATAATTAAGAGCAATTACTTGTCTTTCTTTTCTAGGTATACCCTGATAATATAATGGTAAAGCAACATTCTCAAGAGCATTTTTGTAATTAATTAAGTTAAAAGATTGAAAAACAAAACCTAAAAACTTATTTCTATAGTTGGCTGCCTTTTTTTCATCCATATCTGCAATACGAATTTTATCAAGGTCATAAGTTCCATTATCTGATGTGTCTAACATACCTAAAATATTAAGTAATGTAGATTTTCCAGAACCTGAAGATCCCATTATAGCAACTAATTCACCATCATTAACAGAAAAATCAATGCCTTTAAGAACATGTAATGAAGATGAACCCATTTCATAAGACTTATGTAAATTTTTAATTTCTATCATATATTTTGCAAAATTACCTAAATTCTAAATAATTAGAACATTAAATATTCGTAAAGTTTATTTTAAGTCAACAAAAAGATATAGTACTATGTTATACAAAGTACCGAATAATTTATTTATTAAACAATTCATTTTTCAGTTTTATTTGTTTCATAGGATTTTAACGAGATGAAAAAAAGTTCAAAAGATTTTCTCCCTTTTGAGGTTATAAAACATGAAGTCAAAGGATAATTACCTTCAAATTTCTTTTTAATCTTTATACACCCTGCATCTTCCAGCTTTTTTATTTGAATACTAATATTACCCTTGGTTGCACCTGAAACTTCCATTAATTTTTTAAAGCTTGCACTCTCAACTGTAAATAAAAACGAAAGAATCTTTAATCGAATCGGATTAAAAAGTAACTTCTCTAATTCTTTATTCATCAGTTTTCATTCTAGATAGCATAATTCCAGGGATCAATAATCCAAGGGTTATTCCAATCATATTCACTATTAAAAAATTTTGATCTGGATTTTGATTCAACTTGAAAATGAAAACAAATATAACCATACCGCCTATTGTTAAGGGTTTAAATTTAATAATCATTCCAGTCATAACAACAACAAGACCTAGGAGAAATAAAATATCTGGAACTGGATTAATTCCTTTATACAGAGAAAAAAGTGTTATCATTAGCCACCCAAAGCCAAACACTCCCCATATAATTTTGATAGCTCTACCTAATGTTGTTGAATAACCTATCTCTTTATATTTTTTTATGTTCCAACGTGTCATATAGATCATGCCTATCATTGGTAAAAATATCCAGTATATTCCAGCAGAATAATATGTTTGTTGAATAAATGCAGGGAAAACATAGTGAATCAAACTCATTATGTTTATAAATATTCCCCAGAAAATTAAGTTAAAACTTAATGGCTTTAGTTTGGTCCTAGTCTCATTAATTATGTCATTAATAATTTTTATCTGATCTGAATTTGTCATCTTTTTTTATACAAATGTAAACTAGTTTATAATATAAACCTAATTAATAAAAAAATTATCCTGCTTTATTTGTTTTATATATTTTCCAAATAATCAATCCTATTAATATATATGGGATAGACATTAAATAAACGATACCCCTATTTAATCCCTTGGCTGATTCGTAACCCTGATCAGTTTCCATCATAGCACTTAACATGGAACATTGTGACTGGACATCAATAGTAGTTATGAAAAATAAAATAAAAAATAGATAGTATTTCTTCATCAGTGAATATAATAAGGTGAAATCATAAGATAAACCACAACACCTGAAACTGCAATATATAGCCATATAGGAAATGTAATTCTTGCTATTTTTTTATGTTTATCAAACATTTTAGATATAGCTCTAACATAAGTGATAAGTACCATAGGAACAATAAAGATGGATAGTGTTATATGGGTTATTAAAATAAAAAAGTATACATATCTTATAAATCCTTCCCCTCCATATTGAGTTGCATCTGTAGTCATGTGATAAAGTATGTACATGACTAAGAATACTAAAGATAAGGATATTGACACCTTCATTAAAAGCTCATGTTGTTTGATCTTTTTATTTTTTACACTATAAAGAGCGCTAATCAAAAGTATAGCAGTCAGACCATTTATTGAAGCATAAATAGGTGGTAAGAATGTTAGTTGAGGAAGAGATGTTATTCTTATATTAAATAGAATTAAAACAACAACAGGAATAACTATAGAAACTATAATTATTAAAGTTTTATATTTTAATCCTTGACCAGAATTTTCAATTTTACTCATCAATTAATTTTTTTATATCATAGTTCAGCATATCTGTTCCCTGCATGCTAGCATTGATATCATTAATACCTAAATAATACATTATTGGGTTGCCAAAACTATCCCTTCTAGATCGAATATAACCATCTTTATCAATAAGTGCAAAATATCCCTGATGCTCAAAACCTCCTGCAAAATTTGCATTTTGATTTGCATAAATATTAAATCCAATATTTGCAAGCTCATATATATAGTCTTTTTCACCTGTTAAAAAATGCCAGTTTTGAGATTTAACATCTAGTGCTTCAGAGTATTTCTTTAAAATGTATGGTGTATCATTATTAGGATCAATGGTTATGGAGATAATTCCAAAATCATTTGAATCTCCTAATTGTTCATCCAGTGACTTCATGTTTTTATTCATTTCAATACAAATATCAGGGCATCTAGTAAAGAAGAACTCTAACACATATACCTTTCCTAACATATCATCATTTGAAATTAATATTGAGTCTTGATTAGTTAAGATAAAATCAGGAGCTTTTCTTTTTTCATCAGAAATTGTTAAATACGATAGCCTCTGATTAGTGTTAAGTCTATTAGAGTCTTTAATATCATAGTTAACTACTCTTTCATAAATCTTAGGTAAAGAAAAGATCCCAAAAAGAATTATAACTATTAGTAGTCCAATATATTTTATATTATTATTCATTAAATAAAGAGTCGTTTTTCTTTAATGCTAATCTATATTCAGCTAGAATAATCTTAACATCATCTACCATCTTATTATTAATTTCTGCAACAGATTGAGAATTAAAACCATAAAGCAATCCAATATCTTCATCATCATCCCTCCCCCTCAAGCTAAGATCCCTGTCTACTATGAAGACATAGGGTGTGCTGTAGTTCTTATCTAACTCAAGATTGGTTTTAAAACTATCAAATACCATTTCAATATTTGTTTGTGTAGTTGGAATAAAATTCCATTTTTTTAAATCAGTCCCAACGCCACTAATCAACTCTGCTTTAAGATCTAAAATTGCTTGAGATTCTTCTTTATTATAAATAATAACAAACTGAAAGTCTTGAAACTCATAGAACCTCTTGTAAATTTTTTGATTTAAGTTTAGAGCCTCTGATTTTTTATTCTCTATATCCCCTCCCCAAAAACCAACAATTGAGATTTTATCTTTAAATGATACTTCAGATTCATTACCATCGAGATTCTTTATATCATTTACCTTTTCTGTTAATACTGGAAGTCTTGCAAAATTATTAATACCAGTAGAAAGGAATACGTAAACAAATATTGGAAAGAAAAATAGAAAGCCTAGTATCAAATACTTTTTAAAGTCGTTACTCATTAATATATATCAAAGTTCCAAGCCTTTAAGCCATCAAACATTATATTAAATATATAAGATCCTTCATACAAAAGAATAAATAATAAAAAAGGGATAAGGATTAATAGTGGAAGGACTATAGTATTTTTTAAAAAAGGTTTTTCGTCCCTAACATGCATAAAATCCCATGTTATATAATACGCTTTTACAATAGTCAAAATAATAAAAATCCAGTTTATAAGTTTTATACCTAAAAAGTAGTTTAATAATATTTCAGGCTTAATAATACCCAAAGCCACTTCAACTATAGTTATGATTGATAAAAAGACAAGGACACCCCATATCTTTTGAACATTAGACTTAAACTTTAGTCGTCCCCTAAAAATTTCAAGTTTGTGATTGTGACCTGCCATAGCTTATACTAAATAAAAAAATGTAAATACAAAAACCCATACTAAGTCAACAAAGTGCCAATAAAGACCAACTTTTTCAACCATATCATAATGACCTCTTTTTTCATATGTCCCAAGAAGTACATTTATAAATATTATAATATTTATAACTACCCCTGAGAAAACATGAAAACCATGAAAACCTGTAATGAAGAAAAAGAAATCAGCAAATAAAGGATTTCCATATTCATTACGAATTAGATTAGCTCCTTTAACAACTCTAGTAGCAGATGACATTTTAATCTCAGCTTCTTCTCGACTTAAAATTATTTTTTGACCTCTATCATCTAATGCTTCTAATCTTACAGTTAAAGCTAAATCATTATTAAATCCTGTCATAACCTCATCAAGAGTAATTTCAGGAAGTTTATATTCACTTTCATACCAAATACCAACATTATCATCATGAGTAACTCTGTCTTGTTGAGAAGAATAAGCAAACTCATCTATAGGTATTCTTTTACTTTCTTCAAGATTATAGAATTGTAAAATTTCTCCATTTTGAATTTCGACAGCTCCATATTCTCCTTTAATAAAATTTTTCCATTCCCATGCTTGAGATCCAACAAAAATTGCTCCCCCAATTATAGTTAAAAGCATATAAAAGGCAACACGATTTTTATCATTGTTATGTCCAGCATCAACAGCTAAAACCATAGTTACAGATGAGAAAATTAGAACAAATGTCATCAGTGCTACATAATACATCGGAGCATCAATACCATGTAAAAATGGAAAGTGTGTAAAAACTTCATCTGCTATTGGCCAGGAATCAATATTTTTAAATCTAGAGAAACCGTAGGATACTAAGAAGCCAGAAAATGTAAGAGCATCAGAAACTATGAAAAACCACATCATTAGTTTACCATAGGCTGCGTCAAGAGGTTTAGCTCCTCCTCCTCCCCAAGAATTTTGTTTTGTTTTTGTTATTGTAGATGCTTGCATCTAGGGCAATTTTGATTACAAATTTATTAATTTTTAACCGAAGTATTTAATAAAAAAGAATAAATATATCCATAATGCTCCAAGAAAATGCCAGAATATTAATGCCATCTCAAAACCTAATTTATTCTTCTCGTATTTTTGTCTGTTGAATTTAGCAGTAACAACTGTTAAAACAATTATTCCTGCCAATAAGTGAGCAAGATGAAGGAATACAAGAACATAGATGTATGATGTTGTGATAGAACTTTCTGGACCTGTAAAATAATAACCTCGAGAAATAATATCTCCAAATCCTAAAAACTGAGCGATAATAAAAACAATCGCCATTAGAATAGTTAGACCAAGAAAAAGGTTAACGTTATTTCTGTGAAGGTATATGTTTATATTCTCTGGAAGCGAGACTCTGACATATTGATCTAGTCTATATTTTGCAAGTTGAAAGAACACACTACTTAGTGCAATTGAGACAGTACTAATTGTAAACCAAACAGGAAGAACAAAAGAATTTAACCAATCAGGCCTTGAACTACTAACTATAAATGCACTTGTTAAACCAGCAAAAGTCATAGTAATACTAATCAATCCAAACCACAACATCATCTTCTTTGCTTTACTAGTCTTTACCTCAATTGAATCTGTAATACCCATTATGTTATAAATTTATCGACAACAAATATAATTTGAATAAAACTTAAATAAAAAATACTCGTATACATTAGTCTTATAGCATTTTGTTTATCCTTATACTTCATTAATCTTATTGCCTGAAATAACATAAAGCAACCAGAAACTAAAATTAAAAGAAGAGAGTAGAAACTAATTGTTAAGTCTCCTGTAAAACTAAAATAAGGAAGAGTAGAAACTAAAATCATCCAAATAGTATAGAATACAATTTGAAATGCAGTTGAATTATCTCTTTTACCAGATGGTAACATCTTAAATCCACCTTTTAAATAATCATCATGTGATACCCATCCAATTGCCCAAAAGTGAGGGAACTGCCAAAAAAATTGAATCATAAATAATATACCTGTCTCTATAGAAAATTGGTTAGTAACTGCAACCCAACCTAACATAAAAGGAATTGCTCCAGGAATTGCTCCAAAAAATACAGACAATGGAGTTATAGGTTTTAAAGGTGTATATATGGCTAAGTATATTATCATTGATAAGAAGCCAAAAAAGGCAGTTCTAAAGTTTATAATATATAAAATAAATAAACCTAAAAAACTCAGAATGACACAGACTAAAATAGCTTGACTTAAACTTAGACCTCCGGTCGGAAGGGGACGGTTTTGTGTTCTGGTCATCAAAGCATCTCTTTTTCTTTCAATAATCTGGTTAAACCCATTAGATGCTCCAACTACAAAAAAACCTCCAAAAATTAAAAGCATAAGTGTATACAATGAAAACACTTCAAAAGCAATCAAATAAGATGCAACAGAGGAAAAGACTACACTTAAGGACAGCCTATGTTTAATTAGAATTAGAATTTCAGAAAATAAAGACTTTTGCTTTATATTTAAAGTGTCAGACATTAATTTTTAATTAGGAAGAACCCTTATTGAAGTCTGAATGTGATTGGAATACTAAATGGAACTCTTACAGCTCTACCTCTTTGTTTTCCAGGCGTCATTTTAGGAAGTCTTCCTATGATTCTAGCTGCTTCGTTTTCAAGATTTTTATCTGGACCTCTCATTCTAATATTAGTGATAGACCCATCTTTTGAAATTATAAAGTTAACATATACTCTACCTTGAATACCCATCTCTTGAGCTATATCAGGGTATCTAAAGTTTTTTCTAATATGCTTATTCATCTGATCCTGAAAACATGTTCTTCTTTGAGATTTAGCTACACGTTCACAACCAGGGAAAATTGGCACATCCTCTATCACAGCAAAAGGGACGTCTATATCTTCAAAGTCATCTTCTACAACGATGTCTTCAATTATCATTTCTTCATCTGATTCAGTTGATTCAATTACAGTTTCCTCAACTTCCTCTTCATCCTCTACAATTTCAATCACTTCAGGAGCAGGAGGTGGAGGTGGAGGTGGAGGTGGAGGTGTTTTTAACTGTTCTGTTATAGGAACATCATCTTCATCATCCTCAAGCATATTAACACCATCAAAATTTAATTGTCTATCATATGTTTTATACTCGACGGCACCCCAAGTAATAGCTAATACCATAGACAAGCCAATAACAAAATAGAGGTTCCTGTTTTTATTTAAGTCAGCTTCTGGATTTTTCTTTGGTTGCATGAATCAAGATTTAATTGCTAAACTATAAAAAATTATAATTATTTCATATAGTTAATCTATTCTTTATATTTTTTTAACTATCAACTAGATTTTTATAGTCCTGGTAACTTAGAAGGCTACTTATCTCTGAAATATCAGAAATATCAATTTTAATAATCCAACCTTCTCCATAAGGATCTTCATTTACTAACTCTGGTTTATCCTCTAATTCAGGATTTGTTTCAATTACTTTTCCACCTAAAGGCATAAATAAGTCTGAAACTGTTTTAACTGCTTCAACAGTTCCAAACACTTCATTTGAAGCAATTTCACTATCTAAAGTGTCTATTTCAAGATAGACAATATCTCCGAGTTCTCCTTGAGCAAAGTCTGTTATACCAACCGTAGCAATATTATCTTCTATTTTCACCCATTCATGTTCCTCTGTATACTTTAATTCTTCTGGAATATTCATGATTATAATTTATTTAATGATCTTTTAATTAATTCTTGCAGCTCTATATCTTTATTTTCAAAATACACTTTACTAACAATTTTCTCAGATTTAGATTTATTAAAACCTAAAACTGAAAGAGCTAGCAAAGCCTCTTTTTTTATATCTAGATTTTCACCGGATAAATCTATATCTTTTTTGTCAAATAATTCTACTTTATCTTTCAATTCTATTATTAGTCTTTGAGCTGTCTTTAAACCAATTCCTTTAATAGATTTTATCCTATCTACATCCTCTGCCCACACAGCTTCTTGCATCTCTGCCGGAGATATTGAGGATAAAATTGTTCTTGCTGTACTAGGTCCAATTCCTGAGATTGAAATAAGTTGCTGAAAAATTGATCTTTCGCTTTTAGAACTAAAGCCAAATAAGATATCTGAGTCTTCTTTTCTTTGTAAATACGTGAAAATTTTAATATTCTCATCATCAGGAATTTTTTCAAAAGTATTTAATGATATATTAATTTCATAACCAATTCCATTAGATTCAACGATAATTTTTGTTGGGGTTTTCTCTATTAATCTTCCTTTTATATAGGTTATCATTTTTTCTTAATTTTTCTTTGATTCGCGTCAATTACAGCTATTGCAGACATATTAACTATTTCATCAACTGATGCACCAAGTTGAAGGATATGTATGGGTTTATTTAATCCTATAAGAATAGGTCCAACTGAAACTGCACGATCTAATTCTTTAATAATTTTATATGTGATATTTGCTGAATCTAAGTTTGGAAATATTAAAGTATTTACTTTTCTACCGTTTAAAATTGAAAATGGAAATCTATTTTTCAACATTTCTCTATTCAATGCAAAATCTGATTGTATTGGCCCATCTACTATTAGCTCAGGGTTTTTATTGTGAAGAACTTCAACTGCTTTAGATATTTTTTTTGCTTCATCAAAATCAGAAGAACCAAAATTTGAATAGGAAAGTATTGCTATTACTGGCTCAATTCCAAACATAGTTACAATCTTAGCAGTGTTAATAGCAATTTTTGCAATTTCTTTATAAGAAGGGTTAATATTTAGAGAAGTATCAGAACAGAATAATGGACCTTGTTTTGTTATCATTAAATTTGTTGCTGCAACTTTCTCCACGCCCGGTGCCTTTCCAATTGAATTTATCAAAGGAATAAAAACAGAAGGATAACTTTTAGAATAACCTGATAACATACAATCAGCATCTCCATTTTCAACCATCATAGATCCAAAATAATCTCTCCCTCTTAAAAGTCTTTTTACATCATCGAGGGTTTTACCCTTTCTCCTAAGTTTCTTAAATAGAACTTTAGAATATTCTTCGATTAATTCTTTATTTGCTTTATCCGTTGGATCAATAATTTGTAGATCTTCATTAAAATCAAGAGACTCCATTAATTCTTCAATTATTTTTTTTCTTCCTAATAAAATAGGCTCTGCTATTTTCTCTTCGAAGCAAATTTGAGCTGCTTTTAGAACATCTAAGTGATCTGCTTCGGTGAATACAAGTTTTTTTTCTTTTACTTTTCTAGCACTTCTATGAATAATCCTTATTAATTTTTGATTATTCCCTAATCTTTCATCAAGTATTTCAGTGTATTTGTCCCAATCTGTAATTGGTTCTTGAGCAACACCTGAATCTATAGCAGCTTTAGCAACAGCTGGTGGTATTTCAGATATTAATCGAGGGTCAAAGGGTTTGGGAATAATATAGTCTTTTCCAAAATTCAGCTTTGTTTCATCATAAGCAATATTAACCTGTTCAGGGACAGGTTTCTTTGCAAGTTCAGCTAGAGCAACTACAGCAGCTTTTTTCATTTCTTCATTAATTTTTGTAGCTCTTACATCTAGAGCTCCTCTAAAAATAAATGGAAATCCTAATACATTATTTACTTGATTAGGCAAATCAGATCTACCTGTAGCGAATATTATATCTTCTCTTGCTGACATTGCTTTATCATAACTAATCTCAGGATCAGGGTTAGCCATTGCAAAAACTATTGGATCTCTAGCCATTGTCTTAAGCATCTTTTCTGATAATATATTAGCCATTGAAAGTCCAACAAAAACATCAGAGTCAACCATCGCCTGTTCAAGAGTATTAATATCTCTATTTGATACAAAAAACTTTTTTTCTTTACTTAGACCCTCTCTAGATTTATTAATGACACCTTTACTGTCAGTCATCAAAATATTTTTAAGTTGTGCCCCAAATGACAGATACAACTTTGTACAGGCAATTGCTGCAGCTCCAGCACCTGACACAACAATCTTTACATCTTTAATATTTTTATCTACAAGTTCAAGAGCATTTAAAAGAGCTGCTGCTGATATAATTGCAGTTCCATGTTGATCATCGTGCATAACGGGGATGTCAAGTTGATCTACTAATTCTTTTTCAATTTTAAAGGCTTCCGGTGCTTTAATATCTTCAAGATTTATTCCACCAAAAGTTGTTGAAATTGCTTTAACTACTTCTATAAATTTGTCAGGGTCTTTTTCATTTATTTCAATATCAAAAACATCAATATCAGCAAAAATTTTAAATAGAAGAGCTTTCCCTTCCATAACTGGTTTTGAAGCAGCAGGTCCAATATCTCCTAAACCTAATACTGCAGTTCCATTTGAGATTACAGCTACTAAATTTGATTTATTTGTATACTTATATACGTTAGAAGGATCTTTTTCAATCTCTTGACACGGAATTGCAACACCTGGAGAATAAGCAATTGCTAGATCCCTTTGTGAATTATATTTTTTCGTGGGTATAACTTCAATTTTTCCCGGCCTAGGCTTTGCATGATAAACTAATGACTCTCTTCTTTCTCTATTCTTTCCCATAAAGTTAGATTATGATCAAATATAAATTATTAATTAAATAAATTATTGTCATTATTTTTATTTCTTCCTAGGTGATTATAACCCTTCTCTGTAACCTGTCTTCCTCTTGGAGTTCTCATTATGAAACCTTGTTGAATAAGGAATGGTTCATAAACCTCCTCGATAGTTTCTGAATTTTCAGACAATGAGGTAGCGATAGTTGATATACCCACTGGACCTCCATTATAATTATCAATTATTGTCTCTAATATTTTATTATCCATTTCATCTAACCCATTCTTATCTACATTAAGAGAGGTTAAGGCAAATTTTGTGATCTCTAAATCAATTTTACCATTACCTTTTATTTGAGCAAAATCTCGAACTCTTCTTAACAAAGAGTTTGAAATTCTTGGAGTTCCACGACTTCTTCTAGCTATTTCAAAACAAGATTTCTTATCAATTTCTAGCTTTAAAATATCTGAACTTCTTTCAACTATTCTAGATAATAAGTTGTCATCATAATGATCTAATCTGTTAGATATTGCAAACCTTTCTCTCATTGGATTTGTTAAAAAACCTGATCTAGTTGTTGCACCTACAAGAGTAAATGGATTTAAATTTAATTGAACAGTCCTTGCATTTGGGCCAGATTCAATCATGATATCAATTTTATAATCTTCCATAGCTGAGTAAAGATATTCTTCAATAATTGGGCTTAATCTATGAATCTCATCTATAAAAAGTATATCTCTTTCCTCAAGGTTAGTAAGAAGGCCTGCAAGGTCTCCAGGTTTATCGATTACAGGACCAGAAGTTACCTTTAAACCTACCTTTAATTCATTAGCTAAAATATGAGCTAAAGTGGTCTTTCCCAATCCAGGTGGTCCATGAAATAAAGTGTGGTCTAAAGCATCTTCTCTTTGGTTAGAAGCTTCAACAAATATTTTTAGATTACTAATTATTGAATGTTGACCAATAAAGTCATCAAAGCGAAGAGGTCTTAGCGCTTTATCAAAATCATTGTCTCTTTCTTGATTAACATCCATTAGTTCAAATATACACTAATTGAGAAATTTGAGGTATAGATACAAGTTAATGTTGAAGCTCTCTTTCTCCCTTTTTAAGGGGTATATTTTGAGGCACAAAATCATCCTTTGCTCCAGGCTTAGAGTAGTCGTAAGGCCATCTAAAAACATGTGGAATTTTTCCAGGCCAATTTCCATGCATATGCTTAATTGGGGCTGTCCATTCAAGTGTATTTGACTTCCAAGGATTCATTACTGATTTTTTACCGTAGAACATACTTCTAATAAAGTTATATAAGAAAACTAATTGAGCTGCTCCAGCTAATAGAGCAAATAAAGTGATAACGACATTTATATTAGCTACATCATCAAAATAGGGGAAATTAGTATTTGTGTAATACCTTCTTGGTAAGCCAGCCATTCCGACAAAGTGCATTGGGAAAAAGACTCCATAAGCACTAATTGCTGTTATCCAAAAGTGGATATAACCTAAATTTTTATTCATCATTCTACCAAACATTCTAGGATACCAATGATATACACCTGCAAATAATCCGTATAGTGCTGAAATACCCATTACTAAATGAAAATGAGCAACAACAAAATATGTGTCATGTAGGTTAATATCTAAAGCACTATCTCCAAGGATTATTCCCGTAAGTCCTCCAGTTATAAAAGTAGATACAAGACCAATAGCAAATAACATTCCAGGATTAAATTGAATATTACCTTTCCATATTGTAGTTATATAATTAAAGGCTTTTACAGCAGAAGGTATTGCAATTAATAGTGTTGTAAATGTGAAAACTGATCCAAGAAAAGGGTTCATCCCTGTTATAAACATATGGTGTCCCCAAACAATTGTTGATAAAAATGCAATAGCTAAAATAGATCCAACCATAGCTCGATATCCAAAGATTGGTTTACGTGCATTTGTAGATATTACCTCTGATGCAATTCCAAGAGCTGGTAAAAGAACAATATATACCTCAGGGTGTCCTAAAAACCAAAATAGGTGTTCAAATAAAACAGGTGACCCTCCTTGATAATGAAGTACCTCACCTTGGATAAATATATCTGATAAGAAAAATGATGTCCCAAAACTTCTATCCATAATTAATAATAGCGCAGCAGATAAAAGAACTGGAAACGAAACAACACCAATTATAGCAGTAACTAAAAATGCCCAAACAGTTAATGGAAGTCTAGTCATAGTCATACCTTCTGTTCTAAGATTAAGAACTGTAACTATATAATTTAGAGCAGCTAAAAGAGATGAAGCTATAAAAAATGCCATTGATACTAACCATAATGTCATTCCAGCTGCTGATCCAGGTTGAGCTTGAGGAAGTGCACTAAGAGGTGGGTAAATTGTCCAGCCTGCAGCAGCAGGTCCTGCTTCAACAAAAAGGGATGCAAGCATGATAGCAGATGAAATAAAGAATAGCCAATATGAAATCATGTTTAAAAATCCTGAAGCCATATCTCTTGCTCCAATCTGAAGAGGTATTAATAAATTACTAAAAGTTCCACTAAGTCCTGCTGTTAATACAAAAAATACCATTATAGTACCGTGAATAGTAACTAAAGCTAAATATACATTTGGATCCATAACACCATCTGTAGCCCATTTTCCTAAAAGCACATCAAATACACCAAATGACTCTTCTGGCCATGCTAACTGAAGTCTAAATAGTAAAGACATTGCAATACCGACTATACCCATAATTAACCCAGTAATCAGGTATTGTTTTGAGATCATTTTATGATCAATACTGAAAATATATTTTGTAATAAAAGTTTCTTTATGATGATGATGTTCATCATGATCTTCATCATGAGATTCAATTATAACATCTTCTTTTTCAGTAATATCTAATTCGATATCAGTTCCAACTATTTTAGATCTTCTATTATTTTTTTTTGCCATAATCTAATCTTTATCTATTGAACAAATTCTTTGAATGTAAGTTGTTCATCAATCCATTTATTAAAATCTTCTTCTGTATCAACAATAATTTTCATTTGCATGTTATAGTGTGACGCACCACAAATTTTATTACATAAAAGTAAAAAATCAAATTGATAAGGATCTAGAGGAAAATCACCATTAGCAGTTAACTCTTCACTTTTATCAAATCTAATTTTATTTATTTTTCTAACCTTTTTAACAATTTCAGGTCTTAGTCTCATATCCTGGGTAGTTGTGTTTGGAATAAAAGCAAATTGATTAATCATTCCTGGGACAGCGTTCATTTGGGCTCTAAAGTGAGGCATAAATGCAGAATGAAGGACATCCTGAGATCTTATCCTAAAAACAACTTCACGACCAACTGGAAGATGTAACTCTTGCACTACAATGTCGTCATCACCATTCCTATCAGTTGGGTCAATTCCAACTAAATTTTTTCCATCAAAATCCTGAAGAAATCTAACATTTGCATCACCTAAAACACCGTCTTCTCCAGCATATCTAGCTTTCCAATTGAATTGTTGAGCGTATAGCTCCACAACTAAAGCTTCGTCGTTTTCTTCAATAGTCATAATATCTACCCAAGTAAATAACCCGTAAAGAATTAGTCCAGCTAGAGCTATAGTCGGAATGATTGTCCACACACCTTCTAAGAAATTACTATCAGCAAAAAATAAAGCTTTTCTCTTTTTATTTCCTCTATACTTAAATGCAAAGTAGTGAAGTAATGCTTGAGTAATTGTCTGAACAACAAATATTATAGAAAATGAAAACCAAAGTAACCTATCATAGTTTTCTCCATGAACAGATGCAGATTCTGGAAGAATTACATCTCCATACTGGAAAAAAGAAAAAATAGTTAATGCATAAATAAATATTAAGAAAAGAAACATAAACTTTCCTTGTATATCATTATCATTGTCGGTAGCTATTTCACTGTTTTCAAAGTCTACAGGTTTAGAAAGCTCAAGAATTTTAGTTAATTGCCAAACTGCAATAGAAATTAAAATTAATGATGTTAGTACTAGTAATAATGTCATTTTAGTCTATGTTATAATATTGATATGTTTTACTTTCATCGATATACGGGTCACCTTTTGCAAGAATTGGTGCTTTAGAAATTTCTTTAAAAACTACATAGATAAAAATCCCTAAAAAGAATAAGAATCCACCTATTTCACCAGGACCAAATGACCACATATCTCCTACAGCAGATGGCATGATCATATTATAAACATCTATATAATGACCTATAATAATTACAATTCCAGTTAAAATTACAATAAAGTTAGTCTTCTTAAAATCACTATTCATAAGAACAATTAATGGGAATATAAGATTTAACACTACCATACCAAAAAACAAGAAATTATAATCTTCAATTCTAGTAATGAAATAAGTTACCTCTTCTGGAATATTAGAATACCAGATTAGCATAAATTGAGAAAACCATAAATATGCCCAAAAAACACTTACACCAAACATAAACTTTCCTAGGTCATGAATATGACTATTATTAACAAAGCTTAAATATTTTTGAGATTTAAGGTAAATGGTTATAAGGGCTATGGTTGTTATTCCCGAGACAAACATTCCTGCGAAAACGTACCAGCCAAATAAAGTACTAAACCAATGTGGATCAATCGACATAATCCAGTCCCAAGACATCATTGATTCAGAAATTAAAAAGAACACTAAAAACCCTGCGGAGAATCTAAATAATTTCTTGTGAATACTTATATCATTATTATTGTCTTGTTCTAAAGAAAGTTTTCTAGATATATTTCTATATAAAACCCAACCTGTTATGTATACTATTGCTCTTGCAAAGAAAAAGGGAGTGTTTAAATATCCCACTTTATTTCTTATAATTTCATCATGTGCAACAACTTCTGGATCCATCCAAATAAAAAGATGGTTAAAGTTAAGAGCAGAAAACACAAGAATTATAATAACAAAAATACAACCAGGCAGCAAATAACTAGTTATGCCTTCCATAATTCTGAATAGTACAATTGACCACCCTGCTTGTGAAGCTCTCTGAATAGCATAAAATGCAAGAACCCCAAGTGAAATCATCATAAAAAATAATGCAGGAACATATATAGCTGCCCAAGGCTTGTTATGAAGTTGATTAAAAACGTGTTTATCATGATCATATTCGTGACCAACTTCTGACTTATCTCCATGATCTTCTACACTATGACTATCTCCTTCGTGACTATCTCCTTCATGACTATCTCCTTCATGACTATCTCCTTCGTGACTATCTCCATGACTCATACTAGCTAAAATTTCCTTAGCTTCTTCTACATTACTTGGAGCAGAATAAAAACCAAAAGCAATTCCAATAGCACCAATAATAATTAAAGCTATTGAAAGTCTTTTAATCTGTGTAGAAAATTTATAATCTGTCATTTATTACTTTTTAGATTCTTCTCTTAATTTCATAACATATTGGGCAATTTGCCATCTTTCTTCTTCATTAACTTGACCTGCATGAGATCCCATAGCATTTATTCCATACATCAAAACATGATAAATACTTCCTGGAGTAATCTCCCTATCAATATATGCCGGAATACCCAAGAACTTTTCTCTCTGAGCTAGAATACCCATTCCATCACCTTTATCTCCATGACACACTGAGCAATATATCTCATACAACTCCTTACCCTGACTTAAGTTAGAATCATTATTTTCTAGTGGGGATAGTAAGCCAGACTTAGCCATCTCGTATCCATCAGTTGAATCTGGATAATCATAAGGATCCCAACCTCTTGCAATAGTTCCTTCTGGAGGGACTTGAGCTACAATACCATTTGAAAACCCATCAGACTCTGCATAAGTCTCATAAGCTAATGATTCGTACATATCAGGAAAATACTGAAAGTTAGGCTTTGATGGATCAGAACAAGATGCGATCAAAAAGCTAATGGATAATATTATAAATAGATTATTTCTCACTTTATTCTTTTACTTCTTTAATTGATATTGCACCCATTTTTTTTAGCATAGATTTTGTTTTTGATAGATTTGATCCGGAGTCCATATCTATTAAAAATTTATCATCAGTAGTTGAAGGATCAGGATTTTCAGCTTCTTTAAAAGGCCATAATTTACTTCTTAAGTAAAAAGTAATTACCATTAAATGAGCTGCAAAAAACACTGTCAATTCAAACATAATTGGAACAAATGCCGGCATATTTTCTATATAAGAGAAGCTGGGTTTTCCTCCTATATCTTGCGGCCAGTCAACAATCATTATATAATTCATCATTAGAATAGAGACAGTAAATCCAATACAACCATAAATAAATGTCGTAATAGATATATTTGTTGGTTTAAGCTTCATTGCTTTATCTAAACCATGTACAGGAAATGGAGTATAAACTTCATGAATATATATTTTACTCTTCACGATTTCCTTTACAGCATCTATTAAGATGTCGTCATCGTCAAACAAAACATGTAGTCTTTTTAAACTCATTATTTATCTCTTAATTTTTTATAATTTTCACCTGAAGATTTTAAAATAGATTTTATCTCTGCTTGAGCTACAACTGGAAAACTTCTCGCATACAATAAAAATAATACAAAGAAGAATCCAATAGTTCCAATGAATATTCCTATATCAATAAAAGTAGGAGAGAACATTGTCCATGATGAAGGAAGATAATCTCTATGAAGAGAAGTAACTATTATCACAAACCTTTCAAACCACATACCCACATTTACAACAATTGAAATAACAAAAGACACAATTATATTAGTTCTGATTTTTTTAACCCACATTATTTGTGGTGAAACCACGTTACACGACATCATTAAAAAATATGCCCACCAATAGGGACCTGTAGCTCTATTTAAGAAAGCATATTGTTCATATTCAACTCCTGAATACCATGCAATAAATAGCTCAGTAATATATGCACATCCTACAATAGATCCCGTAATCATTATTACGATATTCATCATCTCAATATGTTGGATGGTTATATAGCTTTCAAGTCTTGAAACCTTTCTCATTATAATAAGAAGTGTTTGAACCATTGCAAATCCTGAAAATATTGCACCTGCTACAAAATATGGAGGAAATATAGTTGTATGCCACCCTGGAATTACTGATGTTGCAAAATCAAATGAAACAATAGTATGAACTGATAGTACTAATGGAGTAGCTAATCCAGCAAGTACTAAGGAAACTTCCTCAAACCTTTGCCAATCTTTTGCCCTTCCAGACCAACCAAAACTTAATAAACTATATATTTTCTTTCTCCATGGTTCAACTGCTCGATCTCTAATCATTGCAAAATCAGGAAGCAATCCTGTCCACCAAAAAACAAGAGAAACAGTCAAATATGTTGATATAGCAAAAACATCCCATAATAATGGAGAATTAAAGTTAACCCATAATGATCCAAATTGATTAGGTATAGGGAACAACCAATATGCAAGCCAAGGCCTACCCATGTGAATTATAGGAAATAATCCTGCTTGAATAACTGAGAATATAGTCATAGCTTCAGCTGATCTATTTATTCCCATTCTCCATTTCTGCCTAAATAATAAAAGTACAGCAGAAATCAAAGTTCCAGCATGACCTATTCCAACCCACCAAACAAAGTTTGTTATATCCCAGGCCCAACCTACAGTCTTGTTTAGACCCCAAGTTCCAATTCCTGTTCCAATAGTATAAGCCATACATCCTAATCCCCAAAGAAAGGCTACCATTGCAATTGAAAAAGCTATCCACCAATCAGTATTTGGAGGAGTTTCAACAGGTCTGGCTATGTCGTTTGAAATATCACCATAAGATTTATCTCCAAGGACAAGGGGTTTTCTAACAGGAGCTTCGTAATGTGATGACATATCTAGATTTTTTTACTATTTCTAATTTTTACTTGATAAATAACATTTGGCTTTGTTCCAATACTTTCAAGAACTCTATATGTTCTATCTCCATCTTTAACCTTAAGTATTTCACTATCTCTATCATTAATGTCACCAAATACCATTGCATTATCATCACAAGATTCTGAACAAGCAGTTTTGAATTCTCCATCTCTTACTCTTCTTCCTTCTTTTTTTGCGTCAAGTTTGACTTTTTGAGTCATTTGGATACATAAAGAACATTTCTCCATTACACCCCTTGATCTTACATTAACATCAGGGTTTATAGCCATTTTACCAAGATCATTGTTCATGTTATAGTCAAACTCGTCATTATCTGAATATTGAAACCAATTAAATCTTCTCACTTTATATGGACAGTTATTAGCACAATATCTTGTTCCTACACATCTGTTGTATGCCATTTGATTTTGTCCTTCTCTTCCGTGAGATGTCGCTGCAACAGGACATACAGTTTCACATGGAGCGTGATTACAGTGCATACATGAAATTGGCTGAAAAACAACTTGTGGATTAGCAGATGCCTTCTCAAGTTTAGTCTGAGTTGCTCTGTACTCTTTAAAACCAGATGCTTCATCTTTAGCCTCTACATCTCCCCTTATAGTATCTTGCGATGAGTAATATCTGTCAATTCTTATCCAATGCATATCCCTAGACTTTCTAACCTCTTCTTTACCCACAACAGGAACATTATTTTCTGCATGACAAGCTATTACACATGCTCCACAACCATTACATTTATTTAGATCAATTGATAAATTAAAATGATGACCTGTAGATCTGTCAAATTCTCTCCATATATCTACCTCTTTTGATGTTACTTTAGTTTCTATATGGTTTTTGGAAACCATAACTGTTGGATTCCATACTGATTTATCTTCCTCAATGAATTCTTCATAAGAAGTTTCTTTTATAATCTCATCTCTCCCCATCATTGTATTATGAAGCTGAATACATGCAAACTCATGGTCACCTTTAACTTTAGTTAAAGTGACCTTATGAACCCTTTTAAAATCATCATAAAATCTATAAGCATTAACACCAACATTCATTTCTTCACTCATTGCTTGTGTTTTTCCATACCCTAAAGAAAGTCCAACAGTACCAGGTGTTTGACCAGGCTGAATGATAACAGGAACCTTTATTGTAGAATTATCATTACTTAAATTAACATAGCTTCCATTTAATGCACCATTTGATACATTATAATTTTCAAGACCTAATCTTTCTGCATCTTCATATGATACAGTAAGATAATTATCCCAAGTAACTCTTGTAATAGGATCAGGGAATTCTTGAAGCCAGGGGTTTGAAGATTGTTGACCATCTCCTAAGCCAGTTTTTGTATACAAGACAAGATCTAAATCACCATCATTTGACGAAGGAAGATTGTTTATATTTAAATCTGATTTTATCCTCTTTGGTGAAACATTATCATATGAATAATAGTATCCATCTTGAAGGGATTTTCCCCAAGTTTTACCTTTTAAAATATTAGTCCTCCAATTATTTTTAATTTCATCATAAAAAGAATTCTCAGAATCGGAGAGAACTAAAAGTATATCTTGAAATTGATTAGTATCAAAAAGTGGTTTTATGGTAGGTTGACTTAAATAATAGTCCCCTGATTTAAACTCATAATCTCCCCAAGATTCAAGATAATGAGGAGTTGCAGCTATATATTTAGAATTCATAGCTGTCTCATCTTCTTTCATACTAAAACATAAAGAGAATTCTAATTTATTTAATAGCTCTGAAAATTCATCAGCATTAGGGAGTGAATAACTAGGATTAACTCCTGCAGTGATTAAACCACTAATCTTTCCAGATTTTAATTCATCTATTGTATTTAATATATCCTTATCACTTCCTTGAAAAATTAATTTTGGTGACTTAATATTAAATGCATCACTCTTTATAAACTCATTAATCATTAATACTATTTCTTGAGAATCAACATCATCAAGACCAGAAATCACGACAGCTTTTTTTCCAGACTTTTTAATAGAATCTACTGCCAGTTTCACATATCTGTCTAGATATGGACCTAATGCAGGACCATTGTATTTTTGATTTCTTAAATTAAGATAGATACTCTGAAGTGCTTGTTTTAATTCATGAGGTCTAGCCATAACCCTATTGTCTGCATTAGCTCCAGTTAGAGTCATATTTGATTCAAACTGAAGATGATAAGACATCGTATACTCATTTTCTTTATTTGGCACTCGATTTTTAGACCATCCTGAAGAATAGTTACCACCTTGCCAATCAGACATGAAATCAGCATCAATCGAAATAATAGTATTTGACAATGAAAAATCATAATCAGCTAAAGCTCTTTTCCCATATGAATTTTGAAATGCATCTAGAGCTGCACTATTTGATATTGAGTCATAAACTACATGCTGAATATTAGAATATTTTTTGGTGAAATCACTTATAATCTTTTCAGTAGTTGGACTAGCAAATGACTGTGTAAGCAATACTACTTTTTTATTTTCATTCAAAAGACGGTCTAAATCTGCTTTTACAGATAAATTAAAATCTTTCCAACTAATATTTTTTCCAGATACTTTAGGGCCTTGAAGTCTATAGATATCATATAAAGAAAGAACAGATGCATTAATACGTGCATTTGTACAATTCATCGATTGAGCATCTTTATTTCCTTTAACAAAGATTGGGCGACCCGCCTTAGTTTTAACAATTATACTGCTAAAATCATAACCATCAGCTATTGTTGTGGCATAATAATTCGCAACACCTGGAATTATTTGCTCTGGCTGAACGACATAAGGAACTGATTTAATTACTGGACCTTCACATCCAACTAAAGCAGCAGCAGCAGTACTAAATCCAGCATATTTTAGGAAATCTCTTCTATTATGATTTTTTTCACCCTCTGAATTACCAACTGGGAGTTTCTCTACAAATTCATTGTTCTCAAGATTCTTAACAATTTCACTTTGTTCATTAAGTTCTTCAAAGCCTTTCCAATAAATATTCTTTTTTCCCATATTAAACTAGTAATGACATTTTGCACATTCTATTCCACCAAGCTGAGCTACAGTTAGTTTTTCAACACCATATTTTTTTGAAAGTTGATCATGAACCTTCTGATAATATTCATTGTCTTTGTCAACAGTACTCTCTCTATGACAATCAATACACCAGCCCATAGTCAATGGAGAATATTGATACATAATTTCCATTTCTTCAACAGGTCCATGACATGTTTGACATTCAATTTTAGCAACTTGAGCATGTTGAGCATGATTGAAATAAACAAAATCAGGAAGATTATGTATTCTTACCCACTTGACAGGTTTAGTATCTCCAGTGTAAACTTGATTTTCTTCGTCCCATCCAACTGCATAATAAAGTTTTTTAATCTCATTAGTGTAGAAATCTTTTGTGTATCCATTTTCTAAGTCTTCCTCACCATTGTAATCAGCAATATACTCATGGCAATTCATACAAACATTTAGTGCTGGAATACCTGAATGTTTTGATACTCTTGCAGAAGAATGACAATATTTACATTCTATTTGATTAGCTCCTGCATGAATTTTATGAGAATAGTGAATTGGTTGAATAGGTGCATAACCTTGATCAATTCCAATTTGCATAAGATAACCATAAGTAAAATAGGCACTAGACAACAAGAGACCTACCACCATTATGATAAGCAAAAATTGATTTTTAATTACTGTCTGCCATAAGGGGGTAATGTTTTTTTTCTCTGATTCAATCTTTACACCGCTTGCATTTGCAATCTTGATAAGAGTTCTTTGAACCAAAAATAACATCACAACAAGTATTGTGAAAATTACTATACTTACACCTAGTATAATATTTACTGATATATTTGAGCCTTGAGCAACTGATTCTGTGGAAACTGAAGCAACATTAGTAGGAGGAGGAGGAGTGAAATTTGTATATGCTAAAATATTATCAATCTGTTCATCATTGAACTGAGGATAATTAGTCATCACTGCACGATTATATTCTTCCCAAATTGCAACAGCCTGAGGGTCACCCTCCTTAATCATTTGCGATCCTTTTCTTATCCAACTGTACAACCAGTCTTTATCATATTTCTCCGTTACTCCATTAAGTGCAGGGCCAACAGCCTTTTTATTAAGTTTATGACATGCAGCGCAATTAGCATTGAATAAGTTTTTTCCAGCTTGAATGTCCGCTTCTTGTGAAATGCTTATTGAAGGTAAAAGCAGTGTTACTAAAAGTATTCTTTTTAACAGTAACATTAGTTGGGGACGATAAAGTTTTTATTCATTAGATCAAAGCGGATTAAAACACTTTTAAAACAGGACAAATTTAAGTCATAAACGCCATTTTTAAAACTCTAGATTAAACAAATATTTAATTTATAATGATTCTAAATAACAAGTTATATCATTTTAGTAAATTTGATGCAATAAATTATGTCAATAGATAAATTTTTTCCATTATTATCACTAATTATTTTGTGTAATTATTCTTTGAATGCTCAAGATGAAAATGTGATATATAATGATACATTAACAAAGAATCTTTTTCAAATTAAAAAAGACTACAGTAAGAGAATATTTGAATCAACTTATTATACAATTCAAATATATTTTGGAAGTCTAGATGAAGCAGATTCAATTTTAAATGATTTTAAAGAAAATTTTAAGGATATCAAAACAGATTTAATTTTTGAAACACCAAATTATAAAGTCAGAATTGGAGAGTATAAAAATATTGACACTGCCTCTTCAAAATTAGAAGGTATAAGAAGAATATACCCTGGATCTTTTATTATAAAACTTTCTGAATTATAGCTTTCTCTTTACTTCAACTTCCTGGTAGCACTGAATAATATCACCCTCCTGAAGGTCATTAAATTCATTAATCTGAATACCACAATCATAGCCTTTAGCTACCTCTTTAACATCATCTTTAAATCTTTTAAGAGAATGTAGCTTACCATCAAAAAGTATTTCATCAGCTCTTAATACTCTAACTTTAGAGTTTCTAAATATTTTTCCTGAAGTTACCATACAACCTGCTATAGTACCCATTCTGGAGATTTTAAAAGTCTCTCTAACTTCTGCATCTCCTGTATTTTCCTCCTCAAACTTAATCGAAAGCATCCCCTCCATAGCATCCTTCAAGTCATTAATTGCATCATAAATGATTGAATAAAATCTTATGTCCACTTGCTCTTTCTCAGATAACTTTCTAGCACTAACAGTTGGCTTAACATTAAAACCTATAATAATTGCATCAGAGGCTGAAGCTAATAAAACATCTGACTCTGTTATTGCCCCTACAGCTTTAAATATAATATTTACCTGAATTTCTTCAGTTGACAAATTCTCAAAAGAATCTGTCAGAGCCTCTACTGATCCATCTACATCACCTTTAATAATTACATTAAGTTCTTTAAAGTCTCCAATCGCAATTCTCCTTCCAATTTCATCAAGAGTTAATTGTTTCTGAGTTCTAACATTCTGCTCTCTTCCTAATTGAGTCCTTTTAGAAGCGATCATTTTAGCTTCTTTTTCATCTTCAAGAACTTTGAATGGATCTCCTGCTTGAGGAGCGCCATCCAATCCTAGAACAGATACAGGAGTTGATGGAGGTGCAAGCTTAACTGGCTTTCCTGCTTCATCAAACATAGCTTTAACCTTTCCACTAGTTTTTCCAGCCAAAAGATAATCACCTAATTTTAAAGTTCCATTTTGAACAAGTATAGTTGAAACATAGCCCCTACCTTTATCTAAGTATGCTTCTACAACTGATCCTGAAGAGTTCTTATTAGGGTTAGCTTTTAAATCCATTATCTCTGCCTCAAGTAAAACTTTTTCAAGAAGAGAATCAACACCTTGTCCTTTTAATGCAGAAATATCTTGAGATTGAATCTTACCACCCCAATCTTCTACTACTAGGTTCATTGATGCAAGAGATTCTTTAACTTTATCAGGGTTAGCACCTTCTTTGTCAATTTTATTTATTGCAAAAATTATAGGTACACCTCCTGCTTGAGCATGACTTATTGCTTCTTTTGTTTGAGGCATTATATTATCATCAGCAGCAATTACAATTATTACTATATCCGTGATTTGAGCACCTCTAGCTCTCATTGCAGTAAAAGCTTCATGACCAGGTGTATCTAAAAATGTAATTTTTTTGGACTTATTAACTAAAACAGAATAAGCTCCTATGTGTTGTGTAATTCCACCAGACTCTCCATCTGTTACAGATGAACTCCTTATAAAGTCAAGAAGAGATGTTTTACCATGATCAACATGCCCCATCACAGTTACTATTGGAGGTCTTTCCTCAAGATTTTTAGGATCTTCTTCTTGCTCTTCTTCTTCTTGCTCTTCTTCAATATCAGTTTTAATAAAATCTAGTTCGTATCCAAATTCGTCTGCCACAACTGTAAGGGTTTCTGAATCTAGTCTTTGGTTCATCGTAACCATTATACCAAGAGTCATACATGTAGATATTATATCATTAGAACTTATATCCATTAGCGTTGCAATCTCTCCAACAGTTATGAACTCAGTAATCTTAATTATTTTACTTTCCTTTTCCTGTAAAGCTTCTTCTTCTTCAGTCTCAATTTTTCTTTGATCTCTTTTATCTTTTCTGTATTTAACACTCTTCGACTTGGAGGACTTTCCTTGAAGTTTTTCAAGAGTTTCCCTAATTTGTTTTTTAATTTCGTCTGCCGTAGGCTCTACTTTTTGAGAAGCAGTAGTTGGCTGTTTGGCATTTTTATTAAACCTATTAGCTAAATCTTTTGGCTTAGAGACATCTTTACTTATTCTTTTTCTTCTTTTCTTTTTAGATTCCTCTAATTTCACTTTAACTTGGTCTTCTTTCTTTTTAATTGAATCTAAATCAATTATCTCTCCAGTTTTCTTTAGACCTGAAAGCTTTTGGAAATTTGTTTGAATTTTGGATGGATCGTCAGGATTTACTTTGATATCCAAAGAAGGTTCCTTAGTTTTTGGAATAGAATCGGATACTTCTTTATTAGGTATCTCTTTTTTTTCAATTGGTTTAAGATCTTTTTCAGCTGCCTTTTCAGCTGCCTTTTCAGATTTTAATTCTTCCTCCCTTAATTCTGCCGCTAACTTAACTTCAATTTCTTTTCTCTTTTTAACATTAATTTCTTCAAGCTTATCCTTGTCAGATTTATCTGTTTGAAATTCATCTAGCATAAGATCGTAAGTAATTTGATTGATCTTAGAGGTTGGCCTTGGCTCTATTTCAATATTTTTTGAACTAAGAAATTCAATAGCTCTATCTAGAGATATATTTAATTCTTTAAGAACTTTGTTTAACCTTATTGGTGATGGCATATATATTTTTTAGTCTTCGAATTCTTCCTTTAAAACTTTTAAGACACTAGACACTGTCTCTTCTTCAAGATCAGTTCTTTTAATTAAATCCTCTGCACTTAGCTCTAAAACACTCTTTGCTGTGTCTAATCCAACTTTTCTAAATTCTTCAATAACCCATGCATCAATTTCATCCTTAAATTCAGAAAGCTCAACATCTTCTTCTGCTCCTTCCCTGTAAACATCTATCTCATATCCTGTCAACCTTCCTGCTAATCTTATATTATGCCCTCCTTTACCTATTGCTCTTGAGACTTCGTCAGGATGAAGATAAACCTGAACAGTTTTTTTCTCCTCATCAATTTTTAGAGAATTTACTTTTGCAGGACTAAGAGCCCTAGTAATAAATAATTGAATATTATTCGTGTAATTTATAACATCAATATTTTCATTACCTAACTCTCTTACTATTCCATGAATTCTTGAACCCTTCATTCCAACACATGCTCCAACAGGATCAATCCTATCATCATAAGAATCAACAGCAACTTTTGCTTTTTCACCTGGTATTCTTACAGCTTTCTTAATACTAATTAAACCATCAAAAACTTCTGGAATCTCTTGTTCAAACAATTTTTCTAAGAACAATGGTGAAGTTCTTGAAAAAATAATTCTAGGTTTATTTCCTTTTAGCTCAACCATCTCAATCACTCCTCTTACATTATCACCCTTTCTAAAGAAATCTTTGGGTATTTGTTTGTCTTTAGGCATTATTAATTCATTTCCTTCATCATCTAGAAGAATCACCTCTCTAGCCCTGACATGATGAACCTCAGCGGTGAATATCTGTCCAACTCTATCTTTAAACTGATTAAATATATTATTACTATCATGTTCATAGACTTTAGCAACAAGATTTTGCCTAAGTGATTGAATAGATCTTCTACCTAGGTCAACTAACTTAAACTCCTCTGATACTTCTTCTCCTACCTCAAAGTCAGGCTCAATTTTAACTGCTTCTTTAAGTTCAATCTCTGCATTAGGATCTTCAACCTCGCCATCCTTAACAACTATTCTATTTCTCCATATTTCAAGATCTCCTTTATCAGGGTTAATAATAATATCGAAATTTTCATCCGAACCAAATTTTCTTTCAAGAGTATTTCTAAATACTTCTTCAAGTATAACCATTAAGGTTACTCTGTCAATTGTCTTTTCATCTTTGAATTCAGAAAAAGAGTCTAATAGTGATATGTTTTCCATTTACTTAACTTTATTTAAAAAAAAAAGAGGGACAAAACGTCGCCTCTGATGTATCAAAATGCTCGGCAAATTTATTATAAATAATTGATATAATAAAATTGTTGGCCTACTAGGTTTCGAACCTAGACTCTTCTGTACCAAAAACAGACGTGTTGCCAGTTACACCATAGGCCAATTAAGTGCAAATTTAATTTAATTTTTTTTCTAAAAAAATATTTATCGAATTTCTTCTAAAATACGTGCTGGAACTGATCTAAGCACTAAAAGATTTAACAGAATAGAGATTAAAAGATAACTAAAAAGGAATATTAAAATTGGTTGGTTATATGTCAATAGTAATTCTCCTTGAAAAATTATAATTAGTATTCCAATGCTAATTCTAATAAACTCAAATGAAACTGACCATTTAAAGCCATCCATAATTGAAGAAAAGCTAAAAATTGTTGAAAAAATTAAAATCAAATAAGCCATTTTATCAGCTAATGTTAAATCAGCAAATGAATTTAAAAATATATATAGAACAATATTTAGTATAAGAAAATGAAAGGAGACGAAAACCTTGTGCAATAGGTTGTACTTAGGTTTATATTTTTCTTGGGCATAGACATTTTCAACTATATTTCTTGGAATATTATCTATAATATCTTTAGGTCTCCATCCTGTTGGCATAAACCATATTTTAAATTTATCACCAATATTTTTAGTATGCCAAGCATCTTCGATCAAATAACTTAAATGCTGAAAATTAATTAACAGAGGGTTCCAAGTCTGAACAGGTTTAAGTGTCCCATATACACAAGGCACATCATCCAACTCTTCTTGAAATGTTCCAAAAGCTCTATCCCAAACACAGAAAATAGCAGCTAAATTTTTATCTATATATTCTTTATTGATTGCATGATGAACTCTATGTTGTGATGGAGTAACTAATATATATTCAAGCCACCCTAACTTTCCAATATGCCTAGTATGATACCAGAATTGTCCAAAAAGATGTAAAGGACCTAAAATAATTATCATTTGATGAGGAACACCTAACAATGCTGCAGGAATTAAAAATAAAATTCCAATACCAAGATTATTAGTTATGCTCTGTCTAAGTGCACATGCAAGATTAAACTCTTCACTACTGTGATGAATTACATGCATATTCCAAAAAATATTAATTGAATGTTTTAGCCTGTGATGACAGTAACTTGCAAAATCTACACAAACAAATGCAATAAAATATAGCAGTACACTTTCTTCTAACTCTATTACTTTTAATCTTTCATAAAAAAATGGATAGGATAAAATAATTATTCCTAGTCCCAAAATATCAACCATTAAATTAGTAAACCCAGAACTCAAGCTAGAAATGGTATCCATGTAAGAATGCTTTAAGTCATTTTTCCATACCCCATATGATATTTCAATAATAATTAAGACAAGAAAAATTGGAATAGTAATTAATAATATATTGGCGTAGGTGTCCATGAAGGTATTTTAAATCTATAATTGTATTATCTATATGTGATATTCAAATATTTTATTTTAATTTGGTTTTATAAATATATCAATTATGAAGATAAAAAATACATTTAATCTTTTGACAATTATTGGGCTTGCAATTTTAATGAGTAATACAAGTCTATATTCGCAGAAAAAATCAAACAAAAATTCCACAACATTCAATAAAGTTCTTCATGAATCTGTTGAATATCGTGAGATAGGGCCCTTTAGAGGAGGAAGGTCTGCTGCAGTTGTCGGTGTACCTGGTAATCCTAATCTGTTTTACTTTGGAGCAACAGGTGGTGGAATTTGGAAAACTGAAAATGGAGGTGAAACATATGAAAATATTTCTGACGGATTCTTTGGGGGAAGTATTGGTGCTATTGCGATAGCTAAAGATGATCCAAATGTAATATATGTTGGAGGAGGAGAAGTTACTATTAGAGGAAATGTATCCTCAGGTTATGGAGTATTTAAAAGTGTTGATGCTGGTAAAACTTGGTCTTTTTCTGGTTTACCAAATTCTAGACATATTCCAAGGATTGTTATAGACCCATCAAATAATAATATAGTTTATGCTGCTGTAATGGGTAACTTATATAAGCCTACTAATGATAGAGGTGTTTATAAATCTATAGATGGTGGAAAAAATTGGAAAAAAGTTCTTTATGCAAATAATCTTTCAGGTGCTTTTGAAATTGTGTTGGACCCAAATAATTCAAGGGTACTTTATGCCTCAACTTGGAGAGTTCAAAGAACACCTTCGAGTTTAAGTAGTGGTGGTGATGGCTCTGATCTTTGGAAAAGTATTGATAATGGAGAAAATTGGACAAAAATTACTACAAATTCTGGATTCCCATCTGGAATATTAGGTGTAATTGGGGTTACTGTATCACCTGTAAATTCTGAAAGAGTATGGGCAATTGTTGAGAATCAGGAAAAAGGTGGAGTTTATAGATCTGATGATGGTGGAAAAAATTGGATTTACACAAATAGTAGTAGATCATTAAGACAAAGAGCTTGGTATTATTCTAAAATATATGCTGACACTCAAGATATTGATGGAGTCTATGTGATGAATGTTGCTTATCATTATTCTGATGATGGTGGTAAAACTTTTAAATCATCCAATGCACCTCATGGAGATCATCATGATTTATGGATCGCACCAGAAGACAATAATAGATTGATAATTGGTGATGATGGCGGTGCTCAGGTTTCTTATGATAAAGGTGAAACATGGAGTACTTATTACAACCAACCTACTGCTCAGTACTACAGAGTTACAACTGACAATTCATTTCCTTACAGAATTTATGTAGCACAACAAGATAATTCAACACAAAGGGTAAATCATAGAAGCCTTGGATATAGCATAGGTGAAGATGATTGGGAAAGAACTGCAGGAGGAGAATCTGGTCATATAGCGATTGACCCAACTAATAATGATATTGTTTATGGTGGAAGTTACCTTGGTTTTCTTGAAAGAAGAAATCACGAAAAACAAACATCAAGAGCAATAAATGTTTGGCCAATAACTACACTTGGTGAAGGAGCTGAAGCAATGAAATATAGATTTAATTGGAATTTTCCAATTGCATTCAGTAAACATGATTCATCAAAGCTTTATACTTTTTCAAATCAAGTACATCTTTCAACTGATGAAGGTCAAAGCTGGGAAACAATAAGTCCAGATTTAACTAGAAACGATAAATCTAAACTTGTTTCTTCAGGTGGACCAATTACTCAGGATAATACTGGTGTTGAATACTATGCTACGATATTTGCAGTTGACGAATCTCCAATTCAAGAAGGTCTTATGTGGATAGGAAGTGATGACGGCATGATTCATCTTACAAAAGATAGTGGTAAAACTTGGGAGAATGTTACTCCAAAAAAAATACCAGAATGGTTAATGATAAATAGCATTGATGCATCATCATTTGATACAGGGACAGCTTACGTAGCTGGAACTAGATACAAACTAGGTGATTTCACACCATATTTATATATAACTGAAGATTATGGTAAAAACTGGAAACTTATAACTAGTGGAATTGATGAAGAACACTTTACAAGAGTATTAAGAGCTGATAAATCTAATAAGAACATCTTGTATGCTGGAACTGAAACTGGAATGTATATATCTTATGACAAAGGTGCCAGTTGGAATAAATTTCAAAAGAATTTACCAATTGTTCCAATAACTGATCTTACAATAAAAGATAATTCATTAATTGTTGCAACACAGGGAAGAAGCATATGGATGCTTGATGATTTGACTGTTATTCATCAGTTATCTAGTTCAACTGATGAAGAAAAACTTTATAAGCCAAAAGATTCTTACAGAATGCGAGGTGCTGGAGGAAGAAAATCATTAACTGCTGGAACAAATCTTCCAAATGGAGTTATTGTTCACTATTTTCTTCCAAACTATAGCGATGAAAGTGATGAAGTAAATCTTTCAATCCACTCTTCAGATGGAGAATTAATTAAAGAGTTCTCAAATAAAGGCAAAGAGAATTCAATCAAAGTAAAAAAGGGAGGTAATTCTTTTGTTTGGGACATGAAGTATCCTGGAGCAAAAAGGCTTGATAATATGGTATTATGGGGTGCTGATTTTTCAGGAGCTAAGACAGTTCCTGGAGATTATATTGTAAAACTAAGTGTAAATGATTCAGAATTAACTCAAGATTTTACAATTCATAAAGATCCTACATCAGAAGGTTCAATAGAAGATATAAAAGCTCAATTTGAATTTGTAAATGAAATAAATAGTGTAGTTGATGAAGCTCACAATGCAATAGAAAATATTAGAAAAATTAAAAAAGATCTTACTAAGTTTCAATCAGATTATGCTGACGATGAATCAGCAAAAAACTTAATTAATGAATCAAAATTAATTTTAGAATCTATAGATCTAATCGAAAATGAACTTTATCAAACTAAAAATCAGAGTAATCAAGACCCTCTTAATTATGGAGTTAGACTGACTAATAATTTAGGGAACTTGAATTCTGCATTTCGAGGTGGAGATTTTGGCCCAACAGCTCAAGATATAATGGTTAAAAATGAATTAATTAAAAAAGTAAATATTCAGCTTGAAAAATATAATTCAATTATTTCAGAGGATATACCTGGTTTTAATTCAAATTTCAAAAATCTTGAATTAGATTATCTAAATGTTTTTATGTAGTCAGTACTAAATTTTATAATTAATACAAAAGGCTAATATGTCCGAAACTAAGTTTCGAAAAATTAATAATGTGATTGGTTGGCTACTGTTTTCAGTTGCATTAATCACATACGGCTTAACAGTTGAACCCACTTCAAGTTATTGGGATGCAGGAGAGTATATATCCACATCTGCAAAACTTCAAGTTGGTCATCCACCAGGCGCACCATTCTATCAAATGATGGGTGCAATTTTTGCCTTATTTGCATCAGATAATGAATCTATTGCTATTGCTGTTAACTTTCTATCAGTCGTATCCAGTGCATTTGTTATATTATTTCTTTTTTGGTCAACAACATTATTTCTTCAAAAAATATTCAGAAAAAACAATTTTTCCAATAGCTTAAATATTATTTTAAGTGCTTCAATTGGAGCTTTAGCTTTCATGTTTTCAGATAGTTTTTGGTTCAATGCGGTTGAATCAGAAGTATATGCTTTAGCTATGCTTTTTTTATCAGCAACATTTTGGGCTGGACTGAGATGGGAAAAGGATTTTGATAATATAAGAGGTGATAAATGGTTGTTGTTAATCGCTTTTTTAATTGGACTTTCGTTCGGAGTACATTTTATGGCCATATTGACAATTCCTGCTATTGGAATGATCTATTACTTTAAAAAATATAAAAAAATTACAATTAAGAGTTTTTTATTAGCGAATGTAATTTCAGTTTCAGTTCTATTATTTCTTTTTAAACTTCTACTTCCATCTACTCTTGCATTATTTGGTCAACTTGAAGTTTTCTTTGTAAACTCAATGGGGTTACCTTTTAACTCTGGAACAATCATTGCGGCTTTTTTAATAATCTTTCTATTCTATAGAACACTAAAGTATACTCGATCAAAGGGAATGTTACAAATAAACACATTAATACTATGTGTGCTATTTATTTTTATTGGATTTTCATCGTGGTTGATGCTTCCTATTAGATCAAATGCAAACACTGTTATAAATGAAAATTCTCCATCAGATGCAAGAACACTTTTAGCCTATTATAGATTAGAACAATACCCTAAAACATATCTTTTTTATGGGCCTATGTTCTCAGATATTTATGCTCCTCAAGATGAAAAAGAACCCTATATAGATGGAAAGCCAAAATATGAAAGAGATTATCTAACTAAAACATATAAAGTAGTTAATAATTGGGAAGATTCTGAAATAAATTCTAATTCTAATCACAGAGGCTTAATCCCAAGATTATGGAGTTCAAATCATGCAGGAAATTACATGAACTTTACAAATCCTTTGAAGTTTGAAATTCTTGATAGATATAAATCAGAAGAAAGAATTGTTCAAAGTGTAAATGAATTCCAAAACCGTCAGCTTCAAGGAGAAGTAACAGGTGATGATTACAATGAGTTCTTTAGATCTGTTGGCCCTTACTTAAAGATCAGTAAACCCAGTCTTTTTGACAACTTAAACTTTTTATTCTCTTATCAAGTTAATTATATGTATTGGCGATATTTTTTATGGAATTTTGCTGGTAGACAAAATGATATTCAAGGTGAGTATTCTATACTTAATGGAAATTGGATAAGTGGAGTCAATTTTATTGATGAGCTAAGATTGGGAAATCAAAAAAATCTTAGCGAAGATCAAAAAAATAATAAGGCTAGAAATACTTATTATTTTCTGCCTCTTATTCTTGGATTGATTGGTCTAATGTATTGTTATAAATATGATATCAAATCTTTCTGGACATTACTTTTACTTTTTCTTTTCACAGGGCTAGCACTAAAGTTTTATTTAAACGAACGTCCTTTTGAACCAAGAGAAAGAGACTACGCACTTGTAGGATCTTTTTATGTGTTTTCAATCTGGATTGGTATGGGGTTTGCTGCAATGATGAATTATTTGAAAAAGTTTGAGAATAAAATCTCAAAATCTATTGTATACATAATCTGTATAATTACTGTCCCTAGTTTAATGGCATTCAATAATTGGGATGATCATGATAGATCAGATAGATATACTGCTCAATCTATTTCAAAAGCTTATCTACAATCTATTGAAAAAGATAAAGATGCAATGATTTTTACAATTGGAGATAATGACACCTTTGCACTTTGGTATGCTCAAGAAATAGAAGAATTTAGAACTGATGTTAGAACTATTAATACGAGTCTTTTAGCAACAGATTGGTATATTGATCAAATGAAAAGAAGGGCATATGGCAGTAGTCCTATTCCTTCTCAAATGGAACACGAGCAGTATGCTTTTGGAGTTAGAGACTATATTAGATACGAAAATTTACTTGACTCAATAAGATGGGATATTACTGATTTTGTTGATTGGGTTGCAAGTGATAATCCTAGAACAAAATATAGAAACTTAATAACTCAATCGGGAGGAGATGTAAGTGATTATCCAGTAAATGCTCTTGAAACAGTATTTTATCCTACCAATAAAATCAGACTTCCTGTAGATAAAGAAAATGTCATAAAAAGCGGTATAGTTAAAGAAAAAGATAGAGATAAAATAGTTGATTTTATTGATATAGATCTACCTGAATCTATATTAACAAAGAATCAGATAATGATGTTAGATATTCTTGCAAATAATAATTGGGAGAGACCTATCTATTTTACTGGAGGTAGTTATGAGGATTCAGAATACATATGGATGAAGAATTATCTTCAACTTGATGGACTTGTATATAAACTAGTTCCAATAAAAACTTCAATTGATGCTAATCCCTATGAGATGGGAAGAATTGATTCGGACTTAATGTATAATATCGTAAAGAAATGGTCTTGGGGAAATTCTGAAAGTGATAAAATCTATCATGATCCTGAGACAAGAAAAAATAGTATTTCATTTAGGAGTAATCTATCTAGACTATCTGAAGTTCTTATATCTGAGGGTAAATTTAAGGAGGCTGAAGAAATTATAGATTTGGCATTCTCTAAAATGCCAATTGATTATTATGGGTACTATAGTTTATGGACTCCTTTTATTCAAGGTTATTATAGAATTGGTAGAGATGATAAGGCTAAAGAAATTTTTAAAAAAATATCTTTTAAGTATTCCGATAAGTTAAACTATTATTCTTCACTTGAAATTTACAATCAATATGATGTTGGCGAGGAGATTATTGCAGATATAGAGAGATTCAGAAACCTTATTGAAACAGCTCAAAACTCGGGAGAAAAAGAAATACTGTCTGACCAAATTAAGAGTTTTATATCCAGCTCCGAAAAATTTAATTATATATATGGTGAATATGATTACTACATTTCTCTTTCTGGATTTATCATCAAATTATTAGAATTAAATGAAATAGAATACTCGAGAGTCATAATAGATAAAATTGAAGAACAATTAATTCGAAGAGTTTCAGTTTTTTCAAATATTGATGAAGAAGAACAAGTATATTATATTGAAGGAATATCATCTGACATCAATGAATATAGTAGGCTAGTAAGTAAAATTGAGCTTTACGACCTAGAGCTTTATAATAACTATGATGAAAATCTCAAAGAAATGTTGAGTAAAATGGTTGAATAAATTAGTTTAGTTGATCTTTCATTAAACTTATAAGAGTATTAGCATCTTGATCTCCACTTTGCCTCCATACCATTTCTCCAAATTTATAAATCATTAAGGTAGGTATAACCTTAACTCTTAGAGCCTCGGAAAGCTTAATATTCTTTTCAGTATTAATTTTAATAACTTTTCCTTTATCTCCAAGTGCTGCAGCTACATCTTTTAAAATAGGATGCAGTGATGTGGACAACTCATCATACTCGCTAAAGAAAACGAGTAATAATGGCTTCTTCTCATCTAATAATTCACCAAACTTGGACATTTATATATATATTAAAAAGCGAAAGTATAAATTTTTTCTATTTAAATCCAAAAATTATGATTGCTATTAATCTGATTAATAATAGGTTCTTTATTTATTTTGTCAAAAAACAGTAAATTTTATAACTTAAACTTTAAGTTAATTTAACATTGAAAATCAATTCATTTGTGATATTTGTTAAAAATATAATTACAAAAATGAAAAAATATTTATTACTTCTTATTTTAATCTTTATCACTACATCAACAACTTACTCACAGAAGATAGGTTACGAATTTCGTACAAATGGTAAAGCATATATATCTACGTCGTATGCTGGTTTTGAAATAAGACATAGAACTGATAAAGAGGAAAATAGATTTACTTATAGACATAAAATTCCAGTCTTTGAAAAGCTTACATTAAGTTTACCATTACATTATAAAGTTGAAAAAGATCAAGCAACTCTGGAACCTAGGTTAATGTATAAGTTAGAAAAAGTGAGCTTGTGGGCGCAAAAAGAATTTAATCATGAAGAAAATATGAATGCTGCATTTGGTATAGATATTCCTGTTAAAGATTTCACATATAGGATTGGATGGGACTCATCAAATACAGTTAGAGTTAGATTAGCTAAAAAGTTTTAATTATGGAAAGTATATATTTCTTAATTCTTATTGCACTAATTGGATTAGCATTTGCAGATCTAATAGTTGGAGTTAGTAATGATGCAGTGAATTTTTTAAATTCTGCAATTGGTTCAAAAGTTTTATCATTCAAAACTATAATGATTGTTGCCAGTATTGGGATATTTATTGGATGTGTATTTTCAAGTGGTATGATGGAAGTTGCAAGAAAAGGGATCTTTAACCCTGGGGAATTTATGTTTAGCGAGATTATGATAATATTTATGGCAGTTATGATTACTGATATTTTATTATTAGATTTTTTTAATACTATAGGAATGCCAACCTCAACTACAGTATCTATAGTTTTTGAATTACTTGGGGCTTCTGTAGCTATGGCATTAATAAAAATTGGTGTGGATAACGGTTCTTTCTCTGATTTAGCTATTTATATTAATACCTCAAAGGCTACACAAATCATTTTAGGAATACTATTATCTGTATTTGTTGCATTTACCATTGGCGCAATTGTACAATGGATTTCAAGACTATTATTATCATATGATTTTAAAACAAAAGCTACATGGATTGGAGCAGTTTTTGGAGGTGTTGCTTTAACAGCTATTTCATACTTTATATTGATGAAAGGGATTAAGGGTACTTCATATGCAGGAGAAAGTTTTAATTTAATTGGAGGAATTACAATAAAAGATTTTTTAGAATCGAATGTAATTTCTATTATAGCTTATAGCTCTGTTATATGGTCATTTATTTCATACATCTTAATACATTTTTTTAATGTTGATATATATAAAGTTATTATTGGCGTAGGAACATTTGCCCTAGCTCTTGCTTTTGCAGGAAATGATTTAGTAAATTTTATTGGAGTTCCAATTGCAGCTTGGCAATCATATGAAGCGTGGGTAGCGTCAGGAGTACCAGCTGATGAATTTAGCATGCAAATATTGGCTTCAAAAGTTGCAACCCCAAACTTTTTACTTTTAATAGCTGGGGTAATTATGGTTATAACCCTATGGTTCTCTAAAAAAGCCCAAAGAGTTGTTAAGACATCACTTGATTTATCTAATCAAGGAGAAGTTTCAGAGAGGTTTAATGCAAATTTTTTATCTAGATTTATAGTAAGAGTTGCATCCAACTTATCTAACTTATTGAATAGAATCTTACCATCTTCAGTTAATAGTGAGATTGAGAAAAGATTTGAAATCCCAGAAATATTTACAAAAAAAATATCTCAAAATAACAGACCTTCATTTGACGTAATTAGAGCGTCTGTTAATCTAATGGTGGCAGGAATTTTAATTTCCTTTGCTACATCCTATAAACTTCCATTGTCTACAACTTATGTAACTTTTATGGTAGCAATGGGTACTTCTCTTTCTGATAGAGCCTGGGGTAGCGAAAGTGCTGTTTATAGAGTAGCTGGTGTACTAAATGTAATTGCAGGTTGGTTTGGAACTGCACTAATTGCATTCACTGCAGCTGGTGTAATTGCTTATTTAATTAATATTAGTGAATTAATGATTGCGGTATTGTTATTCTTCGCAATTCTATTACTAGTAAGAAATTATGTAAAAAGTAAAAATGAAAAAGATAATATAGTTGAAGAAATTTTAACACAGGCTGAGAGTAGTTCACTGCAGGGCGTTATAAATGAAAGTGCTAAAAACATTTCAAAAGTAACTAATAGGTCTAGTAAAATTTTTAATAATGTTATTAAAGGTCTTTCAAGTCATGACTTAACAGAATTGAAGAAAAACAAAGATCAGATTGCTAAGCTTTCAAAAGAGATTGACAATTTAAAAGATAAGTTGTTTTTCTTTATTAGAAACCTTGATGAATCAAGTCTTAGTGCTAGTAACTTTTATATAAACCTACTTGGTTCTCTTCAAGATATAACTCAATCGATAGAATATATTTCTAAGATTAGTCATAAACACATTAATAATAATCACAGAAAACTGACTCTTAGTCAAATAAGAGACTTATTAGCTATTGAAGAGGTTATGTCAGAGTTATTTGAAACCGTTTCAACTACATTTAAAAATAAATCTTTTAACGAGATTGAAACTATCAATCTAACTAAGAGTAAAACAATTGGATCACTAGAGGAAAAAATACAATCTCAGATTTCTAGAACTAGAACTTCAGAAGAAAAAAGCCCTAAGAATACCGCACTGTATTTTAGTATTTTACAAGAATCTAAAGATCTTACAAAAGTTTTAACCAGTCTTATAGAAGATTATTATTTATCATATGATAAAAGTGTTAAACCAGCTGAGCCTTCTGGTTCAGATAACTAATAAAAAAACCCCAAATTAGTTTGGGGTTTTTTTTGAAGATTTTCTTTTGTTAAGAACCGCACATTAAACAATCATCATCGTCATTTTCTTTAGACTGTGATAATATTTGCTTTAACTCCTCTGGAGTAAGAGGCTCTACAGCAACAGGTTTTTGTTTGGATTTTGTAGTAGCTGTTTTTTCTGTTCTAGTTATTTGAACCTCTCCTACTTCTTCTTTCACAACTTCTGGTTCAACAATTACAGGTGATGCAACTTCTTTTTTCTTCAAAGTAAATTTGATAGCATCAACAGCAGCTTTAGTTCTTAAGTAATACATTCCTGTTTTCAATCCAGATTTCCATGCATAGAAGTGCATAGATGTTAATTTAGACATCGTTGCACCCTCCATAAATAAATTAAGAGATTGAGATTGATCAATAAAGAATCCTCTTTGTCTTGACATATCGATTATATCTTTCATCTTTAACTCCCATACGGTTTTGTATAGTTCCTTAAGGTCATCAGGAATTCCATCAATATCTTGAATAGATCCATTTGCACCCATTAATTCATGTTTCATATCCTCATTCCAAAGTCCTAATTCAACAAGATCATTTAATAAGTGCTTGTTTACAATTATAAATTCACCTGATAAAACTCTTCTAGTATATATGTTTGAAGTATAAGGCTCAAAACATTCGTTGTTACCAAGAATTTGGGATGTACTAGCAGTAGGCATAGGAGCCACTAAAAGTGAATTTCTAACCCCACTTTTAAGCACTTGCTTTCTTAGTTTTTTCCAGTCCCATCTTCCGCTTAAATCTTCATCTTCAACACCCCACATATTGTATTGAAATTCACCTTGTGAAATTGGTGATCCATCATATGTCTGATATGGTCCATCTTTTTTAGCTTCTTCGACAGAAGCATTTAAAGCAGCAAAATAAATTGTTTCAAAAATTTCCTGATTTAATTCCTTTGCTTTTTCTGATGTAAATGGGAGTCTTAATAAAATAAATGCATCTGCCAGACCTTGAACACCTAGACCAATTGGTCTATGTCTAAAGTTTGAGTTTTCAGCTTCTTTGACAGGATAATAATTTCTATCTATTACTTTATTTAGGTTTTTTGTTACCCTAACTGTAACATCATATAGTTTTTGATGATTAAACTCACCATCTTCTACAAACATTGGTAAGGCTATTGAAGCTAGATTACAAACAGCTATCTCATCTTCAGATGTGTACTCCAAGATTTCAGTACATAAGTTTGAAGATCTAATTGTACCTAAATTCTTTTGGTTTGATTTTCTATTTGCTGAATCTTTATATAACATGTATGGAGTTCCTGTCTCGATTTGAGATTCTAGAATTTTTTCCCATAGCTCTCTTGCTTTTATAGATTTTCTACCTTTTGATTGCTTCTCATATTTTAAATAGAGTTTATCAAACTCATCTCCATGACAATCATATAAGCCTGGACATTCATTTGGACACATTAAAGTCCATTCTTCATTGTTTTCGACCCTCTTCATAAATAAATCAGGCATCCACATCGCGTAAAATAAATCTCTAGCTCTCATCTCTTCTTTACCATGATTTTTTTTAAGGTCTAGGAAGTCATAAATATCAGCATGCCATGGCTCAATATAAATCGCAAAAGATCCTTTTCGTTTTCCACCACCTTGATCTACATATCTAGCTGTGTCATTAAAAACTCTTAACATTGGAACAATACCATTGGACGTTCCATTAGTTCCAGAAATATAAGACCCTGTTGATCTTATATTGTGAATTGAAAGACCTATTCCACCAGCAGATTGAGAAATTTTTGCAGTTTGCTTTAACGTATCATAAATTCCGTCAATACTATCATCTTTCATTGTCAATAAAAAACAAGATGACATTTGAGGTTTTGGAGTTCCTGCATTAAAGAGGGTTGGCGTAGCATGAGTAAAATATTTCTTAGACATTAACTCATAAGTTTCTAATACAGAATCGATATCATCTAAATGAATTCCGACAGAAACTCTCATTAACATGTGCTGGGGTCTCTCTACAATTTTTCCATTAATTTTTAATAAGTAAGATCTCTCAAGAGTTTTGAATCCAAAATAATCATATGAAAAGTCTCTATTATATATAATTTTTGAATCTAGTAGTTCTGAGTTTTTCTTAATTACCTTCATTACATCATCAGCTAATAAAGCTGCTTTTTTTCCTGTAATTGGATTTACATATTCATGTAAATCTTTCATTGTATCTGAAAAAGACTTAAGAGTGTTTTTGTGTAAGTTTGAAACAGAAATTCTAGCTGCTAATGAAGCATAATCAGGATGAGTTGTAGTCATCGTTGCAGCAATTTCTGCAGCCAGATTATCTAGCTCTGAAGTTGTTACGCCATCATATAAGCCCTCTATTACTCGCATTGCAACTCTTACCGGATCAACCAAGTCATTAAAACCGTAGCAAAGCTTTTTAATTCTAGCGGTTATTTTATCAAACATAATGGGCTCTTTCTTCCCATCTCTTTTAATTACAAACATATCTGTATCATTGTTATATCATTATTCAAAAAATTATTTAAATGATTATTTTAAAAATCGTCGTCAAGACCGAAGTTTGACTCTTCTTTTTTATCATTATTTAGAACACCTGCTTTCTGATATTCAGCAACTCTTTTTTCAAAGAAATTGGTTTTACCTTGCAGGTTTATCATATCCATAAAATCGAATGGATTTGTCACATTAAATTCTTTCTCACATTCAAATTGATCTAAAAGTCTGTCTGTAACAAACTCTAAATATTGAGTCATTAATTTAGAATTCATTCCAATAAGACTAACTGGTAATGATTCTGTGATAAATTCTCTCTCAATATTTAAGGCATCAAGTAATATTTCTCTAATTCTCTCCTTTGGAACCTTATTGATCATGTGGTTATTATGAAGATGAACTGCAAAATCACAATGCACACCTTCATCTCTTGAAATTAACTCATTTGAGAAAGTTAAACCAGGCATAAGTCCTCTTTTTTTGAGCCAAAAGATTGAACAAAATGAACCTGAAAAGAATATGCCCTCAACTCCTGCAAATGCGATAAGTCTTTCAGCAAAAGAATCAGATTCAATCCATTTAAGAGCCCAATCAGCTTTTTTCTTAATT
>Ga0233433_10000453_pt1 | contig 44644 bp, 41 predicted proteins | sample SI_122_August201_5_FD_179868 | JGI IMG/M metagenome (GOLD analysis project Ga0233433, IMG submission 179868) | Seawater microbial communities from Saanich Inlet, British Columbia, Canada - SI_122_August2016_100_MG | ecosystem: Environmental > Aquatic > Marine > Inlet | place: Canada: British...
GCACGGGGATTAATGACATAGATTGTATCACCATCCTTGGAAAGAACCATGTGTTCCGGGCCAGGGCCACCCTCGAGAGATCGCGTGATCGACCAGGTTTCTACATCGATTTCACTGATTGTACCGTTGCCACTATTGCTGACAAACGCCTTGCTGCCATCAGATGAGACCAGTGCGTAATTGGGGCCTGGGCCAGTTGACACTGTATTCATGACACGGTTTTCACGTAGATCGACAACGCTGATATTCCCTCGTGTCGGGTGTGTGGAGATTACAAAGCGGCCATTTGGTGTGATCGTTTGGTGGTGGATTATTCCTTCTGCTCTCATGGTCAACATAACGTGGCCATGTTCGGGATGGACCAGGTAAATCGTACTATGCGCTGTACTTTCGCCTGCATCCTGATTCTCTTTCAGGCTGCCGGAAAGGATGTACTCACCATCCGGCGTCGAGACAATTGAGTGAGGATTGTCAATCCCGTCATACTGCCCAACGACTTCGTCCGTTGCCGCATCAATGACGATAATTTTGTTGGCCGACCCGGCGGCAACATAGACAAGAGGTTGTGCCAGTGCTGGCGCGGAAATAATGGTTACAGCTAATCCAAACAGCATTAGAAATTTTTTCATCTTCTGTTCCTTGATCTTGAATTTTTACCATTTGTCTCTGAATCTATCAGAGCAAGATGGTTTGGAAAAACGGAAACGTGATCAAGAGCCACGTCCCCAACATTGAAAGATACCCGGTCATCATCGCGATCCCCGCAACAGCGAGAATTAGCCCGGAAGCGAATTGAATTAATCGGCTGATGTGGCCGAACTTTCGTATCCACCGGGTGATTTCTCCCGTGAATGCGGCGACCAGCAGAAATGGTATGGCGAGTCCCAGCGAATAGAAGGAAAGCAGGACAACACCGCCACTGACTGACGTCTCCATTGCGCTCATTGTCAGCACCGCACCAAGAATGGGACCTATACAGGGCGTCCAGCCAAAGGCGAAAGCGGTTCCGAGCAAGAATGGCCCGAATACAGGCCCGCCATTCCTCGGGTTTAGGGGGCGTATATCCCGATTCAGGTACGAGAGCTTCAGAATTCCCGTCAAATGCAATCCGAAGATTGTTATAATTGCGCCGGCAACGGTATCGGCCACCCCTCGATAGGACTGAAGCAACTGTTCGAGCGCAGTGGCGCTGGCACCAAGAGTGATAAACACCGCTGAGAACCCGAGGACAAAATTGCCGCTGAGAAGCAGGGTTGAAATCCTCGTGTTGATTGGCGTTTCTTCCCGTTGTTCCCCGGTTGAATGCCCCGCCACATAGGATATGTAGCCTGGCACAAGTGGAAGAACGCAGGGCGACAGAAACGAAACCATGCCAGCCAGGAATGCCATGGCAACGCTGATTCCTGAGATATCGGCCATCCAACATCACTCCGCACTTTCTAACTGGTCAATAAGAGAACGGATTTCAGCATCAAAACTCTGTTGCGTTAACGCCCCAATGTGCTTGTGGATAATCGTTCCATTCCGGTCCACAACAAAGGTTTCGGGTACGCCATAGACACCCCAGTCAATGGCAACTCGCCCTGAAAGATCCGCACCAGTCCGGGTATAAGGATCTCCCAGCGTGTCGAGCCAATTAGCAGCATCGTCCGGTTGGTCTTTGTAGTTCAGGCCGTGGATAGGCACAGTTCCTTCTCTCGACAGCTTCATCAACAACGGATGCTCAGCGCGGCATTCGACGCACCATGATGCAAAAACATTGACGAGCAAGATTTCACCCTTCAGATCCGTTGATGACAATGAAAGCGCCCGCCCTTTTACGGGCGGTAACGCGAATTCTGGAACTTCCTTTCCAATCAAAGCAGAGGGAATTTCCTGTGGATTCAACGTCAAGCCGATGGCGAATGCGACGGCAATTCCTGCAAATGCCACAACGGGCACAAAAAACAGGAGTCTTCCGTGGGGAACATATTTATCTTCGTTTGTCGTAGAGATTGTCATATCGATTATCTCTGATCTCATTCCCGATTCAGGCGATGAGTTTTAGATTCATCCTTGGTGGAATGCGGACGAGTGTTATCAGGTTCCTGTCGTGCGTCGTTTTCACCACCCTTCGAATGGCCGTGGCCATGTGGCATGAAAAGGTGCATCAGTATGCAGCCTCCAACTAAAAGGAATGGCAGAAGTGCATCGAAACTGATCTGACTTTCCCGCAAGAGATAGTATCCAAGGACTGTAGCTCCAACGATGGATACGAGACCGATGGGAGAATGTAGAAATTTCCTGAAATCAAACTTGAGAGGTGTGTTCATTGTTCTTATCCCGGCACTCTATTCATCTTGCCATTCGTTCGGAGAAATAGTTGAACAACGGCCCAAAAATAAGGGCAATAAACCAGCCATAACCAAGTGCATCAATCAGGCCGATCAGGAACCCTTTCCACGTCAACCACACAAAACCCGGCAGGAGCACCTCCCATGCAGACCGCATGGCAAACTCGGGAAACCACAGGTCAAAAACGACGCATATGAGGTAAGAAATGGCCAGGAAGCTACTGAGGCTCATCCCCAATACAAGAACTGGAATCTGAGGATAAGCCCGTACTGGTAAGGCAACACCATGCTCAGTATCGCCTGAAAAACGTTGAGATACATCAGCCATGGACGGTTACCTCATGGTCACGACCGGGCAGCGTTTTCTGCGCATCACCGATGTAGATATCTGGCGCAGCCTCAAATGCTTCACGGCAGTCACGTGAGCAGAAATAGTATACCCGACCGCCATGGACGCTTGGCTTGGCAGTATTGGTATGAACCGTTTTTTGACAAACCAGGTCTCGGTCCTTCGCGGGTGGTTCCCAGAGAACTTCGGAAGCACATGTGGCGGCAGTTTGATTGTGGTCGCGTTTGGTCGAATGCTTGTGGCCCATGACGTGCGACCCGCATCCAAAGCGCATCATGACGAAAATCATGCCTGCCCAAATTATGAAATATAGAAGTGTTTCCATGGTGTCCTACCTAATCGCGAATCTATTCGCCTCGTTGGGTGCTCATCGTCCGATAGTGATCTGCGGCGCAACTCGTGCAGTCAGCTTCATCATTCTTTCCGCAACAATTGGAGTAGAGAAAATTGCTGAAAGATATGGAGGCCATGATGAACCTCTTGCACGGCTGCGCCTCTCCTGGGAACGTTTCAAGACGGTGTGACCTTTTTTGAAAGATCATTCGCCTCGGGGAAAGGGAAGCAAACCCCGAATTCGAACACGCCCCTTGGAATTCTCTCCTTATTTAATGTGGTTCATGTAACTGCTTTCCGATGATGTGATTAGAACAGAGAAGTTTTTCTGAAGTTCGTCAAAAATGGGGTTTGTTGTGCCAAAGTTTGTCTCTGTGACATTGCGGCAAACTTTGTCACAAGTTTTTCGGTGAGCTTCGTGGGCAATGACATATACTGGCGGTATGAAAAATTCTGCGCATATCCTCGTCGTTGATGACAATGACGAGCTTTGTGAGCTGGTTGGCCGGTTTCTTCGCCAGCACGGCTTTCGCACAAGTTACGCCGAAGATGGTGATGCCATGAAACGGGTGATGGCTGAGCACCAGATTGATCTGGTCGTGCTCGATATCATGTTGCCCGGAGATGACGGGTTAGCGCTATGCAGATATCTGCGTGGTAAGTCTACAGTTCCAATCATCATGTTGACCGCATTGGGGGACGAAACAGACCGGATCATCGGTCTTGAAATGGGGGCCGATGACTATTTGGCAAAACCTTTTAATCCCCGGGAACTTCTAGCGCGGATAAAGTCCGTACTTCGGCGGACGGAAAGTTTGCCGGAAAACCGACGTCTGCCGAAGGAAACCACCGTCGAATTCGATCTTTGGACGTTCAGCATCGCAAAGCGCCAGCTTGTTACAGATGGTGGGGTCGTTGTTCCTCTCAGTACAGGCGAGTTCAAGCTGTTACTTGTCTTCATACAACATCCGGGCCACGTGCTATCACGGGATCAATTACTGGACTTGGCACAGGGCCGAGATATAGCACCGTTTGATCGCAGCATTGATACCCAGGTCAGTCGCCTTCGAAAGAAGCTCGAGGTGGACCCAAAAAACCCAGAATTAATCAAGACTGTATGGGGTGGCGGATACGTGTTCACCCCGTCGGTGAGGACGGCCTAATGCGGCTGGTTCCTGACAGTCTTGCCGGAAGAATGATCGCGGTTCTACTGATCGGGCTAACGGCATCCCATTTCTTCAGTATGGCGATCTATACTGCTGACCGTATTGAAATGTCCGTGGAGTCCGCCGGTGCGCACTTCTCACAACAAATAGCCTCGGTCGTGCGGATGATCGATGGAACACCGCCAGCCTGGCACCAACGCATGTTGCAGACCATGACGGAACCAAGTTTAGGAATGTCCGTCACACCCGAAAGGCAATACATTGGGGCACTCGGTGATAACGCTCAGGCAACGCTAGTCAAGGAACACATACAAGTCCTTCTTGACCGCACTGAGGCAGGCGATGTGATTGTCCAGATTGTTCGCAAGGCCTCCCAAGAAGGGACGAATGAGAATGGCACTCCTTCTACAGCAGATGAACCGTCATGGTTGGAAAACATTCTATTCAATACTGAAGGGCGACAATTGAGAGCATCAGTCCGACTCAGTGATGGCGCTTGGTTAAATTTTCGCACACACGTTACCGGCACGAGGAAAGTATGGGGGGGCCGTGCAGTCCTGTCGATTTCATTGATGGCCGTTGGTGTGGTTCTGCTTTCTCTTTGGGTGATCCGCAAGGTCACGGCACCCCTGCGCATCTTTACGGCAGCCGCTGAACGATTGGGTCGAGATGTTAGTGCGCCTCCCCTGATTGTTGCCGGGCCACTGGAACTACGCCATGCCACGAATGCGTTCAATCGTATGCAACAGCAGTTAAAACGCCTGATAGATAACCGAACGGAAATGTTGGCCGCGATTGCCCACGATCTTCGCACGCCCATTACACTCCTTCGGCTTCGAACGGAATTTGTCGAAGACGAAGTGGGGCGAGAGAAGATGCAGTCTACGCTCAATGATATGGAAGCAATGATTGCGTCAACGCTCACGTTCGCACGTGAAGGATATGAAGTAGAAGAAAGTCAGGATATTGATCTATCTGCACTGGTTGGCAGCATTTGCGACGACATTCAGGATGCCGGGTATTCCATAACGAGCAGCCTAACCGACTCGCTGATATTTCGGGGTAAACCAATCGCATTGCAGCGCGCCGTGACAAATGTGATCGAAAACGCTGTAAAGTTTGCTGACGCAGCGTCCGTTAATATGTTGAAGACTGAACAGGGTGTGGAGATTAGTGTGGCTGACAACGGGCCCGGTATCCCCGAACAGGAACTGGAAAAGGTGTTTCTTCCGTTCTATCGCGTTGAACAATCCAGAAATCGAAAAACGGGTGGTGCCGGACTCGGGTTGAGTATTGTTCAGTCCATCGCCAATGAGCATGGTGGTGAAATTGCCCTTCGAAACGGCGATCAGGGGGGCCTCGTCGCAACGATCACACTCCCCAGAGGACCGTAGAGTGCAAATCATGTCATATGGCCCTACGTTTTAAACTTCGACAACTACCGAGTAATCTCACACACTTGACGGTATGGGCTCATCCTTGGTTAGAGCGATCGGCTCAAATTCCCCACCGGCTGCCGTATTGATGAGAAACTTCTGGATCTCATCGTAGCGAACTTTGACGTCTTCCATGGTCTGATAGTATCGGAACAGTTCTTTCAACGGTGAGGCAAAATCTTTGTGTGCGCCAAGAACAGCGACAAGAGCGCCAAATGACAAGTTTCCGTCAATCACGAGATAACCGCCAATCGTATAGAAGAAAAACGGCGATAGATGATTTAGAAAATTGTTCAGTCCCTTCATCAAAAATTTGCGCCGGTAAATATCAATTCGAATCACCTGCAACACCCGAAAAGAATCGTGAACGTTTTTGACATATCTTCTGTTTCCATAAACGTTCGGTTCATCCAGTGATGCTCCAAGTTTTCGAACTTGTTTCACGCGGTCTCTACTCAGGACATTAATTTTTTTCTGTAGCCGGGGGATTATTGCCAATTGAACAGGCAAGAGAGCGATCGCCGCGGCACCCAACACCGGGTCCTGGACAAACATGAAGAGCAAAATCGTCAAGAATGTTCCGCCCTGAAACAGGGGCGTCACTGCAATATCGCCAGCGAAACCACCAATTGGCTCAATTTCCTGAATAAGAACGGGAATCAATTGCGCATTGCCACCTGGACACCCAGACCTTCTCCATTCGCGGTGTAATAGAATCCTAAATCTGCGCAAAAGATTTTCTGCAACTTTTCCCTTGAAGAGATTGATCGCAAATTTCAACCCACCACTGATCACAATAATGACCAAAAATGCACTGCAAAGGACGAACAAGAACGGAACCTGTTCAATGGAGAAGCCAGAGACAGTGATCGGGAAATGCCCCGAATTGATTGCGTAGTTGATGATGTTTTTTGGGAGTTCCAGCGAAGCATAGAGCGCGGGGAGTGACAACGCTGCACCGGCGACCAGCCAGGATTGCTGACGCCAAGTGTATTTGTGGAGAAAGCGAAACAGGCCGACGGTAAACGGAGAGTTATCATCTTCAATTGACGACATCCGGTCAATGCGATTGATACGGTTCTCGCGAATTGCCTTACCTGCGGTTCTGGCGAGCCAATACACGCATATAACAACAAGTATGCTTGGCATGACATAGGTCACGACCTTGTGGACTGAATGGTGCCACCAATGGGTCGTGTCATCCATCGCGTACTGCGCGAAACTATCAATGCCCAGATGAAGGGTATCTAAAAGGCGCACTTTATGACGTCCTATGGTTTGAAATTTTCTACAGAATTTGACACAGGGGTTCCTGTGCCGGTGAAGAAAAATTTCTTTTCTTCACCGGCTGGATGACTCAACACGGATCACCAGATTCTAGAGGTTAGAAGACGACCTTCGTTCCGATAACAGCCAACCAGGAACTCGTATCTTCACCCTCACTCTCGGCGAGGTCTTTCGTATTCCCAAATGTTTGTTCGTGAACAATCCCGACGTATGGCGAGAACAAGCGGTCAATCACGTCGTAGCTTAGCCGCAGCCCAACTTCTCCACTACTTACACCAGAACCGACGCCAATCTCGGTATCCTCAGAAAAAGCGACGTTTAGTTCAGCAGATGGCGTCAGGATTAGTCTGTTGGTTAGCAACAATTCGTACTCTACATCTAACCTTGCCGATGCATCGCCCTCCTCGCTGATGAACAAACTGGCATCCACTTCGAACCACTGGGGAGCAAGCCCCGCGATGCCGAGAACACCGTACCAACGATCCACACTCTTCGGTGTATCGGCACGAACCCCGGCCTTGGCATCAAAAAAATCGGAGATCGGCACTTGCCCAACCAGTTGATTTTCTAACGTTTCAAAAGAGCTGGCGTCAGTGTCATACTCTCCTTCACTGATCCACCGGAGTTTGAATTCGTCCGTGCCATAGAATGCATCACCATCCCACACAGCCAGGTTTTCGTTCTCGTCACCCTTTCGATACTCAAACTCCTCCAGTTGAATGCCATAGAATGTCATGCCCAGTTCCTCGGCTGATGATGGTGCGGGAGCAAGAAGAGCAGCCGTTATCACAGCTAATCCAAGAATACTGGATCGGTAGATACGTGACGTGTTGATATTAGTCATTGAACGTCTCCTAACTGCGCGGTTTCTTCAGGTCCACCGACGACGACAATCTTACGGAACATGCCGGCGGCTGCGTGATAGGACAGGTGGCAATGGAAAGCCCACTGGCCTGGCGCATCCACTTCCGTTTCCATGTAGACCGTTGTGCCGGGCGAGACGCTCACCACGTGCTTGATGGGGTTCCATTTCTCGGCGCCCGTATCAAGGATGGACCACATACCGTGCAGGTGCATGGGATGCGTCATCATGGTTTCGTTGACGAATTTGAATCGTACACGTTCACCGTACGTCAGACGAATTTCTTCTTCGTCCTCATACTTTTTGCCGTTGATGGACCAAATGTAGCGTTCCATGTTACCGGTCAGGCGCAATTCGATTTCACGCGTTGCCTCACGGTATTCATAAAGCGGTTTTTGCGCCTTGAGATCTGCATAGGACAGGAATTTTCCGCCATTTCCATCGTCTCGGACTGTTCCATCGTCTCGGACTGTTCCATATCCATCATGGCAGGAGTGTCTTCATCCATGCTGGATTGGTCCATATTCATCATACCGGCCATGTTTGAATGATCCATGCCTTCCATGTTCATGCCCATATCGGCCATGGTAAGAAGTGCCGGTTCTCTTGCCTCGGGGACTTCCGCCGTCATGCCATCCTGTGGGGAAAGCGTGCCCCGCACTGAGGCCGAACGCCCCATAGATTCAGCAAAGATAGTGAAAGCCTTGTTATCCTTCGGCCGAACAATCACATCATAGGTTTCAGCAACGGCAATACGGAACTCGTCGACCTTGACGGGTTGTACGTTGTTGCCATCGGCACTGACCACCGTCATCTGCAAGCCGGGAATGCGAATGTCGTAGTAAGCCATGGCAGAGGAATTGATAAACCGCAGTCGTATACGTTCGCCGGGCTCAAAAATACCAGTCCAGTTTTGGTCTGTGCTTTTGCCATTGATCAACGCTGTGAAACCCTGAACGTCTTCAATGTCCGTCGCCATCATCCGCATATCACCCCAAGCCATACGATCATCGATGGTGGCATCCATGCCATTCTTTTCAGCATCATCCAGGAAGTCCCCAAACGTTTGCTGTTGGCGATTGTAGTAGTCCGGCATCATTTTGAGATTACGCATGATGCGGGAACCCGCGTGAGGATGCGCGTCCGTAAGCTGGACCACGTACTCGCGGTCATAACGAAATGGATCGCGCTTTTCGGGCTCGATAATGATGGCACCATATGCGCCGTCCGGTTCTTGAAAACCTGAATGGCTGTGAAACCAGTATGTTCCTGATTGTGAGATCGGGAAACTGTACGTGAAGGTCTCACCCGGTTCGATCCCGTCATAGCTGATGGTTGGGACACCATCCATCTGGAAGGGCAAAATCAATCCATGCCAATGGACAGAGGTGGTTTCCTTCAGGTTATTGGTAACATTAATAATGACGTCCTCGCCCTCCTTGAAGCGAAGAACCGGACCCGGTGACGCACCATTGTAGCCAATGCCCGACTTTACAAAAGTGCCGGTATCGATGGTTACGGGATCGACAGTTATGTCGTATGTTGCGGCATGCGCACCAACCGTCGAAAGCATGGTAACGGTGCCGAGAACGGCGGCTGAGAACATTGCTTTGAGATTGCTTATTTTGTCATTCATTTTCGTCTCACCTTTGGACAATAGTGCAACACCTCACGCTCCATGGGCATGGAGCGTGAGGATATTGCCAGAATTAACTCATTGGTTCAATTTCCGTGCTGAACTCAAACTCTCCAACCATACCTGAGTCGTAGTGCCCTGGTATGTTACAGGCGAATTCAAGAGCCGCTTCTTTATTAAACGTCCAGATGATTTCCATCGTCTCGCCCGGCTCCAGCAATTTGCTGTTCGGATCATCGTGTTTCATCATCTGTCCGTCGCCCATATCCATTGCCATCATATCACGATTGATTTTATCTGGTCCGAGAACACCGTGCTCAACCATCATGGCCATTTCTTCCTGATGCTTCGCATGCATCGGTGGGGTGCCAATATTAAATTCGTGCACAAACTCGCCTTCATTGGTCAGGACGAACCGAACTGTCTCGCCCAACGCTACTTTGATTTCTTCAGGTTCAAAATAGTTGTCCATAAGGCTAATCTCGATCGTGCGGGTAACGTCATCGGCTATTCCGGGCTCGCCGATTTTCGGCGCATCATGCCCATCCTCATGAGTTCCAGCGGACCATGCAGTTGTCGAGCCAATAGAGATTGTGGCGACAACAACGGCAGCCAGTGTCATTTTTGTAAAGGTGTAGATATTTTTCATTTTGTTACTTCCAATATTTTGGGTGCACCTGATCAAGCGCGATGCGCCAGAGCGCCCGCGCATATGAGGTGCGTGTTTTTTTTAGTTATTTGTTGGTAGGGTATGAGGCCCAGATCGCGAGCGGTCGGTTATCCGCTTCACTGAACGCTCAGATAATCAGACGGCCAAACGTGGCGGTCGGTCTCGTAAGCCCGGTACAAGCGGCTGCCAGAGCTTAATGAGTTGAGTGAACTCAAGTGTGTTAGCAATCAATACTGCTGCACCTAATTCTTCGGATAATGGATAACAGTACGAACAGGACTGTAGTTTACATCCACCCTGAAATGACAGGTGTTCATTCTCATGATCACCCGGTTCTACATGCATGCAGGTAGAACTCTGAACGGCATTGTCCATCAGAGCACCTTTAGCCATGCTATGGCCAGAAGACATAAGAACCAATGAGACGATAGCCATCAAAGAGAGGAATAGACTGATCTTTCTCTTCATACGGCCTGTCTTCTTTCGGGTAACGTTCGTCATTCAATCACACAAGGTCTTGTAAGTAAGTAGGTCGAAACGCATTGTCAATTCATGCATGGATAAACATGTGGTACCAGATCAGCCATGATTGGTTGCCCTTACCGGTCACACTAAATGCCCCGTAAATATGTCAACAAGATGGCGGATATTATTTTTTACTCATTCATGGTCACTGTATGGGAGGTTTCTCTACTGTTGTCAATTTAACGTGCAATGACGGGATTTATCGACCACCTATCGCAGAATAGATCGCCCCGCATAAACAGCCGTTGGGCCGAGGTCTTCTTCGATGCGGATAAGCTGGTTGTATTTGGCCAAGCGGTCTGAGCGGGACAGTGATCCGGTTTTGATCTGACCTGAATTCGTGGCAACCGCGATATCGGCGATGGTTGAATCTTCTGTCTCGCCCGAGCGGTGAGAAATGACCGAGGTGTAGTTGGCCCGGTGGGCCATATCCACGGCTTCCAGGGTTTCACTAAGCGTGCCGATCTGATTGACTTTGATTAGAATCGAATTGGCGACGCCTTTTTCAATACCGTCGGCCAGGCGTTTGGGGTTGGTGACGAACAGGTCGTCGCCGACCAGCTGAACTTTATCACCAATCGCTGCCGTGAGTGCTGCCCAACCATCCCAGTCGTCTTCGTCCATGCCGTCTTCGATGGAGATAATGGGGAAACGGGCGCACAGGTCCTCGTAGTATTTGACCATGCCGTCCGAATCCAGCGACTTGCCCTCGCCTTTCAACTCGTACTTGCCACCCGAGTAGAATTCACTGGAGGCGGAATCGAGCGCCAGCATCACATCGTCGCCGGGTTTGTATCCGGCGGATTCAATGGATTTCATGATAAATTCAAGGGCCTCGGATGCGCTGCCGATATTGGGCGCAAAGCCGCCTTCATCGCCCACGTTGGTGTTGTGGCCGGCGTCGCTGAGGCCTTTTTTGAGGGCGTGAAAGATTTCTGATCCCATGCGAATGGCATCGGAACAGCTGGCCCCGCCTACGGGCATGACCATGAACTCTTGAATGTCGATGGGGTTATCAGCGTGTTCGCCGCCATTGATGATGTTCATCATAGGCACCGGTAACGTGTGGGCAAAGACGCCGCCCATGTAACGGTAGAGCGGCATATCCAGCTCAATGGCTGATGCTTTCGAGATAGCCAGGCTGACGCCCAGAATGGCATTGGCCCCCAAACGGCTTTTGTTGTCGGTGCCGTCCAGCTGGATCATGGTGGTATCGATCAGCAGTTGCTCTTCGGATTCCATACCGCCGATGGCATCAAAGATTTCAATGTTCACGGCATCAACAGCGGCCTGCACACCCTTGCCACCATAACGACCCTTGTCACCATCACGCAGCTCAACGGCTTCGTGGGCACCGGTTGAGGCACCGCTTGGCACGCCAGCCCGACCAACCGCGCCGGTTTCCAGCACAACGTCTACTTCGACCGTGGGGTTACCCCGGCTGTCCAGAATTTCACGAGCAATGATATCGACTATGGCAGACATGGCTGAATACTTTCAGATTGGGTGTTACTTAAGCGCGTCCAGATCAACGGGATCGGACTTGGACAGATCATCAAATGCTTTCAGGGTTTTTAGCACACCTTCAAGTTGGGACAGGCGGATCATGTTGGGGCCGTCGCTGGGCGCGCTGTCCGGGTCCTGATGAGTTTCGATAAAGACCGCAGCCACACCCACCGCCAAAGCCGCGCGGGCCAGAACGGGGGCGAATTCGCGTTGGCCGCCGGAACGACCGCCCTGCCCGCCCGGTTGCTGTACGGAGTGCGTCGCGTCATACACAACCGGATAGCCGGTTTCGGCCAGGATGGGTAAGGAGCGCATGTCAGATACCAGCGTGTTATAGCCAAAGCTGGCACCGCGCTCACAAACCATGATGTTCTTGTTGCCGGTGCTTTCGATCTTGGTGACCACGTTGGTCATGTCCCAGGGCGCCAGAAACTGGCCTTTTTTGACGTTGATGGCGGCACCTGTGTTACCGGCGGCGACCAACAGATCAGTCTGACGACACAGGTAAGCCGGGATTTGCAGGATATCCACGGCCCTGGACACAGGGTCGCACTGGTGCGGCTCATGCACGTCGGTGACGACGGGACATCCAACGGCCTCGCGGACCTCGGCGAATACATCAAGCGATTCCGCCATGCCCAGTCCGCGCACTCCATCCACGCTGGTGCGGTTGGCTTTATCGAACGAGCTTTTGTACACCAGCCCAATGCCCAGCCTGTCGGTCATTTCCTTGAGCGATTGCGCCGTTTCCAGCGCATGCGCCCGGCTTTCCATCTGGCAAGGCCCCGCCAACAAGGTAAAGGGCTTGTCGTTGGAAACGCTCAACTCGCGCACTTGGACGGTGTGGGCTTTGGTAGACATGGTTGGACTATACCCTATTTAATCGGGCCCTTTGCAAGCTGGGGCCTAATTTAATCGGGCCCTTATGCAAGCAGGGACCTATACGAGCCGGGATTCCACAATCGCTGCTTCAATGAAAGAGGTGAACAGTGGATGCGGATCGAACGGTTTTGATTTCAACTCGGGGTGAAACTGTACGCCGATAAACCAGGGATGGTCCGGTATTTCAACGATTTCAGGTAACAAACCATCTGGTGACATGCCGGAAAACCTGAGGCCAGCGGCTTCGAGCCGGTCTTTATAACCGGTGTTGACCTCATAGCGGTGGCGGTGGCGTTCGGAAATAGCCTCGACGCCATAGATTTCGCGCACGCGGGACTTAGGGGTAAGTGTACAGGCATACGCGCCCAATCGCATGGTGCCGCCCAGATCGCCTTCTTGATCGCGCATCTGTTTATGATTGTCTTGCATCCATTCGGTCATCAACCCCACAAGTGGTTCGGCGCAGGGGCCAAATTCGGTGGAATTGGCGTTCTCGATACCGGCCAGATTTCGGGCTGCTTCCACCACAGCCATTTGCATCCCGAAGCAAATGCCGAAGTATGGAATACCCCGTTCACGGGCAAAGGTGGCGGCCGCGATCTTGCCTTCGGCACCGCGTTCGCCAAAGCCACCCGGTACCAGAATGCCGTGCACCCCTTCCAGATGTTCCATGGGGTCTTCGGTGTCGAAAATCTCGGACTCAATCCATTTGAGGTTCACTTTGACGTTGTTGGCGATACCGCCATGGGCCAAGGCTTCGCTCAAGGATTTATACGCGTCCAGCAGGCCGGTGTATTTACCCACCACGGCAATGGTAACCTCGCCTTCCGGGCGCACAGATCGCTCGACGATCTCTTCCCAGACGCTCAGGTCAGGCTCTTGGCCTTCAATGCCGAAGTAACGGCACACTTCACGGTCGAGGCCTTCTTGGTGATAGCTGATCGGCACGCGGTAAATGGAATCCACGTCCAGTGCGGAGATAACGGCGCTTTCCTGCACGTTACAGAACAGCGCAATTTTCTTGCGCTCGGTGTCAGGGATGTCCCGATCCGCCCGGCATAACAGTACATCGGGCTGAATACCCACGTTGAGCAGCTCTTTCACCGAGTGCTGGGTGGGTTTGGTTTTAAGTTCCCCCGCCGTTGGAATGTACGGCAGCAAGGTTAAGTGCAGATACATGGTGTTTTCGCGGCCAAGCTCGTTTCTGAGCTGACGAATGGCTTCCAGAAACGGCAGACCCTCGATATCGCCCACCGTGCCGCCGATCTCGCACAGGATGAAGTCCTCATCATCCAGATTGCTGGTCACGAACTCTTTGATGGCATCGGTGATGTGCGGGATAACCTGAATGGTGGCGCCCAGATAGTCGCCACGGCGCTCACGCGCAATCACGTTGGAATAAATGCGTCCGGTGGTCACGTTGTCGCTTTGTTTGCCCGGCACCCCGGAAAACCGCTCGTAGTGACCGAGATCCAGATCGGTTTCGGCCCCGTCATCGGTGACGAAAACCTCACCGTGCTGATAGGGGCTCATGGTGCCCGGGTCTACATTGATATAGGGATCGAGTTTGCGCAGACGGACCTTGAATCCACGCGCTTGCAGAAGCGCTGCCAATGCTGCGGATGCCAGTCCCTTGCCAAGTGAAGAAACCACGCCGCCGGTGATAAAGATATACCGGGTCATGGGAATAGTACTTTAAAGCAACTGGTCATGATGCAAACACACAAGAGGGACCGGGAGAGCGTTTTTTTTGAGCTCTCCGGAAAAGTCTTTGTTTAGAAGGCATTGGGCCTCAAGAATTAATTGTCGAGGGGGGCACTTGGCTCGTCGGATGTGATGGGTAGAATGCTCTCGTTCTGCAATTCGTCGAGAATCGAGCCCGTTGAGCGTCCTGAGTCAGCTAAAATAGCCAGCGTCAGGCTGGTACCAAAGAACAAGGCGGCCAGAATGCCGGTGGTGCGTGTAAGTAGATCAGCGGCGGCTCGACCGGTCATGAAACCGCCCATGCCACCACCACCACCACCACCGCCGCCGCCCATACCAAGGCCACCGCCTTCGCTACGCTGTAGCAATATGGTGCCCACCAAGCCAATGGCGATCAACAAATGGATGACGAGAAGTACAGTGGTCATAATTGGTATTTCCGGTTAAGGCGTTGCGCGCTGTCTTTTACCGCGTTCGGGCAGGTTTGTACTGCCTCCTCACAGAAATATCCAGCACCTTCTTGCGTGATATCACGCATCTATAAAAGACATACGCCCGACAACTTAATGCCGGGCGTATGGGTATTTCGGGGAAGGGTCGTGGTTTCGAACTACAACCCTTTTCTGATGCTATCGAGGAAGCCGTCAACCTCGGTCCGAAGGGTTTCAGATTGCCGCGAAAGCTCTTCAGCCGCACCCTGAATTTCGGTAGCAGCTGTACCTGTTTCCGCAACCGCTTGTGTAACACCGGTGATGTTGCTGGAAACTTCACCGGTTCCGCCGGCTGCCTGTTCCACATTCTGCGCGATTTCACGGGTGGCGGCGGTTTGTTGTTCAACAGCCGACGCAATATTGGTGGCAATTTCATCCACCTTGCCGATGGTTGCGCCGATACCCTCGATAGAACTGGCCGCATTCTCTGTTGCTTGCTGAATATCGCTGATCTGGCCACCGATCTGCTCAGTTGCCCTGGCGGTCTGATTTGCCAGGTTTTTCACCTCTGCGGCCACCACGGCGAACCCTTTACCGGACTCGCCCGCGCGGGCCGCTTCGATGGTGGCATTAAGCGCCAGCAGGTTCGTCTGCTCGGCGATATCGGTGATCATCGAAACCACGTCACCGATCTGCTTGGCGGAATGAACCAGGCCTTCAATTGTATCGTGGCTGGATTTAGCCTCCGTCACCGCATTACCGGCCATGGATGATGACTCCGCAACCTGGCGGCTGATTTCACCGATCGAAGCGCTAAGCTCTTCAGCGGCCGAGGCCACGGTCTGAACATTGCTTGATGCTTCTTCCGCTGCGGCGGCAACAGCCAGCGATTTGTGGTTCGCTGAATCGGCCGTACTTGCCATGGCATTGGATGATGACAGCAACTCGGTTGACGCCCCGGCAACGGCCTGGACGATGGAACTGATCCGTTTTTCGAAATCACCGGTAACGTCGGTCAGGAACTTGAGCTTGGCATCGGCCTCTTCACGTTCGCGAGCTTCGCGAGCCTCGGTTTCTTCCCGGCTTTTTTCAGCCTCTTTGCTCATCTTCTCGTTGGCGATACCGGCTTCTTTAAAGACCTGGACGGCTTTGGCCATTTGACCAATTTCATCCGTTTTGTCCTGGGCTGGAATCTCGATCTGTAGATTACCGGATGCGAGGCTGCCCATGGCGGTGGTCATTTCATTGACCGGCTTAACAATGGAGCGTGCGGTCAGAAGTGCGATAGCGCCACCGATCAGGATTCCCAGTGCGAGGAGCACCCATTCAATCATCAGCAATTTATTGGTTTCTGCCGTACCGTTGTCCGCATCTTTTTGCAGCAGTGCTTTCTGGTTTTTGACCATGCCGCCCTGACGGACACCATCGGCATCTTTCTCACCCAGCAGGATATTCAGAAGCTTTCCAGCCCGGGGGGCCGCTTCCGTTATCAGCATGTAGTTTGCCATATTCCACTTTTCGGAGCCGCGAATGGCGAACATCTTGGGTGGTAATGCGACGAACTTTGCCCGGTTTTCCGAAAATGTCTGGAATATGGCGCTTTGTTCAGCGGTCATAAGATGTGACATACCGGTCAGATCGCCGAACCGTTTCTCATTCTTGGCCCACAATTTATCGAACTTTGCGGTAAACTTCGCATTACCGGTCAGCAGATAGGCGCGAATATTGGCCAACCCGAGGCCAAGGGTGCCCCGTGTATCGGCCATAGCACCCAATAACTGGCGGCGCTGTGGCGTCGGTGCAATTTCCATTTCCAGATTGATGATGTCGGTGATAGCCGAGACCATAACGCCGGCCAGTGGCGCCGCTTCGGTGACCAGCATCTTGGTGGCTGGTTGTTCGTCGGGTGACTTGGCGATGGCCTCTACCCGCGCCTGTGCGGCGCGGAACTCGGCGAGAATTTCCTTGAACGTTGACCATACTTCAACGTTTTTCGGGTTGGTCCAGGTCGAAGACAGAGTATCCATATCGGATTGAATGCCGTCGATATTGTCCCAAACTTCGGCCCGGCCTGTCTTGAAATTCTCGTTACCGGTCAGCATCCAGCCACGCAGATTGGCAAGCGAGCCCTGGATTTGGGTTAGCATGCCGGAGCTGGCTTGCGAAGTTGGAATGCGCAGTTCGACAATGCGGTCAGTGTCTTTCTTGATAATGCTTACTTCCCAGATCGTGGTGCCGACGGCTACGCCCATTAATAAAATAACAATAATAAAACCGCCAATAAGGCGTTGATTGATGTTTAAATTTTTCACGTTACTTTCCTTGATTTTTATTTAACCGACATTTAGGGCAAGATATCCACATTATTTATGTGAGTAAACGGCAATCCACGTTCAACTAAGTTAGCTGTGAGCCGTGTAGCTTTGGAAACGAGCTGAAGATAATACAGCATGTGGTTATAGAGGGCTGTCAATTCAATAAAAAATTTGGGGTAATCTTAAATTATTCACCTGCTCGCAGCCGCAATGGCCCAGAAATCATCTGCCACAAGGCTGGCTCCACCGATCAGGCCGCCGTCCACGTCTTTCAGGGCCAGCAACTCAGCGGCATTGCCAGGCTTCATGGAACCACCATACAAAATACGGAATGTATCACCTTCCCCGCCGAACCGTTCAACCAGCTTTGAGCGGATAAAGGCGTGGACCGCCTGCGCTTCATCGGGGCTGGCGGTACGCCCGGTTCCGATGGCCCATACGGGCTCATACGCGATGACCGTGTTGGCACCGGTGGCACCATCCGGCACAGACCCCGCCACTTGTCCACCCACCACATCCAGCGTCTTGCCGCCGTCGCGCTCGGTTTCCGTTTCGCCCACACAAACAATAGCGATCAGCCCGGCGGCCCATGCGGCTTTGGTTTTGGCGTTTACCGTGGCATCGCTTTCGCCATGATCGGCGCGTCGTTCCGAATGGCCGAGAATAACATGGGCACAGCCCAAATCACGCAGCATGGCGGCACTGATATCGCCGGTATGAGCGCCTTTTTCTGCCGCGTGGCAATCTTGGCCACCCACATAGAGGCTACTGCCTCCGGCAATATCACAGATCGGTGCGCACAATGTTGCCGGTGGGCACACCAGCATATCAAAACCATGCGTACCCTTACCTAACCGATCCACCAGACCTTGCGCCAGGGCGGCACCGCCCGAAGACGTGCCGTTCATTTTCCAGTTTCCGGCGATCAGAGGGCGGCGCTGTGACATGGTTTTCTCCTGTGTGTGTAAAGTCTGCTCTGGATTAAGCAGATTCTTAAGCTGGCGCAAGGGTTTTGGTGCTGGCATAACTTTGGCTATGGATAAAAAAGCCATCATTCAGCGCCAGTTTGAAAAGCTGGCCCAGACGATCGTTAACCAGGGCCATGACGGGCCATTGCTGGTGGGGATCGATGGTATTCCGGCATCTGGTAAAACAACGCTGGCTGACAAACTCGCGCCCATGATTGAAGCACTGGGCCGCCCGGTGGTGCGGGCTTCTATCGACGGATACCACAACCCGGCCGAGGTTCGTTACAAGCAAGGCAAGGACTCCCCGCAAGGCTACTACGATGACTCGTTTAACTATGACGCTCTGGTAAAGACGCTGCTGCGCCCTGTTTCGGATATGACCACCGCCCCTCAGGAATTGCCCATCGCCGCCTACGATTATCGTAAAGACAGCAAGGTGAAGAACCGGTACGCCAATTTCCAAACAGGTACCATCATGCTGTTTGACGGAGTCATGCTGTTTCGCGCGGAAATCAATGATTACTGGCATTACCGCATCTACGTGGACGCCCGTTATGAAACAGGGTTCGTGCGGGGCGTTCCGCGCGACGCCGGTAACGATGAAGATCAAATGATTGTTGGTAAAAAGTATCTGGAACGATATTTCCCCGGCGAACGCCTATACCGAGCATCATCTCACCCGTTGGAAAAAGCAGATGTTATTATCTTTAATGATGATCCGGAAACCTGCGTTATCAAATACACGAAAGATACCCCACAATAGATATGGTGCGTTGGGACGCGATTCCCGATAATGCCGCCAATCAACAGTTACAATAGTTAACGGAGCCCCGCTATGTCTCGTGACCCGCGCTACGATGTTTTGTTTGAGCCTGTAAAAATTGGTCCGGTCACGGCAAAAAACCGTTTCTATCAAGCCCCCCATTGTAACGGCATGGGCCGCACGTTCCCGTCCAGCATGGCAGCTATGCGGGGCGTCAAAGCCGAAGGCGGCTGGGCCGTGGTCTCCACCGAACAAATCGACATCCACCCCACGGCCGATATTACGCCGGCCACGGAAGGCCGGTTGTGGTCTGATGAGGACATTCCTTATCTGGCCCGTATGTGTGATGCGGTCCACGAACACGGCTCACTTGCCCTGATCGAACCCGTGCACAATGGCAAATGGGCGTCCAATCTGTATAGCCGTGAAGTCCCCTTGTTCCCCAGCCACATGCCATCAGGCGATAACAATATCCCGGTGCAGTGCCGGGCTATGGACAAGGCCGATATCAAGGCCTACCGGCGTTGGCACCTGGACGCGGTCAAGCGAGCCAAGAAAGCGGGCTTTGATATCATCTGCTGTTACGCCGGTCATAATTTATCGCTGTCCGGTATGTTCATGCTACCGCGTTATAATTTCCGAACTGATGAGTACGGCGGCAGTCTTGAAAACCGCGTGCGCCTGTTCCGCGAAATCATCGAAGAAACCAAAGATGCCGTGGGTGATACCATGGGCGTTTCTGTGCGCTTTGCCGTGGATGAGTTACGCGGTGCCGAGGGGCTGGAGTGCCATAAGGAAGGCCGCGAGATCGTTGAAATGCTGGCCGAGTTGCCCGATCTGTGGGACGTGAACGTGGCCGAATGGCATAACGACAGTATTACCAGTCGCTTTTCGGAAGAAGGCCATCAGGAACCGTTTATTGATTTCGTGAAAAAAGTCACCACCAAGCCGGTGGTTGCCGTGGGCCGCTATACGTCGCCCGATCGTATGGTGTCCAACATCAACAAGGGCGTCATGGATATGATTGGCGCGGCGCGCCCCTCAATCGCTGATCCGTTCCTGCCCAAGAAGATCGAGGAAGGCCGTATCGAAGACATTCGCGAATGCATCGGCTGTAACATCTGTGTCGCCTGGGACATGATGAAAGCCCCCATGCGCTGCACCCAGAACCCCACCAAGGGTGAAGAATGGCGCAAAGGCTGGCACCCGGAACGTATTGATCCCAAAAAAGACGATGGCACGGTGCTGATCGTGGGCGCTGGCCCATCCGGGCTGGAAGCGGCACTGGCCACCGGACGTCGTGGCCATGATGTGATCCTGGCCGAAGCCAGCGACGAGTTGGGCGGTCGTGTCACCCGCGAAAGCAAGTTGCCGGGCCTGAACGCGTGGGCGCGGGTGCGCGATTACCGCACCTATCAGATATCACAAATGGCCAATGTTGAGGTCTACAAAGAAAGTGAACTAACCACGGAACAGGTGTTGGAATTCGGGGCCAGGCATGTGGCTATTGCCACCGGCTCCCGGTGGCGACGCGATGGATATGGTCGCAATCACCAGTTCCCCATTCCGGGCACGGATGGCGCAAACGTCTTTACCCCTGATGACGTCATGGATGGCACCAATTCCATAGTTTCTTTAGGTGGCACGGTCATTGTTTACGATGACGACCATTATTATATGGCGTCTGTGATGGCCGAGCAACTGGTGGCGGACGGCTGTAGGGTCATATACGTGACGCCTGAATCTGTAGCGGCGGCGTGGACCAGTTTAACCATGGAACAAGTCCGCATTCAGGCGCAACTGCTGGAACAGGGCGTTGAAATTATCGCCAGTCATCTGTTGCGGGAAATCACAACCGATAGCGTGACACTGGAATGTGGTTTTTCCGGTGTAACCAAAAAGGTATCCGCGGCTGCTCTGGTCATGGTTGTTGCTCGTTTGCCCGTAGACGATCTGTATCAGGACCTTGCGTCGGACCCGGACCGGTTGGCCGCGGCGGGGATCGAGACCCTGAAACGTATCGGTGACTGCCACGGCCCGGCCACTATCGCGGCGGCTGTCTACGAAGGCCACCGGTTCGCTCGGGAACTGGGCGAAGAGGTGGACGAGATTCCGTTCAGGCGGGAGTTAACGGGACTAGCGGATGGGTTTAAGCTGCCTTAAGACCCGAGGCATATATTGCCGGGATGGTGGTTATTCATAAAAAGTAAGATTGAACCACAGAGAAGTTGAAATCATCTGCTGGAATAAGCTCCTCTGTGTCTCGTCTTCTCTGTGGTGAATAAACAGGTTGATTAGAAATTATTCTCACATGGATTACGTGCTTTCTAAAAGTCTTGACATTTTCTCAAAAATATGTCTACATTCCTATTATATGATAATTGATGCGCCACACCAATTATTGTCGCGGAAGGAATTACACGCGTTCAACACGCGCTAAAAAGCTCCACGCGTTACAAAAATAGCCAAATGTCTACAGTGTTATGGAAAATGAAAGGCCCTAAGTCTTTGATATTACAAGAAATGTAGACTTGGACGCTTCGAAAATGTGATCAAACGTAGTCGAATGTCTACAGCACACCAATTTTATCCTTTATTTTCAACACCTTAAAAATGTTACGCCTTTGCCACTTCAAACCGCCCCATTAATCCCGGCACAAATACCGTCACCGCCGTAATCTGTATTGCGGCGATGCCTTTCGCGACCTATGATGCCGCGCTTTTTATGGCTTGGGGCTTCGCCTTGGGTCCCTTCCGTTTCCGCTGATTATCAGGACCTGAATCATCATGCTAGACGCCATCCGCAAACGCACCGGATCAATCGTTGTTAAACTACTGCTCGGCCTGCTCGTTCTGAGTTTCGGGGCGTGGGGTATTGGTGATTATCTGAATGGCAATGTTGGCGGCTCAGCGGTTGCTACCGTGGGCGAACGGGAAATCCCGGCACAAGTGGTGTCGCGGGAATTACAACGTGAAGTGAACCGCTTGCGCCAGTATCTGGGCGATGCGGCGACCATGGAAACGGTGCGATCTTTTGGTTTGGATCAGCAGGTCATAGGGCGGTTGGTACAGGCGCAGCTATACTCGCTGGCCGCGCAGTCTCATGGCCTGGTGGTCAGCGACGCCGACGTGCGCGCGCAAATACAGGGCATGCAGGCCTTCAAAGGTATCACCGGCAGTTTTGATCGCGACGTATTTCGCCAGACCATTGCCAATGCCGGGTATTCGGAAAACGGCTTTGTTGAGCTGATCCGTGATGAAACCAAACAACAGCACGTGCTGGGCAGCCTGCAATCAGGTGTGGCAGCACCGTCGGTATTGGTTGAGCAGATTTACGCGTATCGCAACGAGGTGCGCGACGCCCAGTTCACGACCATTCTGGATGCCGGTTTCGACGTGGCAACACCAGATGATGCCGCCATTGCCGCCTATCATCAGGACCAGCAATCCAAGTTCATGGCACCAGCATACCGCGATGTGACGTTTATTCATCTGCGCGCCGAAGACCTGATCGACGGTATTGATGTGAGCGATGAAGACCTGGAAGACGCCTATGGTGCACGCGAAGCCGAGTTTGTGACGCAGGCCCGCCGTAACGTGGAACAGGCTATTTTCGATACCGAAGAACACGCCAATACGGCCATGGCCATGATGAATGGTGGTCAGGCATTTGCCCAGGTCGCATTGGCGTTGACCGGGGCTGATGCCGGTACGCTGTCTTTGGGTTGGGTGACGCCCGATCAATTGCTGGGCGAAGATGCAGCCGAAGCTGTGTTCTCAACAGCGCCCGGCAATCTGGCCGGACCAGTTAAATCCATGTTGGGCTGGCACGTATTTAATGTGGTCGATGGTGTTGAGGAAACAGTCAAGTCACTGGCCGACGTCGCCGACACCCTGCGTCATGATGTGGCTTTGGACCGCGCGCTGGATGATCTGTTTGGTATGGCTAACCAGGTGGAAGATTTGCTGGCGTCCGGTAATACGCTGGAAGAAGTCGGCGCCACATTGGACCTAGCTGTGACCACCGTGATGGCACTGGATCAATCCGGTAGCGACTCAAGCGGTGCCATGCTTGATAACCTGCCTGGCCAAGGGTTTCTGGAAACCGTTTTTGCGACCGACGAAGGCCAGGAATCACCTTTGGTGGAAAGTGGTAACGATGCCTATTTCATCACCCGCGTGAACGGTGTGACGGACCCTGCCCTGCGGCCCCTTGATACCGTTCGCAGCGATGTGATCGAAGCCATGGTGGCCGACGCGCAGGATGCCATGGCCAAAGAAGCCGCTAATGCCATTGCCGACGATCTGAATTCCAGTGCTGACCTGCTATCCTTGGCCGCCGATTATGGTGGTGATTTGGTCAATGGTGAAGGTTTCAAGCGTGATGGCTCAAACTTGCCTCAGAATATTCCACCACAGATCGCCGAGGCCTTGTTTGGTAAAAACGTAGGCGATGGTGCCGTTGTGCGCCGGGGGGATGGCTATGTGGTTGGTCACCTGAAATCAATATCCGGAGCAGCGATCAATCACAGCGATCCGGCCTTTGCTACGTTGCGGGATGAACTGGCGCAAAAATTGCGGGGTGATATCGTTGATCAATTGTCCGTCGCGCTGGAAATACGGCATCCAGTATCGGTAAACCAGAGTGCCTTGACTCAAATTCAGGGTAGCTTTTAACGGTACAGAGATATGAGTATTTCCTGCACCCCAGCGTTCGATCAGTTTCGCGAAGCCTATGATGCGGGAAAACCGCAGGTCGTGTGGTCGCAATTGGTCGCTGATCTGGAGACGCCTGTTTCAGCCATGATGAAACTGGCCGGGAATGAGCCCAATAGCTTTCTGTTGGAATCTGTAACGGGCGGCGCCATTCGGGGGCGGTATTCGTTTATCGGCCTGCGCCCTGATCTGATCTGGCGATGTTCCGGCAATTTGGCCGAGATCAATCGCAATGCGCTTGAAGATGCGGATACATTTGCGCCCTGCCCCGTTTCAGGTGCATCCGGTACGCTGGACTCGTTGCGGGCCGTACTGGCGGAAAGCCGTATTGATTTACCTGATGACATGCCACCCATGGCCGCCGGTCTGGTTGGCTATATGGGCTACGACACGGTGCGTCTGGTGGAAAGTATCCCCGATGACAATCCTGATACGCTGGGCGTGCCCGATGGTTTGTTTGTGCGCCCGACGATCATGGCCGTGTTCGATAATATCAAAGACACCATCACCGTGATTACCCCCCTCTGGGGGGGCGACAATGCCGTCGATGCGGAAACAGCCTACAGGAACGCCGTATCCAGACTGTCGGATGCGGTGGATGCGCTGAACGGTAACATTGAAGGCCAAGTCCACAATACAGACGGGATCGTGCCGGAATTGCCGGAACCCACGTCCAATATTGGTCAGGCGGGTTATCATGCCATGGTGGAAAAGGCCAAAGAGTACATTCTGGCTGGTGACATCTTTCAGGTGGTGCCGTCTCAACGGTTTGAGTTCCAGTTCGATTTGCCACCATTCTCGCTTTATCGCTCGTTACGCCGGTTGAACCCGTCGCCGTTTCTGTTTTTTCTGAATTTCGGCAAATTTGCCGTAGTGGGGTCCAGCCCGGAAATTCTGGTGCGCGTGCGTGACGGTGTGGTGACCATCCGTCCCATCGCGGGCACCCGCCCGCGCGGCAAGACACCGGCCGAGGATAAAGCGCTGGCCGAAGATCTATTGAGTGATCCCAAAGAACTGTCCGAGCACCTCATGTTGTTGGATTTAGGTCGCAATGATGTGGGGCGCGTATCTGAGGTCGGCAGCGTCACAGTGACCGAGCGGAATATTATCGAATACTATTCTCACGTGATGCATATTGTCTCCAACGTGGAGGGCCGGTTACGTGATGGTTGTGACGCTATTGATGCCCTGTTGGCCGGGTTCCCGGCAGGCACGGTTTCAGGTGCACCCAAAGTCCGGGCCATGGAAATTATCGACGAGATGGAACCTGACCGGCGCGGTATATACGGCGGTTGTATCGGGTATTTTGGTGCTGATGGCGAGATGGATACCTGTATCGCGCTCCGCACCGCCGTCATCAAGGACAAGACCATGTACGTGCAAGCCGGTGGCGGCGTTGTGGTTGATAGTGATCCTGAGTTTGAATTCCAGGAAAGCTGTAACAAGGCCAAGGCCCTCAGGCGTGCAGCCGAGGAAGCCGTGCGGTTTCAGCGCTCAAATGCGCAAAACGTTATTGGCCCGAAGTAACCAGATTACGGCCGGAAGTAGGTTTCCAGTTGTGCCGAACAATGGCGCTCATGGGGGCCAGCACGAAGCCTTTACCCTCTAGCGTAGGCAGCCATTCTGAAATCATTTTCAAGGTGGCATCCCGTGGGTGTCCAATGGCAATAACCGATCCATTTTTACGGGCGAGTCTTTCGGTTTCCATCAATTGATTACGAATGTTGGCTTCCTCAACCACGTGGTCCAGAAAGACGTTTCGGGTTGCGTATGGTACGTCGAATTCATGGGCGGCCTCGGTGGCGACGGAGCCTCCCGAAGTGCGCGAATCAAGGAACAACAGTCCCCGTGATTTGATTTCGGCCAACACCACCCGCATGCCATTCAGATCACCAGTAAAGCGGCTGCCCATATGATTGTTGATGCCCACATAGCCGTCGAACTGATCCATTCCCCATCGTAGACGTCTGAGAATCTCTCCGGCACCGTCACCGGTGCGCAGGACTTCCGGGCCGGGGTCCACGGTGTCGCTTTCCGGTTGCATGGGAACGTGCAACATCAGCTCGTGACCAAAGGCGGCAGCACGGGATGTTTGTGCGCGTAAATCCCTGGCATAGGTCAGATATGACAGGGTCAATGGGCCCGGCAGGGCGGCCATCAATCCGGATCGTCGGATATCGACGCCCATATCATCGATAACAATAGCGATCATCGGCTTGTCTGCAATCGTGCTCAGATCAAATGAAATGGCGTTCTGCTGCCACAGTGCTGGTTCGGCTGTCGCCGCTGCAACGACAACGACTTCATTCGGTGTATTCGGTGGGGCATTCGGTGGTGTTTCGGGGGCATCAATCTTGAACGGCTCGGGGATGAGTTCTTCCGGCACAACCACGCGTGGTCCGGTGGCATCAGGATAGATCACCGGTGCGTGTTCAATCGTATCAACCGGTAAGGCTTCTTCATAGGCCCGGACTTCATTGACGATGTCATTACCGGGTTCCGGCAATACCGCTCCCTCAGGCTCAGAAACAGTTTCTATTGCTGGTTCAGGTACGCGATCTTTCACGTCGTACATGGTCATCATGGAAAAAGCCACGGATACCAGTGCCACAGCTCCCAACCCAAAAAGCACTCGGTTCCGCCACCATCCGGGGATAATTATACCCAAGGGATGTTCGCGCGCCAGACGCGCCTTTTTTACGTCGGGTTTTACCGCCGCTTCCTGATTGTCATTGGGTGGCTGGTTTGTCACGAAACTGCCTGCGCACATTATGAGAGTCTGTGACTGTGTTGTTACCCCTCGCCCTTCGGATGTTCAAGCGTTGTTAGCTTTGTTCCAGGCCTTTCAGAATAGGGCATTCCGGCCGGTCATCGCCATGACAGTTCTCGCTCAAATTTGCCAGCACATCGCGCACGGACTGTAATTCAGAGATACGGTCTTCGATCTGGGCAATATGATCGGTGGCCAGTTTTTTCACATCTGCACTGGCCCGGTTACGGTCTTGCCACAGGGCCACAAGGCTTTCCACATCCTTAATGGCAAACCCTAAATTGCGGGCGCGCTGTATGAACTGCAACGTGGACACATCGTTTTCGGCATAGTCGCGGTAGCCGTTTGCCAGACGGTTGGCCGGCGGTATCAGGCTGATGCTCTCGTAGTATCGAATGGCCTTGGCTGAAATGCTGGACCGTTTTGATGCTTGGCTGATGTTCATAGCACGCTCCTATTGATCAGGCTTCCGTAACTTAATTCGAACCGAATTGGCCAAATCGAGGACTTCGGGGGTGTTCGATTGATGATTTGAAACGACGTTCATGTCAACCTTCTAGTATACAGTAATGTTTGTACTATAGGCTTTGGAAGGTCAAGGGGAATATGGTCTCAGCATACTTGACGGCTTCGCTGTGTGGCGGCATTGTGTGGCCTCTCAGACGCGTGTATCAGAATTGTTTTTTTGTAACATTAAAAAGACATTGCAAGTAGTTGAAATGATTTTATTAATTGATAATTACGATAGCTTTACCTACAACCTGTGGCACTACCTGGGTGAGGTGGGTGCGAGCGTAGAAGTGCGCCGCAATGACGCTTTGAACGCTGATGAAGCGATCGCGTTAAACCCACAAGGTATTGTCATTTCCCCTGGCCCCTGTGATCCGGATCAGGCTGGTATCTGTCTGGAACTGGTCGAAAAGGCTGCTGGAAAGATTCCATTGTTTGGTGTTTGCCTTGGCCATCAGGCCATTGGCCAGGCCTTTGGCGGCAAGATTGTTCGCGCACCTGCTTGTATGCACGGCAAAACCAGCACCATATCGCACACTGGCACCGGTGTTTTTGCCGGTATTCCGGATGATTTTACAGCAACCCGCTACCATTCACTGACCATCGAGCCCGACAGCATGCCGGATTGCCTCGACGTGACCGCGCGTAGCGAAGACGGCGTGATTCAGGGCATCGCCCACAAAGAACTGCCCATTTATGGCGTGCAGTTTCACCCGGAAAGCATCGTCTCTGAACATGGTCATGCCATTCTGAGAAACTTCATCAACATGACCAGCGAAAGAGCCGCAGCATGAGCGATGCCATGAAACCCCTTATTGGCAAAGTGGCCGATGGTCAGTCCCTTAGTCAGGATGAGGCTGAACAGGCTTTTGAAATCATGATGTCGGGTGAGGCCACGCCCACCCAGATCGGCGCGCTATTGATGGGGTTGCGCCGTAATGGCGAGACCACCGACGAGATCACCGGTGCCGCCCAAGTCATGCGTGAGAAAGCCACGCACATTACCGCCCCCGATGGTGCCATGGATATCGTGGGTACCGGCGGTACGGGCATGGCAACCTACAGCGTATCAACGGCTTGCGCCTTTGTGGTAGCGGGTTGTGGCGTGCCGGTGGCAAAACACGGTAACAAGGCTATGTCGTCCAAGTCCGGCACCGCAGACACCCAAGCCTGCCTTGGCGTTAATCTGGATGTGGACTTCCCGGTTATTGAAGAGGCCCTGCGCGAAGCCAACATCGGTTTCATGTTCGCCATGCGTCACCACAGCGCTATGCGCCATGTGGGGCCCAGTCGTGTGGAAATGGGAACCCGGACCATATTTAACCTGCTTGGCCCTCTGTCCAACCCGGCTGATGTGAAACGCCAATTAACGGGCGCGTTCTCGCGTCAATGGATTGAGCCCATGGCAGAAGTGCTGGGCCGTCTGGGGTCTAAGCGGGCCTGGGTTGTACACGGCTCTGACGGTATGGACGAGCTGACCACCACGGGCATCAGCTATGTGGCTGAATTGAAAGACGGCAAGGTTACGACGTTCGAAGTTTCGCCCGGAGACGCGGGTCTGCCGTTGGCATCTTTGGATGACTTGAAAGGCGGCGATCCTGAATACAATGCGGCCGCTGTGCGTGCGTTGTTTGATGGCGAAACCGGTCCGTACCGCGATATCGTGTTGCTGAATGCTGCTGCGGCTTTGCTGGTGGCGGAGAAAGTCAGTGATCTAAAAGCAGGTGTCGCCATGGCGGCAGCGTCGATCGATGATGGGAAGGCGAAGGAAACCCTCGCCAAATTCGTCGAAATCACCAACCGTTCCTGAGGGCTTTTGTATGGCTGATGTTCTGACCGAAATCTGCGAGGTCAAGCGTGCCCACGTGGACGCGTGCATGGAGGAAGTGTCTTTATCCGAAATGGAAGGCCGCGCGCGCGCCGTTGGTCCCACGCGGGGGTTTATCAAGGCCCTTCGCCACACGGTGGATAGCGGCGGATATGGCCTTATTGCTGAATTAAAGAAAGCCTCACCCTCCAAGGGTCTGATCCGGGAAGATTTCGATCCGGCCACATTGGCTGCGGCTTATGAGCGTGGCGGTGCGTCGTGTCTGTCCGTTTTGACCGATACACCCTATTTCCAGGGTCAGGATGCCTATTTGGCAGAAGCACGGAATGCGGTTGCCCTGCCCGTCCTGCGTAAGGATTTTATGATTGATCCTTATCAGGTTATCGAATCCCGAGCGTTGGGCGCTGATTGCATTCTGCTGATTATGGCCGCCCTTTCCGATGCGCAGGCCTATGAATTGGAAGCGGCTGCGGTAGAGCAAGGGTTGGACGTCTTGATTGAAGTACATGATCAAGCGGAACTGGATCGCGCCTTACAATTGGAGTCCGTTCTGATCGGTGTGAATAACCGAAATTTGAAAGACCTGAGCGTCGATATCGCCCGGTCCGAAGAAATGCTGGCCCATTTCCCGGATGACCGGTTGGCGGTAAGTGAGAGCGGGATTTATTCGCCGGATGATCTCAAGCGCATGTCGGATGCAGGCGCACATTGTTTTCTGGTGGGGGAATCTCTCATGCGCCATGATGATGTGGAAGCTGCAACTCGCTCTCTGTTAGCCGTGGCCTGAAAGGAACCGGAATGTCTGATCTGACTCATATTGATGCTGACGGTAACGCCGTCATGGTGGACGTATCAAACAAGGATGATACCGAACGGGTCGCCATTGCCCGCGGCAGCATCACCATGCAGCCTGAAACACTGGCTCGCATCATGGATGGCGGCATCAAGAAAGGCGACGTTCTGGGGATAGCCCAGCTTGCCGGGATTATGGGGGCCAAGCGCACGCCGGATATCATCCCCTTGTGTCATCCGCTTAATCTCACATCAGTCAAAGTCGACCTTACATGCGATCCGGACCGTAACGCTGTGGATATCGAAGCCATGTGCAAGTTGAGCGGGCAGACAGGTGTGGAGATGGAAGCCCTGAGCGCCGTCAGTATCGCCGCCCTTACCGTTTACGATATGTGCAAGGCTATTGATCGCGGCATGCGCATCGGCGACGTACGGCTGGTTCATAAATCGGGTGGAAAATCCGGCACATTTGAGGCGGCGTAATGATTTCTGTTGCCGAGGCATTGGAACGGGTTACATCGTCACTGAAGCCTGCGCCCCATGAACGCATCCCGGTTATGCAGGGGTTAGGCCGGGTCCTGGCCGAAGACGTGGCTGCCAGGCTGACCTACCCGCCCACCGATATTTCGGCCATGGATGGTTACGCTGTTATTGCAGCAGACACCACTGATGCCACAGAGGCGCCTGCGATTCTGCAACAGATTGGTGAATCACAAGCCGGTCACGGTTTTTCCGGCACCGTGAATTCAGGCGAAACAGTCAGGATTTTCACTGGAGCGCCGATTCCAACTGGTGCAGATGCCATCGTTATTCAGGAAAACACCGAAAGCGATGATCAAGCGATCACCATGTTGGGCAGCGTTGAAGCCGGGACATTCGTGCGCCCGCGCGGTTTGGATATCACCGAAGGTCACGTCCTGCGCAAAGCTGGCCACCGGCTGACGGCGCGTGATCTGGGATTGTTGGCATCGGCAAACCTGGCTGAGCTGCCGGTTTACCGGAAGCCGCGGATCGCCTATCTGGCCACGGGTGACGAATTGGTCATGCCGGGCCAGACGATTGGCCCTGATCAGATTATCAGCTCCAACTCTATCGCTATTGATGCCTGTATTCGGGCGTTTGGCGGGGAACCGGTATCGCTCGGCATCGCGAAAGATACCCCGGACTCACTGCGGGCGGCCCTAAGTGCCATGGACGATGTGGATATGCTGGTCACCATCGGCGGTGCATCGGTGGGAGATTATGATCTGGTACAGTCCGTATTGGGGGATGAAGGTTTAGAGCTGGGGTTTTACAAAGTCGCCATGCGACCCGGAAAGCCTTTGATCTTTGGTCGAATCAAAGGTGTTCCCATGCTGGGATTGCCCGGTAATCCCGTATCGGCTACGGTCACATCACTGTTATTCCTAAAACCCGCCATGGATATTTTGTCCGGTATGCCGGAAGGCGTGGTGGATACCGGGACCGCTGTATTGGGGCAGGATATGGCGGGTAATGATCAACGTCAGGACTATATCCGCGCATCGCTTTCATTGAATAGCGATGGAAACACCGTGGTTATGCCGTATGGGCGACAGGATAGCGCCATGATGTCATTGCTGGCCGATTCGGACTGTTTGATCATCCGCAGCCCCCATGCAGCGCCTGCCAATGCGGGCGATCCGGTAGAAATTGTGCGCTTTGGTATGGCTAACGGCGCTTTCTAAGGCGGAATCTCCATTCCAGAGGCATTCCTTGCAACTATATGTTGACGTGGAATGAGAACCAAAGTAGAACATATGCGAATGTTTCGTTTTTGTTCTATATTTTGTGGTTCGCATCCAAACCCGTGAGCCCTGACAGATGAGCGGAGAAAATCGCCAATGTTGACCAAAAAGCAATATGAACTCCTGAAGTTTATTGAACGCCGTTTGTCTGAATCCAGTGTGTCGCCCTCCTTCGATGAAATGAAGGAGGCCCTTGGTCTTAAGTCCAAATCAGGCATTCACCGTTTGATTTCCGGTCTGGAAGAACGCGGCTTTATCCGCCGCCTGCCCCACCGGGCCCGGGCACTCGAGATCCTCAAATTACCAGCTGAACTACAACGAAATGCACCCAGACCGGACGCTTCAAGTGACGTGGACACCAACTTCAAACCCAATGTGATCGAAGGTCACTTTGGTCGACGCGATTCGGCGTTCGATGCACCACCAGCGACGGACGGCGTTCAGCTTCCCCTTTATGGCAAGATTGCGGCTGGTACACCGATTGAAGCATTGCGGGATAACGCACACCATATTGACGTGCCGCCATCCATGATTGGTCCCGGTGATCACTATGCTCTCGAAGTAGAAGGTGATTCCATGATTGAGGCCGGTATTCAGGATGGTGACACGGTGATTATCCGGCGTTGCGCCAATGCGGATAATGGCACCATTGTTGTGGCCATGGTGGACGAGTCCGAGGTTACCCTGAAACGATTGCGTAAACGTGGCGATTCCATTGCGTTGGAGCCAGCAAATGCAGCCTACAAGACCCGTATTTGCGGCCCTGATCAGGTTCGGGTTCAGGGCGAACTTGTTGGTCTTATGCGCCAGTACTAAACACCTATCTAGCTTTCAGCATCACCAAAATCTGGTTGTCGTTTACCGGTCCATGGTCGGGTGCCCCGTACCTGAAATGTGGACTCCATGCGAATACGGGTGCCATCCAAATAAATAGCATGGGCACCGTTCCGCCACAGATCAAAGCGATCGATCACCAGATGGGGGGCCGAACAACGTGAACGAACGGGCACGGCACTCAATACAATGGCGGCCCGCCAGCAATCCTCCATAAGGGCCGCTTCGTGCCAGACCATGGCGATGCTATTGTCCGGGGCGCCAAGTATGCAGCCCTGCTCATCGCACCGCAGACCGTCTTTGATTTCTGCTGATATGGTGGCGGTAACGGGCAATCCGGCCTGTTCCAGCCAGACCTTCCGGGTGAAACGGTTGCCGGTCGCTTTGGGGCCGACGAACACCATGGTGTCGGCATAGCGAACACTAAACAGCTCACCATTGGCCGCGGCGACAATCAATGGTTGCTGGGCGTTGATTGATACGACAAGGCCTGCGGCGATCCCCACCATGCCCAGTATCCGCCACCCCTGCCACCATAGGCACAGCCACAACCCGCCGCTCACGAAAAGCATGAGGGCTGCGAACGGTATTTGGGGAATCAGTGTCACATTGCCGGGCATGGGGCCGACCCGTTCGGCGATACTGACCACTGCATCAATTCCCCACCCCATGGGAATCAACCCCAAACCGTCCAAACCAAACGGCATCAGGCTCATGCCTAATAATGCGGACGGCATAATCCACAGGGCGGTCAACGGAACGGCCAGCAGGTTAGACAATAGCCCGTAGCCGGCCAATTGATGAAAGTGATAAGCGGCAAACGGTGCAGTGGACAACGACGCGATAATGGTGGAGAACCCGACCCCGCCGGTATAGAGCACCATTCGCCGTAAAAAGCCTGAGCCATGCCACATGCGATTAAACCGGCGTCCTGTGTACTCATAGGCGGCAACAAGCCCGATCACCGCTGCAAATGATAGCTGGAAGCTGGCCCCGAACAGGCTTTCGGGCCGAAACAACAAAATCACCATGGCGGCCCATGCCACCAGGCGCATGGAAATGCCTCGCCTGCCGATTATAACGGCACCCAGGACCAGGGCCATCATGGTGAAAGCGCGAAGCGTTGGGATCGTGGCCCCTGAAATGAGAGTGTAACCGAGGGCAGCGGCTAATGCGATAATCGCTGCCCAAGCCTTGATGGGATAACGCACAGCAAGCGCCGGGATAAGCGCCAGGCCCGCTCGTGCACAAAAAAATACAAAACCGCCCACCAGACCGATGTGCAAACCGGATATGGCTAAAAGGTGTGCGAGACCGGCGTCACGCATGGCATCCACTGTCGTTTGAGGAATGGCACCCCGGTCCCCGGTGATCAGGGCGCTAGCGACGGCACCGGTGGTGCCGGGGACGACTGAGCGGATGCGATTGCCAATCCGGGCGCGGACAGAGTCAAGTGTGGATGCGGCGGACAGGCTTTCTGTGTGATGAACCACTTCGGCGGCACCATAACTGAACCCTGTGGCACCAATTTCTTTGAAATAAGCATAGCGTTGGAAATCAAACGAACGCGGGGTTGCTGGTGTCTGCGGGGGCCGCAGCACCGCATAAACCTGTACCCAATCGCCCGCCACGATCTTCGGCCCCTTGTTCGTGTTGATGTTGATGCGTATGCGCTCGGGCGTATCAAAGGGCTCCAGCCACCTGACTTCAGGGTCCTCCATCATAATCCGAAGGCCCGCTGGTCGGGTTTCAGTTGCCACAACCAACCCGGTTATGCGTGTTGGACCAATTTCTTTTTCGAGCACCGTATGGGCCACATCAATAGTTCTGAATTTGGCCGCTGAAAATCCGGTGGCTATGATGGCAATGGCAAGAACAACAAGGATACCAACTTGATTGTGACGCAGTATCCATCCCATGCATCCACAAGTCACCAGGAAAGACGGGCCCACATACCATGCGGGCTCAAACGTCAGGCCAAAGTAGCACCCAACACCTGTTCCCAGAAAAACCGGTATCCAGAGTATCCAGCGATGGTAATCATCCAACAAATAATGGATGCCTGCATTTTGGACTGGAAAATCACCTGGACGATCCCCATATAAACGGAGGAAAGCAAGTGTTTTCAGATATTTATCGTGTGCGCCCTGTCCCATTTTTGGCCCATTTCCGCTCTCTATGCTGGCTTTCCCCGACTAATATGGTAGATGTGTCCACGCTCTGCGGATACAAAAAAAACATAATAGGTAAAAATGACGGTCGTAACCAGATTCGCCCCCTCCCCAACCGGTTTCCTGCATATTGGCGGTGCCAGAACTGCCCTGTTTAACTGGCTATATGCCCGTCACCACGGCGGCAAATTCCTGCTGCGCATTGAGGATACGGATCGAAAGCGATCCACCCAGGAAGCCGTCGACGCTATTTATGAAGGCCTGGAGTGGTTAGGACTGAATTGGGATGGCGACGCCACCTCACAGTTCGAGCGCGCAGACCGTCACCGCGAAGCCGTGCAGGCATTGCTTGATGCGGGTAAGGCCTATCGGTGCTATTGCACGCCCGAAGAACTCACCCAGATGCGCGAAACGGCTAAAGCTGAAGGCCTACCCTGGAAGTATAGCGGTATTTGGCGGGACCGGGATCCGTCTGAAGCACCAGAGGGTGTCGATCCGGTCATCCGCATCAAAGCCCCACTGGATGGCGAGGTCGTGATCAACGATCTGGTTCAGGGCGAGGTTCGCGTTGCTAATGAAACCCTCGATGACATGGTGTTGTTACGTGGTGATGGATCACCCACCTATATGCTGGCCGTTGTTGTGGACGATCATGATATGGGCGTCACCCACGTTATTCGCGGTGATGATCACCTGACCAATGCGTTCCGGCAGTACCAGTTGTATGTGGCACTGGGCTGGGATGTGCCTGAATTTGCCCATATACCGCTAATCCACGGTCCTGATGGTGCTAAAATGTCCAAACGCCATGGGGCGCTGGGCGTCGATGCCTATCGAGACGAAGGATATCTGCCCGAGGCCATGCGTAATTATCTGCTGCGTTTGGGTTGGGCCCACGGGGATGAGGAAATTATTTCCACCAAACAGGCTATTGAATGGTTTGATCTGAGCAATGTTGGTCGTGCGGCTTCACGGTTTGATTTCGCCAAGCTGTCCAACCTGAATGGTCACTATGTACGGAGCGGCGATGATCAAATGCTGGTTGATGCCATTGCACCATTATTGGAAGAAACCCGGGGCAGCGCGCTGGATGAGGCTGAAAAAGCTCTCCTATGCACGGCGATGCCAGGGCTAAAGGAGCGCGCTAAAAATATCGTAGAACTATCTGATTCTGCATCATTTTATGTCGCCAAACGTCCGTTAAATTATACTGAGAAAGCCCGCAATCAGTTGGATGAAGATGCGGCCGCACATTTGCGGGTATTAGCATCAGATTTCGATCAGATGGCGGATTGGGAAGCCGAGAAGTTGGAGCAACATGTAAGGGATTATGTGGACGCAACTGACCCAGCGGTGAAACTGGGTAAGGTGGCACAGCCACTACGCGCAGCATTATCGGGGACGACAGTTTCCCCCCCGATCTTCGATGTAATGGTTATACTGGGAAAACAGGAAACCCTGGCCCGGATCAATGACGCGATCTTGGCTACAAATTTCTGAAATCCGCACGATTCAATTGAACGAGCGCTTGAGATGAGGAGATACGGCAATGAGCAAAGATAAAGCAGCAAATGACAGTGGATTTACACTGACCGACAATCGGTCAGGTAATACCTACGACCTGGGTGTTATGAACGGCACAACAGGGCCAGACGTCATTGATGTTCGGACATTGTATGCGGAAACCAATTGTTTTACCTACGATCCTGGTTTCACCTCAACAGGCAGTTGCGAGTCCAAAATCACCTACATTGACGGTGACAATGGTGTTTTGCTGTATCGTGGCTATCCAATTGATGCCCTTGCGGAACAGTCAGATCATATGGAAACTTCTTATTTGTTGATGTATGGCGAGTTGCCAACCAAAGAGCAGAAGCAGAAGTTTGAGACCGATATCACCTATCACACCATGCTCCATGAGCAGATCAACTACTTCTACCGTGGTTTCCGTCGTGATGCCCATCCTATGGCGGTTATGTGTGGTGTTGTTGGTGCGCTGTCCGCGTTCTATCACGACAGCACCGATATCACAGATCCCAAGCACCGCATGCTGGCATCCTATCGCCTGATCGCGAAAATGCCGACCATCGCAGCCATGGCGTACAAATTCCATGTGGGCCAACCCTTCATGTATCCGCGAAATGATCTGCGGTATGCCGAGAACTTCCTCTACATGATGTTCGGCACACCGTGTGAAACTTACCGGGTTGATCCTATTGTGGCGCGCGCCATGGACCGGATTTTGATTCTTCATGCTGATCATGAACAGAACGCATCCACCTCAACGGTCCGTCTGGCTGGATCATCAGGCGCCAATCCGTTTGCCTGTATTTCGGCCGGTATTGCGTCCTTGTGGGGCCCCGCACATGGCGGTGCCAACGAAGCTGTGCTGAACATGCTGGAAGAAATTGGTACCACGGACCGTATTCCGGAATACATCAAGAAAGCCAAAGACAAGAGCGACCCCTTCCGCCTTATGGGATTTGGTCACCGGGTCTACAAGAACTTCGATCCACGCGCACAAGTGATGCGCCGTACTTGTCACGAAGTACTGGACGCGCTTGGTGTCCGTGACGAGCCACTTCTGGAAATCGCTATGGAGTTGGAACGCATTGCGCTGGAAGACGATTACTTCATCGAGAAAAAACTCTACCCTAACGTGGATTTCTATTCTGGTATCATTTTCCGGGCCATTGGTATTCCCACAAGCATGTTCACCGTGCTGTTTGCGGTCGCGCGTACCGTGGGCTGGGTTGCCCAGTGGAATGAAATGATTGAAGACCCATCACAAAAGATCGGTCGTCCTCGTCAGCTCTATAAGGGTGAGACGCAGCGCGAATTCATGCCACTGCACAAACGCAAATAACACAGGCGGTTCGGATCAGGTGGGCTCGAAAATTTTCGGATCCACCTGCATCCATGCTGGTTTCTTTTTCGCGATACGCTTGAAAACCGGGCAGTCCTCATGATGGGTACCCGGAAGGTAGCCTGTACTCATCAGCATTTCGTTGACGATCTCGCCGCCGGTAAAGCGGAACATTTTCTTGAACAATTTGGTCCAGTCCTGCCGGTTCATGGGATGGTGGCTGTCCAACCACCCCTTGAATCCTCCACTGTCGCGCATGCCTTGAATGGTTTTGGCATTGTCGATGATGGACTCAACCTTCAAACGGTTACGAATAATCCCGGCGTTCTTTAACAACCGTTCCACATCACGTTTATTGAAGGCGGCAACGGTATCCACATCAAAGCCTTTAAAGGCCTCGAATGTGGTTTCCCGCTTTTTCAGCACGATCTCCCACGATAACCCGGCCTGGAATATTTCCAGAGCCAACCGTTCCAGCAGGACGTTTTCACCCGTGACGGGAAAGCCGTATTCGGTGTCGTGATAAATGGCGTGAATGGGATTGCCGGGGGCAAAGTCGCAATAGCTGCTCATATCATTACTCTGGACGTATGCTGATGTACTCACCCACGTACAGAAAATAGAATATGGCAAAAAGCGCCATGGAAATAGCCGTGGTCAGCAGGATCTTTATCGCGAGCATGGGCTTGGCCGGAGCACCGGCATCATGGCCCTCTCCCACACCGGAGGCTTCGATTTTCTTAGCCGCCCCGATAGGCAGAACCATGAACAGAACAAGCCACCAGAAAATGATGTAGATAGCGAATGCGTTAAATGCTGACATGTTGATTAAGCCTGTTCCAGTTCTACGAGTGTGCCGCACATATCCTTGGGGTGCAAAAACAGGACAGGTTTTCCATGGGCACCGATTTTCGGCTCTCCATCACCTAGAACCCGCGCTCCTTCGGCAACCAAATGATCACGCGCCTTTACAATATCATCGACCTCGTAACATACATGATGCATGCCGCCCGATGGGTTTTTTTCCAAGAAAGCCGCAATCGGCGAGTTGTCACCCAGTGGGTGCAATAGCTCGATCTTTGTATTGGGTAATTCCACGAACACAACGGTTACCCCGTGATCAGGTTCGTCCGTGGCTTCAGATACTGTACCACCCAACATGTCACGATATGTGGATATAGCGGCGTCCAGGTCGGGGACAGCAATGGCAACGTGGTTCAAACGGCCAATCATATTTTTGTCTCTCTCAGGTTCATAGCCCGCTTATACGCGAACCAGATGAATAATGGTAATTGGTTTTTTGTCGAGCATGCTGCGAAACAAACGGCGCAGTGCGATACGGATAGTTTCTTCTGCAACTGCATCCTGGTCTTTAGCTTTTGCTGGCATGTTTTCCACACAATCTTCGATCGCGGCGAGCGCTGCTTCTTCCAGATCGTGTTCACCGACTTCCAGTAAACCGGAAGCGGAGATCTGGGGGTCTTCAAATAATTCACCGTCTTCGTCAAGCACCACAGTGGCCACCACAAAGCCATTGAATAAAGCCTGTCGGCGGCGGCGAACAAGTTCACCGTTCAGCGGAACAAGACGGTTGCCTTCAAGCGCTAATCGGCCCGATGGGACCTGATCCACGACTCCCACTTTACCGGGCGTTAGCGAAATCATGGAACCATTCTCTGAGACGATAGCCTGTTGTACCTGGCACTCACGGGCCAACTTGGCGTGCTCGATCATATGACGTGCTTCACCATGAACGGGTACGGCAATCTGTGGCTTGGCCAGGTGGTACATTTCTGTTAATTCGTCACGCGCCGGATGACCCGATACATGAACAAAGGCGTCCTGCCATGTAATGATATTGATATTGCGACTGGCTAGTTGGTTCTGAAGTTGGGAAATTGAAACTTCGTTCCCCGGAATAACCCGCGAGGAAAAGATAACCGTATCGCCATCGTCCATAGACACCCGTGGGTGGTCACCCGATGCGATGCGTGACAATGCTGCCCGTGGTTCACCTTGCGATCCTGTACAGATCAACAGGCACTTATCACGCGGGATATAACCAGCCTCGCTCTCGTCTACAAACACCATATCTTCGGGAAGGTATCCGGTTTCCTTGGCCGCAGCGACCATGCGGTACAACGATCGTCCCGCCAGCACTACATCTCGTCCGTTTTCGTGCGCGGCTTCTGCCACCGTATGCAGGCGTGCGATGTTCGATGCAAAACAGGCAACGGCAACGCGCCCAGTGCACCCGGCAATAACTTTGGAGAGCGAGTCTTTCAAATCACCTTCTGACCCTGAATCGCCTGGCGAGAAGACATTGGTTGAATCGCACACCATGGCCAGCACACCCTCATCCCCTAATTCACGCAGGCGCTTAATATCGGGGGTATCGCCTACAACAGGTGCGGCATCAAACTTCCAATCACCAGTATGCAACACCGTGCCGTGCTCGGTACGGATGGCAATGGCATTGGGTTCCGGGATGGAATGGGTGAGCGTAATTAATTCCAGATCAAACGGACCCATGCTGAACGTAGCGCCCAATGGCACCTCAATAATCGGCACATCCCTGCCCCAGTCTACTTCGCCTAGTTTCCGGCGCAAAACAGCAGCGGTAAACGGCGTAGCATAAACAGGACATCCAAACCGCGGCCACAGATACTGTACCGCACCCAAATGGTCTTCATGGGCGTGTGTCAGCACGATACCGAGCAATGAGTCTCGGTGTTCTTCAATGAATGCCGGGTCCGGCATCATCACATCCACGCCCGGCATGGACGGGTCCGCAAAAGTAACCCCCAGATCAACCATGATCCACTGGGCATCATCGGGCTGGCCATAACCATAGAGGTTCAAATTCATACCGATCTCGCCTGCGCCGCCCAAAGGCAAAAACAGCAAGTCGTTAACGTCAGTCGTGCTCAATTATTTTCTCCATCGGGCTTGCTGAGACGCACATTGCGGCGATGTATCGCCAACAGGCCCTTCATGGTCAGGTCTGAATCAATGGTATCAAAAATTTCGGAAGCATCAGCAAACAACGGCGCTAACCCGCCGGTCACAATGACCTTCATGTCCGGACAGTGGTGTTCTTCGCGGATACGCCGGACCAGACCTTCAATAAGCCCCGTATAGCCCCAATACACACCGGACTTCATGGCTTCCACGGTGCTCTTACCCACCACATTGGTTGGGCGCTCGACCGTGATACGCGGTAATTTCGCGGCGGCCAGGTGCAGGGCCTCAACACTGAGGTTAATTCCCGGTGCGATAATGCCACCGACATAACTGCCAGCTTCATCAACGATATCAAAGGTGGTCGCGGTGCCAAAATCTACGATGATCAATGGCCCACCATAATGCGTATGTCCCGCCACTGCATTGACCAAACGATCTGCACCGGCTTCTTCCGGGGTATTAATCAAAACTTCGATGCCCAGATCAACTTGGCCCTCACCAATGACCCATGGATCACAGCCGAAGTAATTACGGCACAGAACTTTGATTTCAAACAAGGCCTGCGGAACCACAATACTCACGATAGAATCTGTCACGTCATCGGGTGCCAGGTTCTTCAGCGCCATGAGATGCGTTAGCCAGACGGCGTACTCATCCGCTGTGCGTGCCGGGTCGGTGGCTATCCGCCACTGGGCAACAACGCTTTCACCATCGGCAATGGCAAACTTCACATTTGTATTGTTTACGTTGATCGCTAGTAACATGTGATACCCATTAACTAGCCGGGAAGAAAATATCACCGGCAGTGATCAGCTGATCACCTGCTTCGTGGCGCAGAATTAGTGCGCCTTGATGATCGATGTCGGCAAAGATACCGGAAAGTTCCTGTTTTTCCAGCCGAACTATGATGTCTTCGCCGATTCCACGCGCTTTTTCTTTCCAGGCAAGGCGGATCGTGGAAAATCCCTGTTCCAGCCATACCTGATACCAGCGATCAAAGGCTGCCACCAATTGTGACAAGGCATCCTCAACGGTGGTGGCACGGGTACTATCGGCCCTTTCCGCATTGATTGATGTGGCCGGATACGGCGTATCGTCCGGGAAATGATCAATATTGATACCGATGCCCACAATCAACCAGTCAACATCACTACCGCCCGGCTCAGCATTTGATTCAAGCAATATACCGGATGCCTTCTTACCATTGACCAGAACATCATTGGGCCACTTGGTATGGATGCTGGCAGTATCGTCACAACAAGCAGCCATGAGATCATAAACCGCCAGTGCGGCCACATAACCGGTTTGGGCGGCTTCAGTCAAAGACACTGGTGGTCGGACGATAATAGAACAATAAAGATTTCCAACAGGCGACGCCCAGGCACGCCCTCGCCTGCCCCGGCCGCCGGTTTGCTGCTTTGCCCAAATGACGGAATTGCCTGATACGGACGGATCGTTAGCGTGCGCAAGGCGCGCAGCCTCAACGTTGGTGCTGTCGATACAGTCCCGTGAAATCAGGGTATAGCCGCCTGGAAGTTGGGTGGTCATCCCCCGAAGAGAGCAGATGCCGCCGCCGCTGCCGGGTCCAGCAAAAGCGCTGGATAGAGGATGAAGAACACCATGATCGCAGCACTCAACGTAACCACGAAGGCGATGGGGCGCGAAACGGCTTTATCAAACGGGTCGCCTGCTTCGTCAAAATACACCACACGAATAATACGAAGATAATAGAACGCGCCAACCACACTGGTCACCAGGCCGATAACCGCGAGGCCATAGAGCTGTGCTTCCACCGCAGCCATAAAGACGTAAAACTTGCCAAAGAATCCGGCCAGAGGTGGAATGCCGGCCATGGAGAACATGAAGATTGTCAGGGCCATGGCTAACAGAGGTTGGCTCTTGGAAAGTCCCGCCAAATCGGAAATATCTTCAACCATCCGTTCACCCCGGCGCATGCACAGGATGCAGGCAAAAGTGCCAACGGTCATGAACATATAAATGCCCAGATACACCAACACGCCGTAAACGCCGGTTTCCGTACCAACAGCCAGACCAATGAGAGCGTAACCCACATGCCCAATGGAGCTGTAGGCCATCATGCGTTTGATATTGGTTTGGTTGATGGCCGCAAAAGCGCCCAGAACCATGGAGGCGATGGACACAAACACGATAATCTGTTGCCACTGATCAACCAGATCACCGAACGGTCCCGTCATAACCCGCAGGAACAAGGCGAGACCGGCAATCTTTGGCGCAACAGCAAAGAACGCGGTAACGGGGGTTGGCGCACCTTCGTATACATCGGGTGTCCACATATGAAACGGAACGGCGGAGACTTTGAAAGCCAGACCAGCCAGAATGAACACGATGCCGATAATAACGCCGAGGGACGGTGCGTAATCGCCACCGTGGGCAAACATTTCAGCCATAACAGTGAAGTTTGTCGTGCCGCTAAAGCCATAAATCAACGAGCTACCGTAAAGCAGCATGCCCGACGCCAGCGCGCCCAGAACAAAATACTTAAGCCCGGCTTCGGTCGAACGCTGTTCATCACGCCGGAACGCCGCCAGCACGTAGAGCGAGAGGCTCTGCATTTCCAGACCGACATAAAGCGAGATCAGGTCATTGGCCGAAACCATCATCAGCATGCCGAGTGTGGCAAAGATGCACAGGATGCCATATTCAAATCGGCCCATGCTGTTCATTTCGAGATAATCGCGGGAAATCAGCAGGGTCAGGCCAGCACCACCCAGGATCAGGATTTTCATAAACACCGCAAACTGATCGGTCACGAACATGCCATTGAATGTATAGAGGCGCTCACCCGACACCGTCAGTACCAACAAGGCGGTGAGGACCAGTGTCAGAATGCTAAGCATCCAGATTTGGCGGCTGGTACGCATGGCATTGTCGGCCGTATCGGATTTCAGAAATACCCCGATCATCAGCAACGCCAAAATGGCGACAGCTAGAAACAGCTCGGGTAAAGCCGGTACTAAATTTGGCATCTCGCTCAATGGCATTACAAACCTCTACTCAGCAACGAACGCGCAACCCTTATTGGGCAACGCCAGCTAATATGTTGGCGGCGGCCTGTGCGGCTTCCACCTGTACAACTAAATTCTGCACAGATACGTGCATGAAATCCAAAAACGAAGACGGGTAGACACCCATCCAGATCGTGATCACCACGAGTGGTGCAAAAATAGCAATCTCACGGGGACTCAAATCGGTAATCTGCATGAGGTTTTCCTTGGTCAATTGGCCAAAGATCACCCGGCGGTACAGATACAGCATGTACGCCGCCCCTAAAATCACACCCAGCGCCGTAAAGGCGGCAACCCAGGTGTTCACCTGGAAGATACCCAGCAATACCAAAATCTCGCCAACGAACCCGCCTGTGCCGGGCATACCGACCGAGGCCAGCATGAACAGCATGAAGGTGATCGCATAGATCGGCATTCGCTCCACCAAACCACCATATACATCGATCTCACGGGAATGAATGCGGTCATAAACCACACCGACGATCAGGAACAGGGCGGCTGAAACCACACCATGGCTCAACATCTGATAGATAGCGCCTTCGATGCCCTGCACGTTCATGGTAAATGTACCAACGGTGACGAACCCCATATGGGCGACAGATGAATAGGCGATCAGCTTTTTCATGTCTTCCTGGGCCAACGCCACCAGCGAGGTGTACACCACGGCGATCATGCTCAGCGCAAAGATCAACGGGGCGAAATCAGCGGAAGCCAGCGGGAACATAGGCAGCGAGAATCGCAAGAAACCATAACCGCCGAATTTTAACAGCACACCAGCCAGAATAACGGAACCGGCCGTGGGCGCTTCCACGTGGGCATCGGGCAGCCAGGTGTGAACGGGCCACATGGGAACTTTAACCGCGAATGATGCAAAGAACGCCAGCCACAACCATGGCTGCATGCCAGCCGGGAATGAATAGCTCAGCAGTGTGGGAATATCTGTGGTACCGGCTTCATGGTACATGGCGATGACAGCCACCAGCATCAACACAGAACCCAAAAGCGTGTATAGAAACAGCTTGTAGGCCGCATAGACCCGGCGTGGGCCGCCCCACACACCAATAATCAAGAACATGGGGATCAGCACGGCTTCAAAGAACACATAGAAAATAACCAGATCCAGTGCACTGAACATCCCGATCATCATGGTTTCCAGGATCAGGAACGCGATCATGTATTCTTTAACTCGGTCCTTGATGGCATTCCAACTGGCC
>Ga0233433_10000457_pt1 | contig 44411 bp, 42 predicted proteins | sample SI_122_August201_5_FD_179868 | JGI IMG/M metagenome (GOLD analysis project Ga0233433, IMG submission 179868) | Seawater microbial communities from Saanich Inlet, British Columbia, Canada - SI_122_August2016_100_MG | ecosystem: Environmental > Aquatic > Marine > Inlet | place: Canada: British...
CTTCGCCAGCGGCAGCGCCGCTCATTTGCCCTCGAGTGCCACAGAAGCACAAACGAACTTGCTCAATCTGCATTCAGACACCATCGTCCGCTATTACCAAGGCCGGATCTATGTCGTCAACCGCCTCGGCCAAGACAATGTGCTAGTACTCGACGAAAGCGACCCGCGCACACCGGTGATGCAGTTTTCAACCGGCAACGGCACCAACCCGCACGACATCGCATTCGTCTCCCCGAGCAAGGCCTACATCTCGCGCTACGACGATACCCAAGTGCTGATTGTAAACCCGCAGGACGGCAGTGAACTCGGCACAATAGACCTGCGCGCGTTCGCCGATGTCGACGGTGCACCGGAGATGTCACAAATGGCCGTCGTCGGCGACCGCCTCTACATCGCCTGCCAACTGCAAGACCGCGACGCGGGTTTTGAACCCGCTGCGCAAGGCATCCTAGTCGTCGTCGATACCAACACCGACCAACTCGTCGACATGGACCCGAACACCGACGGCGTACAAGCCTGGTTGCTATCCGCCGGCAATCCCACCAGCGTAGTCGCCGCCGGCAATCGGCTCGTTGTCGCCGAAGTCGCGGGTTTCGGCGATATGGCCGGTGGCATCGAAGTGCTCGACCTGGCCAATGGCACCAGCCTGGGCCTCGTCATCTCCGAAGCCGCCCTCGGCGGCGATATCAACTTCCTCGATTTGGCCTCCGCCAATAAAGCCTATGTCATCGTCTCCGATGAAAATTTCGCCAACCATGTCTTTCCCGTAGATCTGGCCAACGGCACTGTTGGCAACAAACTCGCCAACCACTCCACCGGCTTCACGCCTAGTCTCGCCGTCGATGGCAAGCGCCTGATCGTCGCCGACCGCGGCACCTTCTCCGACCCCGATTCCGGCGGCCTGCTCTTCTACGATACCGACACCGACCAGCTCATAGCCGGTCCGATCTCTACCAGCCTGCCCCCATCGAGCATCGCCGTGCTCAGCGATGCCCCAGTGCCCGTGCCCACCGCGGTCGAAGGAGAGACAGGCCTCGCCTTGCCCGAGCGAAGCGACCTCGGGTTCGCCTTCCCCAATCCTTTCAACGCTGAAACACTGATCCCCTTCGAGATCGCCAGCGCGCATACCTCGGTCGAACTGACCGTATACGACCTCTTGGGGCGCCGAGTCCGCACACTCTTCGCCGGTGTATTGCAGGCCGGCGAGCACCGCTACACCTGGGACGGTCGAGGCGATAACGGAATTACGGCGGGCAGTGGTTCGTATTTTGTGGAATTGCGCCAGGGAGAAAGACGTCACGCGCGGAAGATGACGTTGCTTAAATAAAGTAAAATGAGGAGTACACGTTGCAAACGTGTTGCCCCGATTTTGCAGGACAGCAACATTGAGGCAACACCCTCGGAGCCCGCCAGGGATGACGGGCGAGAATTAGCCAAGATATAGTCTTAACTGGGCCGCCCACAGCTAGTCTACCAGAAGTACTTATATTTACCATACTATGGCCAGACGCCCAACACGCACACCCGCACGTAAAGACGACTACGAAGATCACGGTCCGCCCATCCTTCTGTGGAGCGCCTCCGCCGTGCTCTTCATACTCACGGCGTTGCCCTATCTGCTCGGCAACGCCCTTATCGAACTCGAGGTCCTTGCCGCGCAGCCCTTTCTGCGCCTGATCCTACTGGTCCTCGCCGTCGCCGTCGCCGCACTCGCCATCCTGCGCAAGGAAATTCCGATCGCCATCCTGCCCGGCCTCGCCGCCTTACTGATTATCGGCGAGACCTTTAGCACCATGGGCACTTCGCCCGCAGCTCAAGCCCCGCCCGATCGCGCGGGTTACCTACACGTCTACACGCAAAACATCGGCATGGAATCGCCGGAGGAATTTATCGGGCTCCTCGCCTCGGGCGATTTCGACGTCGTCCTGATGCAAGAAGCCTATCTCGGCCACAGAAAGGGCTGGGAAGTGCTCGCCAAACAACTGGGCTACCACATCTACTTCCAGGTCCTACGCCGCGACGCCGGCATGGCCTGCTTGGTCATGAGCAAAACCCCCATACAAATTCTGCCTGCGGTTCGCGCCCTTTCCTGGGCCCGCCAGATCCGCTACTTCCCGCGGGTCCGCATCAATTACGAAAAAGTACCCGTCGACCTTTACACCGTACACCTCGAATCGTTGCCCCTAGTCCAGGGCGGGCGGGTGCTCTTCGGCTCATCCAAACTCCGTTTACAACAATCCGAGATCCTGGCCAAGGAAATAGCCGCCACCAACCATCCCGTAATCCTCGGCGGCGACCTCAACTCGACGCCGATCTACCGTTCCAACCGCCCACTGCGCAACCTGCTCAACGACGCCTGGACCGAAGCCGGCTTCGGTTTCGGCTATACCTACCACGCCTCGCTGCCCTTCGCACGTATCGACGCCGTCCTGCACAAGGGTTTTCGCACCGTCTCCGCCGAGGTCATCAAAGTCTCGAATAGCGATCACCGCGGTTTACATGTAGTATTGGAATCGGCCCGCTGAATTTTGCGCCGCCGGCGCAAAAACTTTATTTAGTATTCCCATTCTTTCAATTCGTATCCAAGGAAAATCATGTCCAACACTCCTGCCATCCAGACCACCACCGTCGGCTCCTATCCCGTACCTGAATGGCTGCAAGGCCTGCCTTCTGAACAGGGCGTGATCGATGCCACCCGCGTCGTCTTCGACACGCAGCGCCAGGCCGGCATCGACTTACCCACCGACGGCGAACTCTACCGTTTCGACACCAACCACCCCGACACCAATGGCATGATCGAATACTTCGTCCGGCCAATGGGTGGGACCCGCGCCGATTTCGGCCGCAGCGAAACCGAGGAGTTCGCCGCCAAGCAGAACATGGGGTTTCGTGCCAAACCCGCTGCAGTGGTCGACAGCGAGCTTTCCGAGGGTAGCCTCGACCTACGCTCTGACTGCGCGCGCGCCGGGGCCGTCGCCGGCGGTCCGTTCAAGTTCACGCTGACCAGCCCTTATATGCTGGCTCGCACCCTACTCGATCACCATTACGGCGATTTCGAGGCGCTATTGATGGGGGTCGCCCAGGTCCTCGCCGAGCAAGTGCGCGGCCTGCCCTGCGACTGCCTCCAGATAGACGAGGCCAATATCCCCGGCAACCCCGCCGACGGCCCCCTCGCCGCCCGCGCGATCAACGCCGTGCTCGACCAGGCCGACGAGGGCACCAAGACCGCCGTGCATTTCTGCTTCGGCAACTACGGCGGCCAAACTATCCAGCAGGGCGAGTGGAAAGCGCTATTGGCTTTTCTCAATGAATTACACACCGATCATTTGGTATTGGAATTGGCACACCGCCCGGCGAGCGACCTCGACGCGCTGAAAGAAATAGACCCGCGTATCGGCATCGGCATCGGCGTCGTCGACATCAAGGTCAACCACATCGAAACCCCCGAAGAGATCGCCCGGTCGATCGAAGCCGCCGTTCAGGCCGCCGGCCCCGACCGCATCCAATACATTCACCCCGACTGCGGTTTCTGGATGCTTAAGCGCTCCATCGCCGACCGCAAAATCGAGGCGCTGGCCAAGGGACGGGATCTGTATTTGGGAAGCTAAAAACCGCCAAGCTACCTGCTACGAAAATCCGTCCAACTACGATTTACGCAAAACCCACTCACCCCCAGTCGCAGCGCAGCGCGCGGGGGTGGGACGCAGGGCGTTGGGGGGCGACAGACGGGGGAAAGGCCGAGTGAGTATCGGGCCGGGAGCACTCGGCCCGAGGACCCTGCAAAAAACACCCCCAGTCGCACCCCGCACCCGGAGCGTGAGCCGTACACAAAAAAGCGGCGCCAGCCTTTCAGCCGACGCCGCTTGGCGCTCTATCTGCTTTTCTACTATCTCAACTACTTCAGCATCAACGCCACCTCTTTGGCAAAATACGTCAAAATCATATCCGCCCCCGCCCGCTTAATCGAAGTCAACGTCTCCATAATCGCCTTCTCCCGATCGACCCACCCCCGTTCCGCCGCCGCCGTAATCATGCCAAATTCCCCCGAGACATTATACGCGGCAATCGGCACATCAAAAGCCGCGCGCGCCGCCGCGATCACATCCAAGTAGGCCAACGCCGGTTTGATCATCACCACATCGGCGCCTTGCTCGATATCGAGCGCGATCTCCACTAGCGCCTCGCGACCATTAGCGGGGTCCATCTGATAGGTCTTCTTGTCGCCCTTCTTCGGCGCCGACTCTAACGCGCCGCGAAACGGCCCGTAAAAACACGAGGCATACTTAGCCGAATAGGCCAAAATGCCGACATTGGCATGCCCCTCCGCGTCCAACGCCTGGCGAATACCGCCGACTCGACCGTCCATCATATCCGATGGTGCCACCCAATCGACCCCGGCTTCGGCGTGCGACAGCGCCATCTTGCATAAGACCTCCACCGTTTCGTCGTTTATAATCTCATCATCGACGACCAACCCGTCGTGGCCGTGGTTGGTATAGGGATCGAGCGCGATATCGGTTTGCACGCAAAGCTCGGGCACTTGCGCCTTAATGCCGCGCACCGCCCGTTGGATCAGCCCCTCGGGATCGTAGGCCTTGGTGGCCATATCGTCTTTCTCGGTCGAATAACCGAAGAGATTGACCGCCGGGATACCCAAATCCCAGAGCTCCTGGCATTCGGCCACCAGTTCATCGACGGTAAAACGATATTGCCCGGGCATCGAGTCGATCGGCTCGCGCGTTTTTTCACCCTCAGTGACAAACATCGGATAGATCAGATCATCGACGCGCACGCTCGTCTCGCGCACCAGGCTGCGCACAGCTTCCGAGCGACGCAGACGCCGGGGTCTTTTTGTCAGGTCCATGAGTATCTCCAGTTGAATTTATTGCGCAGGCAATGTAAATACTTCACTGAGGCACAGCAACGCCGCTGCTGATTTCAGGCCATACGGAGGTAGACCATGTACCGTATCATATGCCCGTATGGAGCGTTGCTCCTATCGGCCTGCGGCAGCGACAAAGAACCTCTCTTCCGCCCGACGGTCTGGCGGCGCCGGCCCCAGCCGCAACCGACGAAAATGCAGATTCCAGGGCACCTGGCAAGCCTGGCGCACCCTCTCCCAAAACCGAGATCCTGACGACCGACACCGGCTATTCGCGCGGCTACGATAGCGATATCGATAGCACCAGCGGCTACACCCAGTCCACCGAGGTGTGGTTCCCGTAAACACCGGGCATCGGCGACCGCAACCATCCCAAACACATGGTATTCCGGCTGCTAGGCGAAGACACGGCCAAGGCCTACCCCTTCTCCAGGCCCGAAGCATCTGGGCACGGCGCTGGCCCTGGAGAAGGGGTAGGCGAGCGTACGCTGAGTTTTGAACTGATCGAATAGAGCGTACGTAGTTTTAAAAGGCTTTGGCGTCAGATCACCTTCGCCATTATTATTGATTAACTAGCCACTACTTAATGCAAAGCGATCTATGATAGCCAAAAGCCTAGCCGCATTTCTTTTTCTCGCCCTGCCGCTGCAAGCCAAAACCTTGATAGAAACCGCCTACGAATCCGGCGAACTCGACCTCGCAACGGCCTTAATCTATCAAGTCCAGAGCCTGCGCGCCCCCGATGCCCTGCCCGCGGCCTATCGCCAAACGCATACTCACGCCCTGTGCGGCACCCCACAACTGGTACAAGCCGTAAACGCCATAGCGCAGCTCGGCGCAGACGACCAACGACGGCTCAGAAAACTGGTGCAACGCCGACCCAACAAACAGCAAGAAACGCTCTCGCCCTCCGGCCGTTTCTTACTGCACTACGACACCGAAGGCTCCGAAGCCGTGCCGACCGAGGACCTCGACGGCAACGGCGTCTCCGATTATATCGACCTGGCTGCCGTGATCCTCGACAGCACCTGGATCCTCGAGATCGACGAATTGGGTTATAACGCACCCCCTTCCGACAATGGCCTCAGTGGCGACGAATACGACGTCTACTTTAGCGACCTCGGACGCGGCGCCGCCTACGGCTTCACCTATCCCGAAGAGAGCGGCAACACCACTTATAGCTATCTTGAACTCGACAACGACTACACCAACCCGATTTACCAACAGACCAAGGGCAATGACGCGCTGCGCGTGACCATCGCGCACGAGTTCCACCATGCGATACAATTCGGCTACTACCAGGGCAATGACGGCATCTGGTGGCAGGAATCGACCTCGACCTGGATGGAGGACGTCGCCTACCCACACGTCGACGATTATCTGCAATATCTGCCTAGCTTCCTCGATGTCCCGCACCGCGCCCTCAACTCAGGCAGTCGCCTCGGCGGTTTTCACATCTACGGCACCTCGATCTTCTCGCACTTCCTCGACCAGCGCTATGGCCGCGAGGTCAACCTGCAGATCTGGCAAGAGTTGGCCCGGCGCAGCAGCGCGCGCCTTGAACACTTCGACCAGGCCATCCGCCAGGTCGAGCCCGGCGGTTTGGGCGTAGCCATTGGCCAATTTGGCATCTGGAACTATTTCACCGGCTCCCGTTATCAAGAGGGCTTCTACGCCGAAGGCTTCAAATACTCGACCGTGCCGACTCGCGACATCACGCTCAGCGAAAACCTCGCTGTGCGCGACTCTAGCGACCTCGACGCCACCGGCAGCGACTACTTGCGCCTCCAACCGCAACTGCGCTCCGGCGGTGTCACCATAACCTTTGACACCCGCCGCGGCGACTTCAGCCGCAGCCTGCTGCTCATCGGCCCCGACAGCGTCGAGGTCCGCCCGGTTCAAGACCCGACCGTCCGCGTCGTCGGCTGGGACCAATACGACGAGGTCGTGCTCGTCGTATCCTCCGCCGAGAATTCGGGTTTCGCCTACGACTACTTATATGGAGTGGAATTCGATCCAGATTTAACCGACGCACCCCCGGCGGTCGCCACCGCGTTGCGCCCCAACTATCCCAACCCCTTCCATCCCGTCGAGCACCAACAGACCCGGCTGGTCTTCGACCTCGTTTCGCCCAGCACCGAGACCCGCCTCTCTATCTTCTCGACCACCGGGGACTTGGTCTGGCAACAGGACTTGGGCACTCGCGCCGCACGCGAAGGCCACGCCGCTACCTGGGACGGCCGCAATCTCTCGGGCAAGCTCGTCGGCACCGGTGTCTACCATCTGCTGCTCGAAACCGACGGGCGGCGGACTACTCGTTCTTTGGCTGTTGTCCGCGACTAAGTAGGTCAGTGGGTGAGGCTGCGGGGCTGAAGATCAATCCCGTCGCCGGACCGCCTAGGACCACTGATTCTAATACGCTGCGCATCCTGTTCGCTCGCTCGTAGATCAAAGCTGCGGTCTCCGCATCGAATAACTCACCTAGCGTCTTGGCAAATAGCGTTAGCCATCGGTCGAAATGTTCGGCGCCGACCATCAGCCCCGCATGCGCCTGCCGTGGATTGCCGTGATAGCGGCCCGACGCATTTAGCACCCCGGACCAAAAGTCGCACATGCGATCCAAATGCGGCGCCCATTGCCCCTGAAAGCGATGCTCAAAAATGTGCCCGAGCAAATCGTCTTGCCGCACAGTGGTATAAAATGTCGTCACCATCCGCCTAATTTCTTCGTCGCCGGTCTGCACCTGTTTCATGCCGCCGCTCCTATTGCCAATAAGCCATCGCGCTTTGTCGCGATCAAATCTTCAACGCTATAGCGATCCAACTCCGCCAAAAATGCCGCCTTCGCCCCGTCAAGCGCCGTGCTCAACAAACATCCCGGTACCAATGGGCAGCTATTCTTTTCCGGCGCGAAACACTCCGCCATATCAAAATTGGGCTCCAATTGCCGGACCACCTCCCCCACCCGAATGCGCGACGCACTGCCTTCAAACACATAGCCGCCCCCGCGTCCGGCCATCGACCGCACCCAACCCTGCCGCACCAGCGCTTGCAAACTTTTGACCACGTGGTTGGTAGATATGCCGAAGGCCTCGGCGACCTCTTCAGCCTTGGTCACTTGCCCATTGCGCGCGCCCAAATACATCAAAGCCCGCAGACCATAATCGCTGAACTTGGATATTTGCATAGAAAATCACCTTGAAAAATTAAACTGGTAAATAAAATACCATTTTAATAATATATGTCAATCTCCCTACCGTTTTACCTAACTGCAGTCCCATTGATCACCAGGCTATCAAGATAACATCGGCAAGCTGGGGGATGCCCATCGACGCTCAAAAGCCGCACCCTATCAAGAAGGCCGTATCGCTTCTACCGTCACCTCACCCTCGTCCCATACCACAATACCCGCGCCCATTTCAGCCAACTCAACCACATCCCCGGGCACTTGCAACCTGAGCGAGGTCATCTCCGGCCCGCTGTAGGCGGCAATATACCTTTTGCCCCCCGGACAAGCGCAAAGCCATATCGGTCCCTTGTCGCAGGTGAGCGTAGCACCACCGATGGCGACTTGCCCAGAAGCGCTCTGCCGGGCATAGGGCGACTCGTGCATCGGCCAGCCTAGCGGGCCGTCCTGGGTCCAGCGCCGCTTTAACGACCACTCGAACAGATCGACCTCGATGCCGAGCACGCGGTCGTCGCGCACGTATTCTACACGCAATGCGCGCTCGCCGCCCGCGACATAGGTGGCCGGCGGAACCGCCTCGTCAACGAGCGTGCCGCTCGCTACCTTAGCGGCAAAATCTGCGCCGCTAACATAGTCGGCGCGTTCGGCCAATTCGCAGTAGAAACCGCAGCGCGGCTGCCCCTGATAAAAAGATCCGGGTTGGGCCATTTCCCAGAAGGTCTTCGCCGGTCCCGTATAATTGTACATCTCCAAGGCCAGATGACCGTCCAGTTCGACCAGGCGAATGGGAGCGCCGCCACCCAGGTCCGTCAGTTCCAATGGCAAGACCGCCGTCCACAAACCACCGCTACCGACGACGACCACCTCGCCCCGAGACACCTCAGCCGGCAACGCGTCTACTTTATGTTGGCCGATCCATATCTCATCGACTTGCTCAATCTCGGCCCACACCATTACGGCCTTAGCGCTCGTGCGCCGCGTCCAGGCGTCGAGACCACGCGGTGCGTAGAGGCCAATGGCGCGCCCCCGCTCGTGCACACCGTAGAAGTGCCCCTCCTCAGGAACCACCTGACCCGGCCCGCGCGACGGCGTCGTCTGGAAACTGAGCCACTGATCGTCGAGTATATAGCGCGAAAAGAGCACACCACTGCGCGCGCTGTCCGGGCGTCGATACTGCGCGTGGAATACACAGGACTGCAAGGCAATGAAAATTACTTCCTGGGTCTTCAGCTCGCAGGAAGCCACGCCCAAACTGAAAGAGGGGCTGTGATAGGTGCTCAGTGCCACCGGCTCTTCGCCGTGGGCCGTTTCGTCTATTTGCTCCGGCACGTCAGGGCGCTGTAACAGGTCGCCGATCCAGGCGGGCAATTGTCCGTCGTCCAGCCACGCACGCACATTGTCAACATTAAAAGCATCTGCATTAAAAACGGCATGGCTATAGGCGCGACTGAAAGGACCTGCCCAATTGCCAGTACCGGGGTGTATGTGCAGCGCGGCGGAAAGGCCGAGGCGAGCGAGCATGGTGCGGGCGCGGATACGGGTGTGTTCGTCCTCGGTCAATTCGACCAGGCGGCCCAGCACGCGCACGGCGACGGAGGCGTAGTTGGGACTATTGTATTCGGCAGGCAAGCCGTAGGTGTCGACGTGCGCCATCCAGCGCACCAGTTTTTCCCGACCACGTCGAGCTGTGGTCTCGTCGTTCAACAACTGGCCGCCGAGACAAGAGTTAACGATATCCTTGATTACGATGTTGGTATACGTCGGCGCCACGTCAATGCGCGCGATTTCCTGCAAACCCAGCGCCATGGCGCGGCGCATGGCCGCAAGCAAGTCCGGGGACAGTGCGTCCGGTGTTTTGCACAGCACGGGAATGCAATAAAAGAGCACGAACTGCACGGCGTTGAGATCTTCGACGACTTCGTCTTCCAGCTCCCAGCGAAAATTGCCGAGGTGTGGATCGGCTTCGCGCACTTCCTGGCAGGTGAGTACCGCACGGAAGATGTCGGCGGCTTCGGCGATGTCGGCGGGGGTGCCGTTGGCCATCAGCTCAGAGGCCAGTTGGACCGCGGGTATGGTAGCGTGAAAAACGCGCCCGTGCACCTGGTGGGCGGGCATATGTGCCTGGACGTCGTAGTTTTCGGGTAGAGCCAGCGGTGATGACAAGGTGGATCCTTCTATGGATAGTCAACTGTGTATTTAGCTAAAAAGATGATGATTGTAACCATAAAAAAACCTTTCCATGGATTTTATAAACTTATCACTCCACCACCTCCACTGCCCCTTCACGAAAAAAAGCCCAAATCCTCCTTCGCCGCCTCCTTCGCCACCCCCTCGTCCAGCGTCACTCCCAAACCAGGCTTCTCCCCCGTCGCAATATGCCCATCGACAATCAACGGCCCTTCTTTTACCAAATCCGACCAAAGCGCATTGTCCAAGTGATGAAACTCCAACGCGAGAAAATTGGGCACTGCCGCGCAGACATGCGTCATCGCAAAAGTGCCGATCGGCCCGCATATATTGTGCGGCGCCAAAGGCATATAGTACATATCGGCGAAATCCGCGATCCGCCGCCCCTCCAACAGCCCGCCCGCCTTAGCCATATCCGGCGAGACGATATCGGCCGCCTGCGACTGGATCAGTTCGCGAAAGCCAAAGCGCGTATAAAAGTTTTCCCCCGTGCAGATCGGCGTTTTGGTGCTGTTTTTGACCATCGCCATCGCCTCGACATTTTCCGCCGGAATCGGGTCCTCCAACCACAACAGACCCAAATCTTCGAACGCATGCGCGACTTTGAGAATGTCGACCGGCGCATAGGCCCAATGCGCATCAATGGCCAAATCCGTGTTCGAGTCCAAGGCCTCGCGTACCGCGGTGACCACCGCGACATAGTGCGCGATATCGTCGTTGCTGATACAGCGATTATACGCGTCGCGCCGCGAAGGCAGGGGATCTATGTCAAATTTGATCGCCGTAAAACCCCGCGCCTCGACCTCCTTGGCCTTTGCCGCATAAGCCGCCGGCGTCTCGTCCTTACCGGCATGGCAATCATTGTACACGCGAACTTTATCGCGAAAACGCCCGCCCAACAATTGCCAAATAGGCACCCCCACCGCCTGCCCGGCGATATCCCACAACGCCATCTCGATCCCGCTGATTGCGCTCATCACCGCCCCCTGATAATAGCCCGACGCCGACATGCCCTTCATCATATCGCGAAAACAGCGGTCGACATCGAGCGGGTTTTTCCCGATCAGTGTCTTGGTCAACCGCTCATCTACCGCAATCTGATGCACGCCCGCCCCATGATACGCCTCCCCAATCCCCACAATCCCCTCATCCGTCTTCACCTTCACCAACACCCAAGGTATCGGCTGCAACAATACCGAACTAATTTCGACGATTTTCATAACCACCTCCCTTTATAAGCAAAAATAACCATTCTCCGAATCTACCCCAACTGCAGGCCATATTCCCTGATTCTACTTAGCCGATGTCTGCGAGAAACATAAATCCACACTGGCGTCCAAAGACCAACTCGTCGTCGTCGTATTGGATCAGCCTGACCCCAATAAATCGCGCTATGCGTTGTTGTTTTCCACCGATCTGGAATTGAATGCGGTAATAGGCTTCCATCAATATGAAGCGCGTTTTCAATTGGTTAAAAAAATATCCCGATACCGGAAGCTAAGAGGTCTTGGGCGAATAGCCGCTTAAAAGTGTCCACTGTGTTGTTTAACAAAGAAGCCCATAACCATGATCGACCAATCGACCTTCCAATGGCCGCAGGGGCGCAGCGCCGTCGAGTTAAGCGAGGAAATCGAACGGGCGGTAGCCGGCGGCGATTGGATGATCTATATGATCCATGGCGTCGGCGAGGGCACACATAGCTTATATATCGATGAGGACGAGCATCAGCCGTTGGTACAATTTTTAGGCGAGCGGCAAGATGAGATCTGAGTCGCTCCGCCGAAAGAGATCGCACCATATCTCAAAAATAGCGAACGCTGAACCTGCTCATACATAACGCAACAAGAAAAGGCCACCATTCCTTAAAGGGACGGCGGCCTTTTCTTGTTGCTGTGTAGTTAGCGTTTAGTTAACCATCGGCATCAGCCGCTGGGTGATCGAACTCCCCTGGGTCAATGCGTAGATGATGATATTGACCGCCAACCGCAACTGCCGCGTCGAATCCCCGCCCTGGTTGTCGTTGAACCAACCCCAACCGCCGTCGCCCGGTGTGCTACCCGCCAGTCGCCCTTTGACAAAATGGCCGCGCAGGAAATTCCAGGGTTTGACGCCCGACTTGCCCTGGCCTTGCGAGGGACCGTAGCCAAAGGACATGCCGCCTTTCAGGTCAAAGAAGGCGCCGTAGACCGGATGCGTATCCGACAGCCGCTCCGACCAAAAGTCCTTGACCTGGGTTAGACCGCCGTATTTTTCCAGCGCCTCGGTATTCAGTCCACCAAAAATAAAACCACCTGCCATGATATACTCGGCCAGATTCTCTTTCTCGGACTCATTCGGCGAGCCGTGCGAAATGATGATCGGCAATTCCATCAGGCGCGGGTCGTCATAGGTGATCATGCCGACAAATTTGGCCTCGAGGCCGGTGTATTCGTTGAGCACATCGCGCAAGCGATCCATCGTCGTTGAATTGCTCGATGTGGTGCCCATCGACCGCGACGCCGACACCCGGGCCATTTTAACAAAACCCTTGATCGCCTGCTTGTCGGTGGCGTCTTGGATGACCAGCGCCCGATAGCGACCGGTATCCATGCTATTGACGTCGAGCATTTCCAAGGCCATATCGATCTTGTGCTCGGAGGCTCGGCTACTAGTCACCGAAGCCGCCGCCAGTTTGGGCTCGGGATTTATCGTGCTCATCGCGCTGAAGCTAGCTGGCCGGCCAGGCGGATGCCCGAGCCGCCGACATGGCTAGGCAATCAGGCTACGTGTATTGAATGCAGCCGTGGCTTGCACCTGATCCATACGGGCCTTGGCCAGTTGGACCTCGCACCGGGCCATCTGGCGTTTGGGCTGGGGAATCTTGCGCAGTTCGAGCGGTTTGCTCAACCGCGGTTCGCGTTTGATGAACTTGGTAGACAATGGTCGAGGCGCTTTTTTCTCGCCCTCTTCGAAGGGATTAATGTAGCCAGCGCCAAATGAACGACAACCGCCAGACCGACGGATAGCAGGAAGCCCCGCCGCAGGCGGCTGACCAAAATATCGAAGTCAAAATCCTGCGTTGGCGAAGCAAAACGTTTGGAAACCCATTTTTCGCTCACGACGGCCCCCTCAATACTGTGGACACTTTTTGACCTTGAAGGTCTATTTGAGCCAGTACGTTACGTGACCCACTGTTTTTTTAAATCGAAGTTAGCTCGATTAGCGGAGGTTGATTTAAAAACTTTGACTTCACACGGGTGTTGTTTTCAACGAGTTATAGCATTCGACATTGCTGAATTCCAATAAAAAGTGACCACAGTATTGTCATAATGGGTAATGTAGAAAAAATGCGGGCGTATGCTTTAAACAATGAGCGCGCAGATGAACAACATACCACCAGCGGCGAGTTTATTTTTCGCCTGCACAAAACCGGCCGCAGATGCTCGACATGCTCCAACACCAGGTCGACGACCACCACGTCCACTTCGTCAACCGGCCATTCGCCGCGCATATCGCATAGGTGAAACTCGACGCCTGGCATCCGTTCTTTTGCCCGCGCCAACATCGCCAGTGAAAAGTCACAGGCGACCAACTGCTGTGCCCGTTTTGCCAACCATCGCGTATTCTTTCCCGTCCCGCAGCCTAACTCTAACACCCGCCCGCCAATTCGGTCTTCCATCACTTGACGCGAAATATCGGCGTCGAAGTCTCGCTTCGAATGGGCTACCTCGTCGTAGGTCGCCGCCCACTCTCGTAGCCCTGCCGGACGTCTTCATTCAGAACGGCATCACCCTCGGCGCGGTCGGCATACGCGCCTGTACCGTGGCGTCAAAGCTCTTGCGCACTAGCTCCCATTTAACCACCTGATAATCGGGTGCGTCGGCCAGGTTATTATGCTCCCAGGGATCACTCTCTAGGTCGTAGAGCTCGTAGAGGTCCTTGCCATGATACGAGACGAGTTTCCAGCGCCGGTCGCGGTACATCGTCGCATGCGTCTGGTCGGGATAATCGATTGCCCCGTAAAACTCGCTGCGTACGAAATCTCGGTGGTCCTGCGTCTCACCCTTGAGCACCGGCAACAACGACTTACCCTGCACGTAGTAGGGCACCTCTTCGCCGACGGCTTCGTAAAAAGTCGGCGCCAGATCCATCAATTCGACCAACGCATCCGACACCACGCCCTCAGAAAAATGCCCCGGCCAAGAGACGATCAGCGGCACCCGCGCCAAGCCCTCGTAAAAACGACAACCCTTAAATACCAGCCCGTGGTCGCCGAGCATCTCACCGTGGTCGCTCATAAAGACGACAATGGTATTTTCGCGTTGGCCAGTCGCCTCCAGATGGTCGAGGATGCGCCCAAACTCGCAGTCGACCTGTTCGATCATCGCGTAATAAGAAGCCTGCAGCTTCTTGTCCTCCCATTCGGCCGGGTCTTTCGCCTCCGACTGAAAATCGATTCCACCTGCAGCCAACCGCTGTTGCTGCTCTATATCGCCGGCGGCAAAATGCGCGCCGGGCAGGGTCTCCGGATCATAGCGACGATAGTATTCCCAGGGTGCGTCATAAGGCGGGTGCGGGTCAAAAGGATTGACACTCAGCATCCAGGGCTGCCCCTCGGTGCGGTTCTTGTCGATAAACTCGATCGACTTCTCGCTGCACCAGCGCGTCTGGTGCTGGCCCGGCGGAATATTGTCCGTGCTTGCTGTCGGCTCGTATAGGCCACCAAAAGTCGCGATCCGGGCGCCCTCGCGATAATTCTTGGTCTGATAAGGGGCCATCAGCCCGTCGGCATCACCGCCCTGCTCGCGCACCCACTCGGCATAGTCGTGCCCATAGACACGCGGCCCCCTGTGATCGTGGCTGTATTGAAAGTAACGATAGCCGTCGTCGACCCGGTTTTCCACTCCATCTGCCGCGCTGGCCAAGTGCAGCTTGCCCACCAACCCGCAATCGTAGCCGCTTTTCGCCAAGCGGTGCGGCAGCAGCCGACTTTCCTGTTCGCGCGGAAAAAATTCATTGCCATTGCCGGTAACCCCGTTCGCGCCCGGATAGGTGCCGGTGAGAAAACTGGCGCGGCTCGGAGTGCAAATTGGGCTTTGGCAATAGGCATGCGTGAAGGCCACCCCTTCGCGGGCGAAAGCGTCCAAACGCGGCGTATTGATGTGCGCGTTGCCCAACGCGGCGATCGTATCAAAACGCTGTTGGTCGCTGCAATACCAAAGGATATTCGGTCGATCGGTCATAGTCTTTTCTTTTTTGAGGATGTGCCCGAAAAGTTCTAGTCCACCAAATTCATCAAATCGCTGAGCGCCGCGACCCGCGGCCCCTGCCAACTCGCCGCTTCCAGCCGGCCATAGTCGTAGTGGACCGCGCCCGGCACCGCGATCAACACCGCCGTCATGCCCACGGCTTTCGCTCCACTCAACTCTTGGCCATTGCCATCGCCGACATACAGGCATTCTTCCGGCAAAACACCCAATCGCTCACACGCCCGGAGATAAAGCACCGCTGCCGGTTTACAAAGCCCTTCCCGCGAAGAGAATAGCGCCGTATCGACGAGCGGAGCGAAGGGCGTCTCGCTCCATAACATCGGCACTTCGAGACCGCAATCGCTGATCAACGCGATTTTTAGACCCAGGCTTTTCAGCCGTGTCAGTGTCTCGACCGCATCATCGCGGGGGCATAGATTCGCACGAATATAACCGACGCGCAACTCTACCGCCGCTTCGATACGCTCCGCGTCGGCTTGCGTGCCCAACACATTGCAGATATGCGTCAGACCTTCTTCTAGCGTGGCAAAACCACCCGTCGTCAGCCGCCTTCCCACCTGGCACCACGCAGCAGAGAAACCATCTGCAGAAAGCAAAAGTACCGCTGCCATCTGCCGCAACAGCGCATCATAGCCGTCGCGCCCCAGATCTTCGGTCAACATGCCGTAGAGATCGAATACGACGGCCCGAATACTCATTGAACTGATCCGCAAAAAACACCAAGTTGGTCTATTAGACGCAAAATAAGAAAGCTCATAGCACCCGCCTAATCGGCAAAGTCAAACACCGTTTTCCAACCCTCATCCAGCTTCAGGCGCGCATCAAACTTGCTGCCCTTGCGGCTTTTAAAGCCTTTGATCAATCCGGTCTTACCCTTAGCGATCAAGGTCTGAATCTGTTTTTCCGTCAGCTTCTTGCTCGCGATTTCCTTCCACACCACAAAGTCGCAGCCCTCGCGATAGCGGTTGCAGCCGAAGCCGCGCTTGCCCTCGATGATCTGGCCCTGATTGCACTTGGGACAGGAGAGGTCTCCGGACACTTTTGTCGCAGCGTTGCGGGGCGACGTCGTCTGTTGAGGGAGCGCCTCCACAGACGACGAATCTTCGCGCACAAATGCATTCGACGCAGGTGCCCCGGAATCATCGCCATATGCAGGCGGCGGTCCCTGCTCCTCGGGATACGGCGCCCCTAATGGTGGCGGTTCTTGATCCTCTGGATATGGCGGCGGCCCTTGCTCTCCCACCGGTGCCCGCCCTTCGCGTCGCGGCATGCCCGGCGCGACACCGGACCGCCCCTTAGCCTGCGCCCCCGCAGCCCCGTTCCTCGGCCCGTCGTCGAACTCAAAAACCACCTTGAAATTGTCGTCAAACTTGAGCTTCGCATCGAACTTCTTGCCCGCTTTGGAGGTGAAACCCTTCATCTGCTCCGTGCGGCCATTGGCCATTAGCAACTTCGCCTGCTTCTCCGACAGCTTCTTTTTGGCCACCGTCTTCCAGATCGTAAAATCACAGCCTTCGCGATAGCGGCTGCAACCATAGGCCTTGGCGTTTTCTGCGACCTTGCCCTCCTTGCATTTAGGACAAGGACCCATCTCCTTCCCCGGCCCTTTCTTACCACTTTTGCCCCTGCCGCCGCCCTGTTCCGCTCGTGCCTGCGCCGCCTGCTCCGGCGACAACGCCGGACCCTGTTGGATCTTCGGCACCAGATCGCGCACAAATTCGGCGATACCTTCGTAGAATTCAGCGACCGGGCGCTGGCCATCCTCAACCTCTTTGAGCTGCTGTTCCCACTCAGCCGTCAATTCCGGGCTGCGCATCTGCTCGGCCACCAAGCCGATAAGCGCCTTGGCCTTTTCGGTCGCGTTGAGCGATTTCTTATCGCGCAGCACATAGCCGGTGCGGATCAATTTTTCTATCGTTTCGGCTCTAGTCGCCGGCGTACCCAAGCCCGATTCCTTCATCGCCTCGGCCAACTCGTCGTCCTCGATTTCGCGACCGGCATTTTTCATTGCCGCCAAAAGCGTGGCGTCGGTATAGGGTCGGGGCGGCTTCGTTTCTTTTTCGACTACGTCCATATTTTTGATATGGACTTCCTGGCCCTGCTCTAAAAGCGGAATCGCCTGGCGCTGATCCTCGTCCTCCCCCTCCTTATAACTCCCCTTGCTTTTCTCTTCGCCCCCGCGCCGCGATTCGACAACCTTCCACCCTTCCTCCAACACCACGGACCCTTTGGCGACGAAAATCGCGCCGCCGATATCGACGGTCACCGTCGTCTCCTCGACGACCTGGTCGGGCAGAAACACACCGACGAAGCGCGCCACGACCAAATCGTAGACTTTCTTCAAGGCCGGTGACAAATTGGGCGAGGAGCGTTGTCCGGTGGGAATGATCGCATGGTGATCGGTGAGCTTGGTACGGTCCACATAGGCCTTACCGAGCTTGTGGCCTCCTCGCAAGCGCTCTAGCGCGGCCGGGGCCTGCGGGTGTTCGAGCTTTTGCAGGATACCCGGTAACTCGGGCACCATATCTTCGGAGATATGACGGCTCTCGGTGCGCGGATAGGTAATGAGCTTGTGCGTCTCGTAGAGAGCCTGCGCGTATTCGAGGATCTGCGCCGCGGTAAAACCGAAACGGCGGTTGGCGTCGCGCTGTAGGTTGTTGAGGTCGTAAAGCGCGGGAGGCCGGTGCTTTTTGACCTTCTTCTCGACCTTGAGCACCTTGCCGGTCTTATTCGGGCTGAGCTGGCGGTGCAACCGTTCGGCCTCTTCCTTCTTTTCGATCCGGGTCTGGCCGTCCTTGGTATATTTGGCCGCGAAGCCCTCCTCAAACCCGGCGACTAACTCGTAGAAGTAGGCCTTTTTGAAATCGGCGATCACCGCGTCGCGCTTGACGATCATCGCCAAGGTCGGCGTCTGCACCCGGCCTATCGTGCACAGCACATTATTGTGCACGGTGTAGGCGCGGGTCAGGTTCATGCCCATCAGCCAATCGGCCTGGCCCCTGGCCCGGGCGGCGTCGGCCAGCGCGTCAAAAGCCGCCCCCTCTTGCAAGGCGGCAAAACCGCCCTGGATCGCCTCGTCGGTCAAGCTAGAAATCCACAATCGCTTGAAGGGTTTTTTGCAGCGAGCGTGCTCGTAGATCAGTCGGAAGATATTCTCGCCCTCGCGACCGGCGTCCGTTGCACAGACCACTTCCTTGGTCTCGGCGTCGTTGAGTAGCCTTTTAACGATCTGGAATTGATCGGCCGTCGAGCCCGAGGTCTTGAGCTTCCACTTCTCGGGAATCATCGGCAATTGCCCGAAAGACCACCGCCCTTTCCAGGGGGGACCGTACTCGTCCGGTTCGGCGAATTGCACCAGATGCCCCAAGGCCCAGGTGACGATATAACCATTGCCTTCGAGATAGCCCTGGCCACGTTTTTGCGCGCCCAGGATGCGGGCGATATCGCGCGCGACGCTGGGTTTTTCACTGAGGATAAGAGTCGACATCTTTATAGGCTAATAAGCGACTAGAATCGGCGCAATGTCCCGTTCGTCATGATCTCGCCCGCTGCTCCAATTTCTCGAACAAATCGCGAAAGATCGCATCGCGCCGCACCGTGTTCGCTACCCGCATAAAATGCCGCGAAGGCTTGTGGCTCCAGGTATGCTGGTCCGTCAATATCGGGCTATGCACCACATCGCTCGGCACCCATGACGCGTCGAGCAACCAGGCAATCGCCGAGATGTCCCAGACGACTTTGGAGTATGCGAAGTGGTCCTTGGAATAAGCCGTGAAAATATCAACTAAATAATCGCCAATAGCCCCCTTGCCCTTGACGAAACGGTCCAACTCCGCCAGCGTCGTCAGCAGATGCGAGGCCACCGGATTACAGGGGATCTGCACAAAGGGCACACCGCTGTCGAAAACCACCTGCGCCGCCTTGAGATCGCCCTGCAAATTAAACTCGTGCGCCGTCGGCCAAGAATGCGCATGGCCACCCAGCCAAACCACAACAATTCGCTCGATAATCGAAGGGTCTTTCAACAGCGCCGAGGCCACATTGGTAATCGCGCCGATAGCTACCACATAGAGCGGGCTGTCGCCCTCTTTCGACTTGGCGATCATGTCGTCGACCGCCTCACTCTCTAGCGACTCCTCCCCCCGTAGGATATTCGTCGAACCGCGAAAGACAAAACCATCCGGCGCAACATCCAAGCGATCCAACAGCCGCAAGATCTCCTCGTAGCTCTTCTCCATCCCGTCGCCCGGCCCCGAGGATCGATTATTGTCAAAAGGCGCCGCATAAATCGCCTCCACCGCAAGCCTATCGGGAGAAAGTAGCGCTTGCACGACAGCAAACTGATCATCAATCTCATTATACGTGTCGGTATCAAGCACCATACGCACCTTGCCGGTCGGCGGCGCCAACCGCTCCAACATCAACGCCGGATCCAACTGAGGAAATTCCATAATTGACATTCCTTTTATTAAGTTAGATTTTCCATCTAGTTATTTTAAACTCAATCTCAAAAATACCAGCGAGCCTTTATGCCCTCGGGTACAAAGTGCGACAAGATGAGTGCTGACGGCCGGTCGGGGGTTTTAAGGTGGCTTTTAGTACCTTGCAAAACCACCAAAGTTTCCGAGGTCCGGTTTCGGGGTGCGATACAGGGCGTTTTTCGGAGTGGCGGCGGGGTAAAAGGGCCTGGTTGGGGGGAGTGGGGGGGAGTGGTCGCGACGGCGACCCGATGGGCGACGGCCCAGAGGTCTAAAAACGCCCGGAGACGCACCCCGAAACCGGACCGTCCGCACTCAGCGTTAGTTATCTAATAAGGAAAAGAATATGCCATTCTTAAGCCGCGAACAACTCGCCCACTTCAAAGAAGAAGGGTATTTATTGGTCCGGGGCATGCTCGACGTTGAAGAGGTCATTCAGCCCATCATCGACGAATACCACGGCGTTCTCGACAAGCTCGCCCACGAGCTCTACGCAGCCGGTCACATCGAATCCACCTACGACGACCTACCCTTCGGCAAACGCCTGACGCAAATCGTCGTCGACAGCGGCGAAGTGCACGCGCAGTATTTCGATTTCTCACTGCCGCAAAACGGCATCGAGGCCGACACGCCCTTCTGGGCCGGACCGGCCGTCTTCCGCTGCCTGAGCAACCCGGCCCTGCTCGACGTGGCTGAATCTATCGTCGGCCCTGAGATCTGGTCCAACCCCGTGCAGCACGTGCGCATCAAGCCACCCGAACGCCTGGTGCCCAAAGACCATAACGGCCAAGCCCTGGTCACCGCCACCAGTTGGCACCAGGACAGCGGCGTGGTTCTTCCCGAAGCCGACACGTCCAATGTACTGACGGTGTGGTTTCCGCTCAACGAAGCAACACTCGAAAACGGCTGCCTGCAGATCATGCCCAATAGCCACCGCCAAGGGACGCACACCCACTGCCCGGGCCACCCCGGTGGCCTGCGCGTCCCCGAGCAGGTGATGGATATGGACTCGGCGATGCCGGTGCCGATGCAACCAGGCGACGTGCTCTTCCTAACCCGCCATACCATCCACGGTTCGCTTTCGAACCATAGCGACGACGTGCGCTGGAGCTTCGACCTGCGCTACAACCCCATCGGCCAAACCACCGGCCGCGATATCTTCCCAGGCTTTATCGCCCGCAGCAAGGCACAACCCGAAAACGTATTAAGCGACCCTGTCGTCTGGGAGAAAATATGGCGCGACACCCGCAACCGGCTGGCCCTGGAAGAACAGGTCGTCTTCAACCGCTGGAGCGCCGACGCCGCCGTCTGCGCATAGGATTCAGGCCATCCACTCCAGCGTTGCGAGCACCGCCAGAATCTGTAACCGCACCTGATCTTCCACCGGAGTCGCCGGATTATTGTTTTGCACCTCGGTGACGATGTGGACCATCCGCTCGGAAATCGGTCGCCATACAGCATTCAGTAAATTGCGCTGCACGTCATTGTTGCGATAGGGAATCTCAGCCCGCTCGCGCGGCCGGGCACCGGCCTGCCGCCAGCGAGCCATAATCACCTCGGTCAACGAAAGATGCTCAGTCTGCATCGCCAGCGACAGTTCGTCCTGACAAGTCGGTAGGAAAAGTGCGGTGTTGCGGTCGGAGTTTAGAAACTCGGTCTGGTGCAGATCGAGCCAGACATCGTAGGCGGCCGCTTCGTCTAGTGCGAAGAAGGAGCGGAAAAATGTTGAGCGATAATCGCGGTTCGGCTCGACATAGAGAAACTCTTCTAATTGCTCGTAGGCGATCCCGATTAGCGCGGGGGCCACGACCTCTCGCATATCCCAAGCGTCCACTCGCGGGAAACGCGTCCCCTTCTCCTCCCCCGATTCCCCGAACATCCACAGGAAAAATTGCTCATTCGCAATCTCCGTCCCATCCCAAAATTCAACCGGCGCGCGCACACTGCCGCCGGGATTGGCGTCCGGTACTAGGGTGATTGAGAAATGCGCTAAAACCCATGCTCGCCAAGCCGCGTTGCGCACACCATAATCGCGCCAACCCGCCAATGCCTTCGCCAGTTCCATACAGGCGGCGGCACCGGCGGGTTCGTGCGCGTGCGGGCGGGAGATGAAGAGTCGCTTTTCACCCCGACCAAAAGTCAGCGCGTATACCGAACGTCCATTGTATTGCGGGAACTCATCGACGCGCAAACCCGGTGTTCCCTCTAGATCAGCGACCAGCGCCTCCACCGCATCTGGCCAAACGCAGTATTCTACGCAGTCGGGCCATGCATATGCCGGTGCTTTCACCTTAAGCCCACCGCAATTCGATGGTTAGTTCCGCCGCCAATTGCTGCAGCTCATCTACCAATTGCCCCGGCAATAAAATGCCTTCTTGCAAATATTTGCTGCGGCGACGGAAACTGCCCTCGCCCGGCCACTGCGCCTCGCCTTGTTCAGGGGCGGCGGGGGCAGTTTTCAGATGCGCAGTCAACTCGGCCAGTCGCTCGGGCAACCAATCGCCAAAAGGTTTGATTGCGATAAAAAGCTTGGTCGAACCGCCCTCCGTGTCGGTCGGTTTTTCCAAGGTCCCCTGCTCAAAACACAATAGGCCATTTGCCAGACCCGCCGTCAACAATTCGACCATAAACGCCAGCCCCGACCCCTTGTGCCCGCCCATCGGCAGAAAACGGCCCGAGTCGATAATCGCCTGCGGATCTTCGGTCGGTTCGCCCGCAGCGTCTAATCCCCACCCCAATGGCACCCGCTCACCAGCCGCCGCTGCCATACGCACCCGACTCACCGACGACTGTGTCATCGCCAAGTCCAATACCACAGGCTCCGTGCCCGGCACGCCGATGGCGATCGGATTGTTGCCCAACGAAGGGGCACTAGTGCCCCAAGCGGCGAAGTTGACGATGGCATTAGTGAAACACAGCCCGACCATGCCCTGTTCGGCCGCTCTTAGCGCATAGCTATACGCCCGGCCCCAATGCGCCACGCCGCGCACCGCCACCGAACCGATCCCGTATTCGCGCGCCTTGCCCACCGCCTTGTCCATGCACAGCGCCGAGACATAACGGCCAATCCCGCGATCCGTCTCGTATAACGCCGAGGCCGGATAGTCCACGACCACCTTCAACTCCGGCGCACCATTGGTACGCCCCGCGCGAATATTCTCGATCATCGTCGGCAATAATCTCGCGCCATGCGTATGCACCCCACACAGATCGACCTCAGCGCCAATTTGCGCTTCAACTTCGGCCACATGCGGCGGTACGCCGAGTGCGCCGAGCGCGTCTTTGAAAAACTGTACCAGGTGCGGATGCGCGATCCGTTTTGGCCCACTCATGGGATCACCGCCTCTTCGCCCAAGTGCTCACGTATCCATTCTCTCAGCGGCACATCCTCCTCCTCCGGCGAAGTATACCCGTGCCCGCCGCTCTGCCCCGCGCCCAACAACTGCTGTTGGATCGGATCGCAACGATCCATTAAATGTGCAACGGTCATATCGTCGCGCGGCCGCAACCAACGATAGCTATACCCATAAAACAGCACTTTGCGTGCGTTGGGTGAATAGTTGTGACCCGCTGCATGCCAAATCCGCCGGTCAAAAAACACCGCGTCGCCGGCCGCCACCCGTATCGGCACCGCCCCCGCTGGGTCGGCGTCCCCATCAGCGGGCATCTCCACCGCGTTGCGCAGATGTGAGCCGGGCACCGCGTGAAAATTACCGCGGTCAGTGTCCGTGCAATCCGTTAGGAAAAATGCAACCTTGAGCGATACCCTCGGCCGCGGCTCGGTTTCGAAATCCATATTGAGCCGACCGCTATCCTGGTGCCAACCGAGCCTTTTGCGTTTGGGCTCTGCACCATTTAAGGGGGGCGTGACGATCATATGCGAATGGTAGAGCTGTATATGCCAACCTAATATCCCAAAGACCTTGGCGAAGGTGTTCGGCCAGTCGAGTAAGGGCAAAAAAAGTGCGTCCTTGCCGATAAAATCGAATAGATTGAGCATCTCGATATCTGCCAGCCCCATCTTGGGCCGATACTCGGCATCGAGACGATCGACCACCGGTATCAACTCCGCAACCCTCTCAGCAGACAACACGTCGCGAACGACCAGAAACCCGTCCATCTCAAATTGCTGGCGTTCTTCTTCGGTCAGAGCATATTGCAGACAACTCGTATCCATCTATACCAGCCCTTTCTTCACGTCGGTATAACCGACCAGTTGAATATTTCGCTCGCGGATGATTTCCTGGACCCGTTTATCCGTCCAAGCACGGGCAACCCCCTCCCGATCCACCGCCACATTATCATATCCGGCATGACCGAGCGCCCTAGCCTCCGCGCATTGGAAAGCCGGATGTTCGATAAAGAGCCATCGTCCCCATCCAAGGCGTTGCAAATTTTCCCGCAGCAACTCCACCTTCTGTTCCGGTGCCAACGATTGGCTGCGCGACCCAAAACCGGCAAAGCGTTCAAACCCCTCCATATCAACACCTAACCCGTATTCCTCCTCCAGCTTGCTGCATACCGCCCCTATCCGCTCGTCCACCCGCATCAAGCCCATATGCCCACTCAAATGCGAGGCGTGTGGCACATGCACGAGCACCCGCTCGATCTGCGCCCGCAATTCAGCCTCGACCTCCGTTATATCCCAATCGAGATCTAACAACCCTTTAACGCCCTCTTTACGCGAGCGCAGGGTCGTGCAGAAATAACCCGCATCCGTCACCAAGCTCGACGCGGCGGTCAGCGGCCCCCATTTAATATTTTCCCATTCGCTGGTCAGCGTCAGGTGTACGCCCACATCGTATTCGGGACACGCGTCGAGCAATCGCACCGCCTCCATAAACCACGCACACGGCGCCATCAACTCGACCGATCGCGCAATACCTTCGCGAAAGGTATGCATACAGGCTTCGTTGGCGTTATGTGCCATGCCGATATCATCGGCGCGCACCAGCAGATAAATAGCGCTCATCGCCGCTGCCCTTCGGCCCAGGCCTTGAGCGGAATATCTTCATCCTGGGGCCGCCAGTAACGCGAGACCGGATGCATCTCCGGATCGTCACCGGTGTAATTGTCCTTACCCGTGCCCAACTCGCCCAAAAGCTGCAACTGGATGGGCGTGCATCCTGCAAGCACCTCGGGCCGCTGGTGGTCAAAATCTGAAGAGCGCATCCAACGGTGATGATAACCATAATAGAGACATTTGCGCGCATCGCCCGCCAGGTTCGGCGTCAGGCAGTGCCAGAGTGCGGTGCGCCACACCAACGCGGTACCGGGTTTGACATTGACCTCGACGACCCGCTCGGGGTCCACGCCCTTTTCCCGCTGTCCGTCGAGCCAAGGGCTGGTGCGGTGGCTACCCTTCACCACACAAATCGCGCCACTATTGTGCGCAGTGAGATCGGTCAGGTAATACCCGACCTTCATCTCCATAAAAGGCAAGACACCATCGACTTCCGGCCAGCCGAAATTCGGCCCGTCCGCATGCCAAGGGAAAAAGCTCTCCGGCGAGCCAAGCGCTTTCTCGCCGTGCTCCTGCTCCATTGGTGGCCGCACATCTAGATGCGAGGTGCGCAATTGTATATTGAACCCCATCAGGTCCACCACCAGCGGCAAGATTCGCGGATGTTCCATCACCTCCTTCAACAGCGGGTCGGCCGCAACGATATTGCGCATCTGCAACGTTTCGTGCGGCCCGAACGCGCGCGCTGCGGCGAAGCGAGCATAAAACACGTCGACTACGACCAATAGCGCCGCAACCTCATCGAGCGTTAGCGCATCTTCAACAAGAAAAAAACCGTCCTCGTCAAACTGCCGTCTCTGTTGCACTGTCAGTCCCAAGGTCTCGTCGGACAATGTGTATACCCCCGTAAAACGAAATGCATAAATAACCGCGTTGCCCAGCGCAAAACACAACCGCACCGGTGGACCGGCCACTGCGGACAAATCCGCATTTGAGTTCCAGCGCACCGGCCGATCGATTTCGTCCTGGATCGGCGCCGAATTAGCCCAAGATTTAACAAATCTGGAGGTTATGGGCAAAACCATCGATGCAGAAGAATAAAATGCCATTTGTTATCTACGTGTTCGGCATCCATATTTACGCCAAACGCCTTCACCAATCCTCCCCCCATAGGCAACAAATATGAGCCAAGCGAACTATAAATGGACGCAACTCACCGACGCGGCCCCCTTTGCCCCGCGCGACGGGGCCGGCGCGTTGGTCTACAACGACAGAATATGGATCCTCGGCGGCTGGAACCCCGACGATACGACCTACTTCCCCCGCGTCTGCAACAACGAGGTCTGGTCTTCGGCCGATGGGGTCGAATGGACACTCGACAAAGACAACACCTATACCAACCGCTACGACCCCGCCACCGATTGGGAAGGGCGCCACACCGCCGGTTACGCCGTTTATAAGGATCGCATGTGGATCGTCGGCGGCGACTGCAACCAAGGCCACTACCAATCAGATGTCTGGTCTTCGGCCAATGGGGTCAAATGGGACCTTATCAATAACGAAGTCCCCTGGGCACAGCGCGTATTGCACTACACCTTCGTTTTTCAGGACAAAATCTGGATCCTCGGCGGCCAAACCCTGCCGCAATTCGCCCCGGCCGAACAACACTACTACAACGACGTCTGGAACACCGAAGACGGCGTAGAATGGCAACGGCTCGAATCGGCCGAGCCGCGTTGGACACCGCGCGGCATGATCGGCGGCAGCGCAATCTTCAACGACCGTGTCTGGATCCTCGGCGGCGGCACCTACGATACGCCGGACAAACCCGATCGTATCTACTACCGCGACATCTGGAGTTCCGCCGACGGCGTGCACTGGCAATGCCACAACGAGCAGGCGCCCTGGCCGCCGCGCGACTACCACGAAGTAGCGGTCTTCGACGATAAGCTGTGGGTCTTGGAGGGGCACAACGGCACCGACAACCTCAACGATGTCTGGTATTCGCCCGACGGCGAGACCTGGCACGAGTTACCCGACGTGCCATGGGCACCTCGACACGCCGCCAGCGTCTGCATCTATCAAGACGCTCTGTGGGTCATCGCCGGAAATAATATGGAAAGCGATGTTTGGAAGCTCGAGCGTATCGACTAACGCGCGTATCTGATGGCGAGAACGGAAACGACACCTCGAAGCATAAAAGGATAGCCTGAAATGCCTATGAGATGATGGCGAGTGGTGCGATGCCGCAAGACACGAGCAAAGCAATCACCCCAACGCCGACAGCGCTTGCCAGATCGCGTTCAGCAAGGCGCGCCGCAACCCGCTAAAGGGGCCTCTCGTTGGACTTGCACATGCTGGTAGGGCCGCGCAAGTTCATCGCGTAAGTGATTGTTGCTCTTCTCAACCATCTTCGCCCTAAAAGAAAAACCGCATCGAGTTTTCCTTCGAATGCGGCCCTTTCCAACAATATATCCTTAGCGTGGCAAATCAAAAAATAGGCAAACGCCGCACCGTGCCTGGCACTATCGATTCGCCCCGATGCGCGCTCTCCACCGCCGCGAAACAGAGCGCCAAGCTTTCGAGATTCGCGCGGGCGCCGTTAAGCGGTTCACGACCCTCTTCGATCGCGCAAAGCAATTCGGCCATAGTCCCGTGGAAACCCTGTTCAAACCATGTTCCCACGAGCTTCGGCCGCGCCACACCTTCTGCCGTGTAAAGCACCACCTCCTGCGCCGTCAAGTCTACACCGTAGGCACCGATCGCCCCCTCGCTACCGACCAAATAGGTACGGTCCTCCTGGCCCTGACGAGTGTTGCCATTGAAAAATATCGACGCTTGCGCGCTAGCGCATTCGATCACCGCCTGCGCCAGCAGCGGTGGCTTGGCCTCCTGCCCGGCAGAACGTCTAGCTGAGGCGTAAACTTTCTGCGGTTTCTCGTCGCGCAAAAGCGCGAGGGCCATATCAAACCAGTGCACCCCAAAATCGTAGAGCACCAAGTCCTCTACCTCGTCAAAGGCCGAACCGGCGATCCAGTTGTGGTCCCAGTGCACGGCGAATTGCACGCTCTGCACTTTGCCGACCAGTCCGGCCGCCACCGCCTGTCGCATATAGCTGAAATGCGGCGCCCAGCGGCCATTCTGGTTGACCGCCATTTTCACGCCCCGCGCATCGGCTCGCGCCACCAACGCCTCACCGACATCCAGGTCGACGACAAAGGGCTTCTGGCTCAGAATATGCTTTTCAGCGTCAATCGCCGCTGCAAGAATCGGCACCCGCTCTTCCGGGTGCGGCGTGATATCCACCACCTCGATATCATCGCGCGCGAGCAGATCGCGATAGTCCAGATAAATATCGGCCTCAGGATAAAATTCATCGCGCCGCCCCTCCGCCCTTGCACGGTTTCTGCTGCACAATGCCGCAACTTCATAACCGGCATTTTTATATGCCCGCAGGTGCATTTCGGATATGCCGCCGCAACCGATCAGACCTATTGCCGGGCGATAAGATTCCGGGTCGCGCGGTTGGTAGGGCAGGTCCGGGGCCGCGACCTCACCATCCACCCCACTTTTCCCCCGGCCGTAGCCGCTGTCTTGCTCGTCTACCATCTTATTTGATTAAGGGTAGGGTGCATTTCTGTTCCGCGCTTTGCACCGCGGTATCGACGATCTGTTGGCCGATGCGGCACATACCGAGCGAGAGCGGCCCCTCAATCGGCTGACCTTCTTCGATACAGTGGATCATATACTGGACCGGGTCCTGAAAAGGTGCCTGCAATACATCGACCGGCCTCACCTTACCTTCGGGATTCGCCCGCGTCTGCACGCGAATCGTCTCTTCGTAATCATAAGCGCTGATCGTGCCTTCGCGCCCGACGATAACAAAGCCGCATTTGGGCTGCGGTTGCAAAGTCCACGGATCGGTGAAGGTGCCCCACCGCGTCTCGAATTTTGACAAGCCCTGCGCATAGCGCACCACGGTGATACTGTGCTCGTCCACTTCCAGCCCGCTCGGCTGGTCGACTGTGGCCGTCACTTCAATCGGCGCGCGACCGTCCATAAACCAGGTGCCCAAGGTCACGCCATAACCGAGATAATCCAGCAGAGAGCCGCCGCCCGAATCTCTCTTATAAAACCAACTCGCCGCCTTGCCCGCTTCGACATCTGCCGCCGTCTTCTCGACCTTATCGGCCACGTGCCACAACGGCCCGCGGTTGCCATCGTAATAATGCACCTCGAGCACTTCGCCGATCTCACCGTCTGTAATCAATCGCCTAGCGGTGCAATGCGGCGGATACCAGGCTAAAGGCCAGTTGATCACCAATAGCTTGCCCGTGCCCCGCATAGCCACCTGCATTCTGTCGGCTTCGTCGAGCGTGGCGGCAAAGGGTTTCTCCATAATGATGTGCACGCCGAAGGGCGCGATCTTCTCGGTCCACTCGCCGTGTTCGGCAGTCGCTGGGCACAACAAGACGATATCCGGCTCCGTCTTCTGCAAGCACTCGCGATAATCGCTAAAAACCCGGCCTGGTGGAATCGAAAAATTCTCGATCGCCGCCTGCATGTGTTCGGGTTGCTCATCGCAAAGACCGACAATTTCGACATCCTCGTGCTCAAAAGCCATCCGCAAATTATCGCCCATATGCAGATGGTCGAAGTTGATCGCAGCGACTTTCCACTTGCTCATGACGCTAGCTCCTCGCTGCTCCAGCGTTCGCCGCAGTGCAGCACCCGACTACCTTGGCTGAGCCGCTCGCACTCTCGCGAAAATTCTTCCGGCGACGCAGTGTTGAATTCGAACATCTCATAGTGACAGGGAATGACCACACGGGCGCCGATCGCTTGCGCCAAATGCGCCGCTTCTTCGCCAAAAAGATTGCCCGCCACTCGCCTCTCCGGCGCGCGACCATTGATCGGCAATAGCGCGATATCGATCCCCAAGCCCGACAGCCGCTCTTCCATACCCTCGTAGAGCATCGTATCGCCGCTGTGGTATATCGTCCACTCGCCGCAACGGGCGACATACCCCATAAACTTGTGCCGCCCCTCGGCATCGGTCTCCAGTTCCTCGTGCGCCGCCGGCACACCCTCCACCGCGAATCCTGCCGCCTCATAGTGGCCGCCATCGACCATGCCCACCAACCAGGCCGGATCACAAGCCAAGCGCTCGGCGGCAAAGGCGCGATTCGCCTCTGGTAGCAGCAATTGCATTTCGGGATTAGCCGCCATCAACGGCAAAAGCGTTTCGGCGTCGAGATGGTCGGTGTGATTGTGCGTCGAAGTAACCAGGTCTACACATTGCAACCGCGCTGTGTCGACGGCGATCTCTGTCATACGCACATGCGGCTTGTCCGTAGTAGCGTATTTGACCGTCAGCGAATCGCTGAGATAGGGGTCGAAGAGCAGGTGACGGCCCTGCCACTGCACCAGGAAACCGCTCTGCCCCAACCACCAAATCGACAAATCCCCACCATCCCGCCGCGATGCGATATCATTTAATAATACCTGGTCTTTCTGCACCGCCTCGATCAAGGGCACCCGATCTTCTCCCGCACGACTTGCACCCCCGCGACCATATTCTCCAACTTGCGTTTCGCCGCCCAGCGCGCCGTCTGGCTCAGTCCGCAATCGGGCGCAAAAGAAAGCCGATCAGCCGGCGCGTGCTGCAAACACTGTTCGACCCTGGCGGCGATGTCTGCGACCGTTTCGATATAGTAGCTCTTGACATCGATAATCCCCACCGCCACGTCGGTCTTCTCTGCGATCTTGCCGATCACCTCCAACTCGGCGTATTCACGGCTGGCCATTTCGACATGGATCTCGTCAACGTTCATATCCATAAAGGCTGGGAACATCGGCGCGTAATGGCGCAGGCCCACCGCGTGCCCCTTGAAATTGCCAAAGCACAAATGTGTCGACAGATGACACTTGCCCGCGACCGATTCAACCGTGCGGTTGAAGATCTCGACAAAGCGTGCCGGGTCTTCGCGGTGCGCATAACAACTCATCGACGGCTCGTCGACCGTCAGCTCAGTACAGCCCGCTGCAACCAAGGCCTCTAGCTCTCTGCGCACCATCGGCAATAGCGCCTCGGTCACCGCCCAACGATCCCGATACTGATCATTGGGCAACAGCCGCCCGCTCAACGTATACGGCCCCGGCACACTGGCTTTGAGCGTCGGCCCGTCCGGCGCTAGCCTTTTGAGCCGCTCGAACTCCTCGACTGCGCCCAAGCCGCGCGAGGCCACCAATTCCCCAGTTATCTCGTGACGTCCGCGCTGGTCGTGCGCCGGCGGGCCAAAGCGCCTCGGCGGTGCCGATTCGAGATCGATACCCTCGATATAACCGTAGAACGAAAGATTGAAATCAAAACGCGTCTGCTCGCCGTCAGTAACCACGTCGAGCCCCGAGCGTACCTGGTCACCAAGTGCGGCGACGACCGCGTCGTCTTGCATCTCGGCGATATCGTCTGGGCCAAAGGCGTCTAAATGCGCCGAGGCGTGTTCGAGCCAACTCGGGAAGGGATAGGAACCAATAACAGTCGTGCGCAACGGTCGTTCTTTCATGATTTATCTCCATCCGTCTTTTCCCAAGCCAATGCCGCCGAACCCAAAACTCCCGCGTGATTGCGCAGTTTGGAAAGCACGACCGGCACGCCCTCGCCCACCGGGTGACGGAACAAATGTTCGTTAACGTGTTGTTGCAATGGTGCGAGAAAATGCTCGGCCGCGTTTGTCGCTCCACCGCTCAAAATAATCCGCTCCGGCGCATAGACATGCGCCGCGCTCACCAGCAGCCAGCCCAGATTGCGGGTCCAGTGTTGCAACTCGTCGACACAGAGCCGGTCCTTGCGTGCGACGCCGCGGATCACCGCCTTGAAATCGATCGAATTAGCATCTTTGAAATACGCGTCGCTCAACACCGAGGGAATACCGCGCGAAAGCCCATCCCTGACTTGATTCGCCAGCGCCGTGGCCGAGCACATCATATCCGCGGTGCCACGCGCGTTGGTGATGCACAACCGGCCACCATTGGCCTGCATAACTATATGGCTCATCTGCGTCCCGAACTGCAGGTGCGGATCACGCAGAATTTTACCGTCGAGCAAGACCCCAGAGCCGACCCCGGTACCCAGCGTAATCGACACCGCCCAGTCCTGGTCTTGCGCCAGGCCGTAATGGCGTTCGGCATAAATCGAGATCCGTCCGTCGTTGTCGGCTATAACCGGTACGCCAGTAGCCTTGGCCAACCGCTTAACAATCGGATAGCCTTCGAGCCCCTTGAGTTTGCCCGGCAAATACACCACACCGACCTCCGGGTCCACCGCACCGGGAAAACCCAGCCCGATCGCCTGCGGCTTGCCGCCCAATTTCTCGGATATTCTCGCGACCTCCCCCCTGAGCGTCTTGAGCAAGTTCCCCATGCCCAGCGCAAAACCCGACGGATTAATACCCGGCGCCATCATCTTGCCTCTTCGGGTCACCGCGCCGCTCTTGAGCCGGGTCCCGCCCACATCAAAACCGATCACATAATCCTTCATCAAAGTGCTCCTCTCATCAGCTCACACACCAACCCGCATCAACCGACACCACATCGCCAGTAATCGCCCGCGCCGCGTCTCCCAACAGAAAGACCGCCATGCCCGCCACGTCTTCGGCCGTCATCATCGCCGCCAAAGGCTGCTTTTTTCGCATAAACGCCATAATCTCCGCGTCCTCTCCCGCCCGCTTGCTCATCGGCGTCTCGACCAAAGCCGGCGCGATCGCATTGACACGTATCTTATGCGGCGCGTAATAGGCCGCCGCCGCCTTGCTCATCGATACGATCGCCCCCTTGCTCGCCGCATAGGCATGTGCAGAAAAAAAATTGCGCTCCGGCGAAAAAGCCAACACACTCGCCATATTGAGTATCGCCCCGCGTATCCCTTTGGCGTTTTCCTCTTGCTCCATCATTTGGCCCAGCACGGCGCGACACATCAGGAACATGCTCTTCAGATTCGCGTCCAATGTCGTATCCCACCCCTCCTCCGTGCACTCGTGCAACGGCCCGTCGCCGAATTTTCGCCCGCTGATCCCCGCGACATTAAACAGTCCGTCGATCCGTCCCCACTGCTCGACACACGCTCCCACCGCCGCCGCGACTTCTTCACCCTTCGTCAAATCCGCCGCCCTATAGCCCCCGCTTTCCCCCAGCTTATCCGCTAAGCCCCGGCAATTCTCCTCCGTCCGCGATACGACAAAGACCCGCGCGCCCTCCTCCACCGCCTGCAACGCCGTAGCCTCCGCAATACCAGTGGACCCAGTAATCAAACAAACCTTATGCTCCAGATTACCCGCCATTGCATCCCCCGATCGTCCCTTGCGCACACTTACTGCCGTCGGTGCAAGTAGCATCAGAGAAATCCACAGCGCCAAGGTCGGCCCTGTGCAGAGCCGGCATAACATGCGCATTATCCTCCCGCCAACGCTTCCAAACATCGGTCTCGTCGTGCAGGTTTTTCAGGTGTCCATCATTGACCATTTGTCATCCTATCGAGACCAGACAAACCACTATCTTCCTTTCTTAGCCGGCGGAAAATTATCACGAAATATTTTCCCCACTATTCCACCCCATAAGTTGGCCAAGGCGTCGAGGGGGGTGAGCCGCAAGATCTTTTTCTGGGCAGCGAGGGAAAAAGGGCTTGGTCGGGCTGTGCGGTGGGAATGGGCGCGAAGGCGCCCCGAGGGGCGACGGCCCGGGAGACTGAAAAAACGGCAGACTCACCTCCCGACGCCGACCCCACCTCACCTATTCGTACAAATGCTTCAAACTCTTCCGATACCCCTCATAAAACCGATCCAACTGCTCATCTGCACTCACATTCCCGACAAACTGGTGGCTCGGCAACAACTCCGGCTTCACCCCGCGCGCCAACAACCGCTCCGCCACCTCACAACGCAACATGTTCATCATCATCGACCCCGTCACCGTCGACACCGGCCCCGTCCGCCACTCCAAGCCGTCTAACTCCAACACGCAATCCCCCGGCGGGCACTGATTGTCCAGGATCACATCGGCCAGATCCATCAGTTTCTTGCCCGACGAATGCGCCGGCGGCGACTGATCGCCGTGCGGCTTTGACAACATCGCGATCACCGGCAACCCCCGTTCCTTGGCGCCCATCGCCATTTCGACAATCAGCGGCCGGATACCGCTGGTTGAAATTAAAATAAATGCGTCGTGCGGCCCAAACTTAAAGCCGTTGAGGATCTCTTCGGCATAACCCTCGTACTTTTCCAGAAAGAGTGGCCCGCGCAGGCCATTGGTCCCTACGATCGAGGCGTGCGTCGACACCGCTAATTCGACCAACGCGAAAAAGCCGACATAACACCCTTGGCGCGGCGTCATCTCCTCGCACATCATGCGTGAATGCCCCGCGCCGAACAGAAAGACCAAGCCGCCATTGGCAATGCTGTTGCTGCATATCTCGGCGGCCTTGTCGATATTCTCCATTTGCGTATCGCGCAGATTTTGCAATAACTCTACCGTCTGCGTGTAATAGTCTTCAGCAGCGCTCATATCTATTCCTTTAATATATTCTGTCGAGAAAATGGAAGTCGGAAACTACGGAGCAGTCGCGGGGCCGTCAAGAAAGGAAACGCCGCACCAAGACCAAACAAGGTCCGGGTGTAGATCGATACCGGATCGCCTGCAAACAGGTGACTGAGGCTAGACGTGTCCCGTGGATGCGGGAGACAACAAATGCGACATCGCCTCGGCAAACACTTCATCTTGGAGTCCGCGTCGCGTCAAAGAAATACAGCACCGACTCAGCAAACGACGCGTGCACCAACCGCGCCAATGTGGTCTTGCCGTCGCCCGATACAGAATTTATCAGACCACAAAGAGTTTACTCATCGCCAGACGCTTTTTGCGTGCCGCTCGCCACCAACGACGGCGCCAAGGTCTCTCCCATCAACCGATGCACCCGTGCATCCTCCGCATCCCATACCGAACCGATCCCGTGCTCGACCGTCCCGATCCCATCCCCGTCGCGCAGAAGTGCCAGGCGGTCGTTCATCTGCCGACGGAAATCCCCGTCGGCGCGCAATTCCGGCGCCAACGCTATGGTATGGACTACCGCCAAAGCGTGCTGTGGCTCGCGCGCCTCGAAGGGCAACTCGGCCGTCGCATGCCAAGCGCACATCGCATGCGTGATCGGCGCAAAAGTGTACTGGCGCCATTCTTGCGCTTGCCCCAACCTCGTCCAATCCACACCATAGGCGGCGGCCACCGGCAACCCTCGACTTTCCAGCCCGGCATAACCACTATAGCCAATAGCCAACTCGCACTCGGGATAACGCCTCTTGGCCGCGTCAAAATACATTTGAAATATTAGCGCAAACTGCCGGCAACGAAAGGCGATATATCCCGCTTGGTTCGCGAGGTCCACATGCCAGATCGCCGCCAACGCCCGGTCAGCTTCTGTAATCGGATACTTATCGGGGTCGAGAATATCGTGTTCGAGGTTCCAGGCGATACCATGGCAAGGCGCGCGCAGGTTTTTCATATAGTCCTGGAAAAAATAACCGGGCTCATCCGCACTGCGCCAGGCGAGAATTATCCCACCCAAATCGCGGCCGAAAAGCCCGGCGTTCCAACGCTGTTCGGTCGTCCGCACGACACGAATCCCCAGCGCTTCGATCTCGGCGATATAATCGCGATGCCCGAAGTCGCCCGTGTGATCCTGCGGCACACCCACATGGGTTATACCGCCCGCCCTAAGATCATGCAACCCGAGCGGCGGCCCCCCCTTCCCCTCGGCATCCAGCCCCGCGCGATAGCCGTGCCAATTGAAGACCATAGTCGCGACTGGACTCGGCTCACGCCCCGCTAAAGCGACTAATATCGCCAACCCGGCAGCGGCTAAGAATTGGCCCATACTACACGCTAAAGCCCCGCGGCCTTAAAATCTTCAATCGTCGCATCCGCAACGCTGGCCATCGCCGCCGCAACATTCTTCTCCAATTGCTCGATATTCAGCGAACCCACCGGATTGCCGTGGATCCTTTCCTCCCGCAGACAAAACTGCATGGTCAATTCCAGCATCTCGATCCCCTGCTCTTCGCACCACAGGCGCATCGCCTCGGCCCGCTCCTGGTCTTCACCCCATTTCTCGCGCGGAACAAAACTTTCCACCGGGGTCCCCGTCAGCCAACCGCGCATAATCGACCAGCCATTAAGCACGCCCAAATCCGCCGCCTTCGCCGCCGGCAGAATATCGTCGGCCGCGCTCTGGCGCAGCAAATTGTAGTCGCTGAAGCACAGCAGCGCGTCGGTGCGGCCCGACTCGATATGCGTCAAATGAAATTCGTGCGGGTTCATGCCATAGCCGATAAAGTCAACCAGACCGCGCTCACGGGCGGTTTCCAACCCCTCTAGGACACCGCCCGACACCAAGGTCGGTTCGATCTCCGGCGGATCGTGCACAAAGAGCACGTCGAATTTTTCGATGCCTAAAATCCCCAACTGGTCTTCCACGTCGGCCAAGGCATGCGCCGCCGAATAATCGGGCCGCCCTTCGCCATAACCGCCCCACTCGGCCCCGCTGTGGCAACAGACCCGCCCGCTGAGGATCACCTCGTTGCGGGCGATCACCCCTTCTTTAAGCGCACGGGCTAGCTTAGCCAACGAATTGCCATAACAGCGGGCACAATCGAAATGGTTGACGCCCAAATCGACCGCCCGACGCATAAGCGCCATCGCCCCTTCGTTGGTCACCGGACCAAAGTTGTCGCCGAACCCCTGGGTGCCAAAGGGGACCACCGGGATCGAGAGCTCGGTTTTGCCCCAGCGACGGCGAGGGCAGCAATTATTTTCTATCAACATAACGTCTCCTTTTTGGGCCTGATAATACATTTAAAGGCAAGGCTCGGCAAGCAGCAGAAAAACCCGCTTCACAAAGCGCTAGAGCGTTCTTAACTTTGTATTCATGTCTTTATTCAGCGACTTATTCTCCGCCCGTCGTCGATCCAACCCGCGCATCGCCGTCGATTGGATGGTCGATCTAGCGGTCCCCAATACCGACCCGCAAGACCCGCTCGCCGACCCCGCTCAGGTCGGTTTTTGCGCGACTATCCTCACGACGGCCTGATCCTCTACAACTCCATCTTCGAAGTAGCGAATCCGCCAACCCGCAAAGGCGGCGAGCAACTCGTGGGATTCGACCATAAAGGCCCGATTCCTCGGCCCAGTCGAACGCAGAGCTTGATCGACCGAGAAGGTCTGGAAGACAAAATGCCCGCCGGGTTTCAACGCCCGCCCGATCGCCGGAAAAAGCGCCTGCTCGTAATAATAAAAATCCGTTACTAGGTCGTATTCGCCCTCCCCGAAGTCCCAGGACAACAGATCGGCTTCGACCGTAGTAACCTCGACACCGCGCCGTTCGGCCAGCGCACGGCACCAAGCTAGCCCGCGAGCCGAAATATCGACCGCCGTCACGGCAAAACCCCGTTCGGCCAAGAATACGGCATTGCGACCGCTACCTGCCGCCAAACACAACGCCCGACCTACAGGCAAGGTATCTACGCGCTCGCACAAAAAGGGCACCGGCTCCTGATCGGGCGCGTAGTCTTCAGCCCCATAGCGAGCTTCCCACTTGGCGCGTGCCGCTTCGCTCATCTTGTACCCCCACAAAAAAGGGGGCGGCGATCGCAGTGATCGCACGAGGGGTTGTTACCACATATCGACAAGTGCTAAATCCTCTATACATAATAAGGTAATCCGATCAAATCGATATCGAATCAAAACGAGCTGTATCGATAAAATTAACAGATCAGCAATAGATTGACAAAGCGGGACAAGGGCGGGCAGAAAATGTGGCTCGACTTGTCCCGCTTTTTGTCGCTTACCGCCTCCGCTGCTTGGATGAGACTGGGGCTTTTCGTATACTGTCTGTGGATCCCCTAAACGGAGGCAGCACAATGACGGTCGAGCGACGACTGGATCAGCTGGAGAAGCGCAACAAGCGCCTGACGGTGGCGTTGACTATGATGGCCATGGTGGCGATTACTATACAGTTATCCGCTTGTGGAGATGATCCTGCAGGTCCTTCAACAAATTGTGATGTATCTGACGTGAAGGCGTTGGCCGGTCGAGATCTCTCAGGGTGCGACCTGGTCCGTGCGGACCTGTCGAGTGTGGACCTGTCGGGTGCGGACCTGGAGGGTGCGAACCTGTATGATGCGAACCTGAGGAATGCGAACCTGAGGCGTGCGGACCTGAGGTCTGCGAACCTGAAGAGTGCGGACCTGAGGTTCGCAGACCTGGGCTATGCGATCCTGGAGGGTGCGATCCTGGAGGGTGCGGACCTGAGGTATGCGATCCTGGAGGGTGCGGACCTGGAGGGTGCGATCCTGAAGTATGCGAACCTGGAGGGTGCGAAAGAGGTGCCGGAGATGGACGCATCTCAGGAAGAGACGGCCTGTTGGTCCGATTGTGGATAATACGGCAACGGCGTGGTCGGCGCTTGGAACCGAAAAGGCAAAGGGCGAACGCTTAAGCCTGGGCCATGATGTTGCCGCGGCACAGGCAGCGCAACAAAGAAAAGATAGTGCTGAATAGGCGTTAAGTGGAGAATAGCGCGATAAGCCGACCCGCTTATTCGTTCTTAAACTGCGTACACCTTTCGAAAAGCTTAACAATTTTCTTAATTAGAGATAGGCTCTTAGCGGTGTTTTCTGTTCTAATGATTGGGGAATCCCAAACAAGGAGAAACGGATATGGCTGACACGTCTAAAAAAGATAAAGACAAAAAGCAACAGCAACAGAAGGACCGGCTTAGTACAAAGGAAAAACGAAAATTGAAAAACGAGAAGAAGTTGGGGGCAAAGTAAAAAGAAGCGGGTCGGCGATCATCTGCCGACCCGCTTCTTTTATTAGTTCTTAAATTGCTTGGCGATCTCCCGTATTAACTCGGGACGCAAGATCGGCATCAATCGCACCAACAACTCGCCCTGCCGAAGGTCATTCTCCGACCAGATCCGCATTGACCCGCGACCCGTTGCGTCCTCGATGGACGGGCAAAGGAGTTGCTTCTCGGCCCATGTCGAGACGGTTCGCTCGGGCAAGCGAGGGGCCAGGAGGCACCTGGAGTGGTGCCGCAAGGAATACGGTGGTGATTGGGCGACGGAGACTTTCGCGCAATCTGCCGCCGCCCATTTGCGATTTATCGAGGACGGCACTTTCGGGACATATCGAGTGCGCGAGCAAGCGATCCGCTTGCACCTCGAGCCGCACTTTGGACGCAAGCGAATAGCAGAAATCAAGCGGGCCGATGTGCAAGATTTCATCCGCACCAAGACGACGACCCTCTCGGCGGGATATGTGCGGTTGAATCTGGTCGCGACCCTGCGAGCGATATTGCAACCGTACGTTGCGAACGATCGTCTCCCGCGCAATGCCGCCTCGGGATCGCCCTCATTTCAGTACCCACCTTCGTCAAAAGCACGAAAGAAACTCAACGGATCAATCACAACAAAGGAATCTGCGGATGGGCGCACTCTGATCGATGGCGGTCGAGCACTGACTCGCAGCGAGGTTGCGTTATTGCTAACGCATAGCTCGCCGCAATATTGGACGGTGCTATTGACAATGGTTTATACAGGGATGCGGCTCGGCGAGATACTAGCGATGCAATGGGAGTATCTAACTGAGGGCGACGACGGGGTCGGATCGTATGCCGTTGAGTATAACGTCGATAAACGCGGTCAATTATGCGATGTCAAGACAAAGTCATCGAGGGCAGAGATCGCCCTCTCATCGGTCGTCGTCGAGGCATTGCGCGAACAAAGAGCAAAGGTCGCGGCGGCGAAACTGATGGCGGACAACGATTAGACGGATCACGATCTTGTATTTCCGCGCATTGGTCGGTGTCTGTATTGGGGGATTCCTCAAAGTCAACATCTGCTGAGAAAAGGATTAGGGCGGGCATCGGGCATGTACGCCCGCACGATCTGCGGCATACATGCGCGAGCTTGCTCATCGCCGAGGGGCTGAATATCAAACAAGTGTCGAGCCATCTGCGGCACTCGTCGGTCGGAGTCACGCTTGATACCTATGGGCATCTTTACCCTGGCGATCGCAACGAAGTCGCCCACGCGATGGATCGAGTTCTCGGGATCGCTAAAAATGGCTAAAATCGGGTCTTTTTGAGGAATTTAATAGATTTATAATAGATTGAGGCGATTGCTGATCTGATATCCCCTTGTAACTTATAGCACTTACAAAAAAAGGGGGCGGCGATCGCAGTGATCGCCGCCCCATCCGTATAACTTAAGTCGCCTTATTCTTCTTCTTCGATGTCCTCACGAGCCAATATGATGCTACCGGCAGTGAATTCCAACATTGCGCTAGCCGAAGAATTAGGCTGCCCCTCTTCCTCGGACCCCCCTTCGATGTCCTTGCCTTTGCGGTCGATGTTGATATCACGTGCGCGCAACGACAAACCACGACAGGTCTCGAAGGAATTGATCTCCTGTTCCAACTTTCGTGCAACTTCCCGAGAAAACATTGACTGGCCCATTGTAGCTCCCGAGGTTCAAACATGGATAATGTAGCCCTGGGCAACGACCGATATCGTTGTCGGGCAAAACATTATAATCTATACGATTCTTCTGCATTTGGCAAGATATCATCACTATTCGAGCAGACGAGCCTCAATAATCCGATCCAACGCCGGAAAAAACCTGTCGAGATATTCCCCGCCCTCGGCGAGTATCCGGCTTTGCTCGGGCAACTCGCCGTATTCACCATTGATCGATTCCGCCGCCTCAATGCCCGACACCACCCGAGCAAAGGGCACAAAACCCTGACGGTCAAAATCCGCGTTGTCGGCAAGATTGATAAAAATCTGCGTCGTACGGCTGTCAGCGCCCGCACCGGTAGCAAAGGTGAGCGTGCCGCGCACATTGCTGGCCACTCTAGGGTCGTCGGGGATCGGCGCCTCGTACCAACGCGACGCTACCTCGGGCGCACTATGCAATCCAAATTGTACCAGTCGCCCGCGCACGACACGAAAATAACGCTGATCATCAAAAAAACCGTGTCGGACTAGATTAAAGAAACGGTCCGCTGCCCGCGGGGCCAGACGCCTTTCGACCGCGACGACAATCGCCCCGGCCGTCGTCGCAAAACGCACTCGATACTCCGCCGGCGCTGTCGCGATCAAACTGGCCGGTTCCATCAATGCCGCTAAATCGATGCCAACAGCGCGCACCGCACCAGCTTCCGTGAGCATACCCACCACCTGCTGCCGCTGTGCCTGCTCGGCCTGCCCCAGCGCCGTGCTGCCCAGTTTCGAGCGAATATTGGGGTCGGCGCCGGCTTTGAGCAATACTTCTACCAAACCGACCGCACCCTGTTCTGCCGCCGCCATCAATGGGGTGCGCCCCGTGCCATCGATCCCATTGACGTCGGCACCGGCCGTGAGCAATTGCTGTGCGATCCCCGTATTCCCCCGCGATGAGGCCTCAATCAGCGGAGTCGAAACTCCGCCCGAAGCGCCCGGATCGGCACCCGCTTCGAGCAGGATCGCCACGATCGCCTGGTCTGCACTGGCCGCCGCGTGCTCCAGCATCGAATATCCGGCCGAAACAGTGCCCGGCTCCATACCCGCGACGAGAAATAATCGAGTCGATTCCGCATCGCCCTTGCGAATCGCCTCCACCATCGAGTTGCGCGAATAGCTGTAGTCCAATTTTACTAGATCGCGCCGAGCCTGCTGCGGTGATTTCTCGCAGGCCACCATGCTTAAAATGAGCAACAAGAATACCGCGTTCATGCCCTGGCTCCTTTGGGGGCGTTACCTATCAAACGAAATTTATTGATCATTTAAGATATTACGCGCGAATAAATTAGCTCCGCGTCCATCCCATGCCCTGGCAAATACCCCACGATACATGGCCCCTCGCCCCATCGGCTTCAATCGCCGCGCTGCTGGCCGTCTATATCTTCCGCTAACACGCGACACCCGGGGCATCACTTTCTTTCTGGCCATCCTCCGCCGCTTCATGCATCTGATGGAGGGAGAAATTCACGTCGAAAGCGTGCCCGACGAGGGGTCGGCATTCTGCATTAAACTACCTGCTAGAGAAAGGGCCTAAAAAGCCTTATTAGATCGCCCAGTAGTGCCACAAGTCTTCCGGGATCTCGTAGCGCATCACCTCGCGTTCGGCGTAATGCCAGCGGGCAAAAAGCCCCAGTCGCGGATTCGCGCGAATATTTGCCGAACCGGTATGGCACATAAAACTGTGCCACAGAATCACGTCGCCCGCCTCCGCCACAAACTGCTCCGGCCCCTGCGGGGAGCGGTCCGAGAACAAACCCCACTGCCGCGATTCCCAGTCTTCCCGCTTGGTGAAACTACCGTCGATCTGGTCGGGAAACTCGCGGAAAAAATCGTGCACCGACAAGTGGCTCTGCGGCCAATAGGTAAAAGCGCCGCCCTGCCCCTCGACCTCATCGAGATAGGCCGTCGCGCCGAGCATAAAACCGCCACTCCACCCATTCGGCCCATAACCATCGATGTGCCCCTGGCCCGGCCAATCCCATGTCGACTCTTTTTTTGGCCACTGCACCAACAACGACCCACCCCCCCCGACAAACAGCCCACCGCCCAATTGCTCGACCACCGCCTGCATCTGCGGTAATTGCCCAAAGGCCGGATCAACGGCAAAATCATCGATCACATAGCTGTCCGGCCAACTCGCAGGATCTTGCGAATCAGCGCCGACATGCGTCCAAAACTGCCCCCGCCAAACAGCCATCTGTTCCGTCTCGACAAAGCCCTTCAGGATCAAATAACCCTGGGTCTTGAAAAAGTCGATTTGGCTTTTGTGCAACACCGTCAAGTCGATTCTCCCGATAGCGATTCTATGGTTTGCAAAACGGCTTTCAGATAACCCAAATCATACACCCGACCCCTTGTGCCCCCTCATTGTTCTTTGCGCACGTGCAATCGTACTTTTTTCGGGTTAATATCAACAACAACCAGATCCGTCTCGTGGTTTATCGATTCAACAGAGACCTCAAATGTCCGCCGCCCTAGCTCAATTAATTTGGCGTCGACATCGAGCTGCAAACGAAAATCCGCTGCCGTCGCCAATACCATCGCCCGCCGCGGCCCAACCACCGTCACTTCCACCGTCGCGGGTTTGACGCCTTCCAGCACATACCCCTTGGGCATCTGCTCCACCTCGACTGAGACCTCGTGCGCCACCACTTCCTCCGCCGCACCCGGCACCAATACCAGCCAAGCACCCGAGGCCAGCGCAAAAGACAACAACCCCTCCACCAACCGCCGCCCCAGCCACCGCCACTCGATCCCACCGGGCTTCGCCAAGGCTCCCGTGCGCTGCAGATGATCCTGCACCCGGTCCGACAATTCGCCCGGATCGGCCAAGATCTCCAGCCGCCCCTGCACCGCAATGCCAATCGTCCCGCGCTCCTCCGATACCACCAGACACAAAGCGTCGCTGCGTTCGGCAAGCCCCAAAGCCGCCGCATGCCGCGTGCCGCCCGGCCCCAACTCCTCGCGATTTTCGGACAAAGGCAAGTGCACCGCAAAGCGCTCCAGCCGATTGTCGCGCATGACCAACGCGCCATCGTGACCCGCCGAACCCGCGTCAAAAAGGCTGTCGAGCAGCTCCTCGCTGATCGTCGCATCCAACGCGACGCCCCCCTGCAAGTGCCGCTCCACCGGCTCGCGCCCCGGCAACACGATCAAGGCTCCGCGCCGCTTCTGGGCCAATAGATGCAACCCGCGCACCAGCACCGCCAAGCTGCCCTCACCCGGCCGCGATGCCTTGCGCCGCAAACCCAACGCCGCGATCTGCTCGAAAAGTCGACGCAGATCGTCCTGAAAAACCACCACCAGCAGAACCACCAAAACCGCGAAAAAACCCTGGAATATCCACGCCGTCAACTGCAACTCGAATTGCCGCGCCATCAGATAGAAGGCACCCAGAAAGGCCAGGCCGATAAGCGCCATGCGCGCGTGTACCCGGCGAGTCCAGGCGACCAGCCCCCACAGCAACAGGCCAACAACGGCGATGTCAACAAAATCAGTAGGTGCGATATCTAATAGAGGCATACCCAAGAATAACTTGCTCGCCGAAGGGGAACAAACAGAACGAAAGGAGTCGGAGAAAAGAAATAGATCTACACCCGAAGACACGCAATAGACGTTGCTGGACGCGCCCCCACATTTAAAGGTCCTTCGACCCTCCATAGGATAGCGCAGGGTCGGGGGGCTGTCGCAGGGTAAAGCCTCCCCAAGGCCTTATGGTTGAAATCTATCGCCCCACACCGCCGCTGCGACTTCCCGCAAGCCAGATAGGGCCGCCTTAGCTTTGCCCGAAGACCGCCCCCCGACCCGCAACGTGAGACACCCCCCCAAAAACAATCGCTACTCGCTACTCGCCCCCAGG
>Ga0233433_10000464_pt1 | contig 44213 bp, 58 predicted proteins | sample SI_122_August201_5_FD_179868 | JGI IMG/M metagenome (GOLD analysis project Ga0233433, IMG submission 179868) | Seawater microbial communities from Saanich Inlet, British Columbia, Canada - SI_122_August2016_100_MG | ecosystem: Environmental > Aquatic > Marine > Inlet | place: Canada: British...
CAAAGAGAGCTCAATATTTGAAGCAAATTCTAGTTCTGAAAACTGAATTAGGTGATTAGAACTGTTCAAATCACTTAATCTAATCAAAACTAGCATTAATCTGGAATGGTACAAACATCAAATTGTTTAATTCTACATGTATAGAACAAGAATATTCGTATGTATTACAGAAATTCTAACCATTATGAAAAAAAAATATAATTTTAATATAAAAAAATAGGGAAACAATGGAATGTCTCTAGAATTTCTAAATAGGTTAAAAAAAGAAAACAAGGAGGTCAGACGAGAACAAAACAAAAGATACAGGGAAAAAAATAGGGAAATTCTCAATTTAAAAAAACAGCGCATGTACTATCAAATGAGTTTAGAAAAAAAACAGTCAAAGATACAATCAAATTAAAATAACATTCACAATTTGCCAACAACTCAATTATTAAGTTCACAAATCCAACAATATTAGTTGAAAAGTTCAGTATGGCATCCAAACACGCAGATGAGTGAATGGGGTTCATTTGACACCATAACTAAAGGCAAAGGAATATGGCTAATAGACTCCAAAGGAAACAAGATAATTGACGCGGTAGGGTCAATGTGGTGCAATGTTTGGGGGCACTCCAATCCCCAATTAGTTAAAGCAATTACAACCCAAAGCAAGAAAATTCAACATTCATCATTGTTCAATCTTACAAACGAGCCCATAGAAAAACTGGCAGACAATCTCATGAAAATATCTCCAGGAATGAACAAGGTGTTTTTTTCAGACAATGGCTCATCAGCAATGGAAATTGCAATCAAAATTGCGTTGCAGTACTGGAAAAACACTGGAGAGAGAAACAGAACAAAAATTGCAACTGTAGAAAACGGATATCACGGGGACACGTTTGGAGCCATGTCAGTAGGGTACGTTCCAGAATTTTTTGCAAAATTTAAAGAGCAACTGTTTCCAACTATTCAATTTCCAGTTCCAAACAAGTACAGAATACCAAAAGGATTGACTTTTGAAGACCATCAAAACGAGTGTTTGGAAAAAATTGAAAAAAGGTTTTCCAAAAAAGACGACATTGCAGCTTTCATAATGGAAAGCGGCGCACAGATGGCAGGAGGGGTCATAATTTATCCCGAAGACTTTCAAAAAAAGATTAGCAAGTTATGTAAAAAACATGACATCCTGTTTGTGCTGGATGAGATAGCAACAGGTTTTGGAAGATTGGGATCAATGGTGCAATATCAAGAACAGCAAAGCATACCGGACATAGCAGCGTATGGAAAAATGCTAACTGGCGGGTATTTGACGATGGCAGCAACGCTTACAAATAAAAAAATCTATGATTCATTTTCAGGTGAATTTAATGATTGGAAGCATCTTTTTCACGGTCATACATATACTGGAAATCCAATGGCAGCAGCAGTGGCCAATGAGAATATCCACATGTATGAAAAATTCAATTTGATTAAAAAAATTCAAAAAACATCGAAGATATTTTCAAAGTATTATGAAGAAATTTCAGACATAGACATTGTCGGAGATATCAGACACAAGGGAATGCTAATGGGGATAGAGTTAGTATCAGACAAAGAAAAAAAGATACCAATCAAGACAAAAAAATCCATCAATAAAGTATTCTTTGAAGAAGGGAAAAAACATGGAATATACCTTCGAACTCTGGGGAATATTGTAATGCTAGTTCCACCGCTATCAATTCAAGGTAATGAATTAGAATTACTTCTAAGGAGAACAATTAAGACCATTCAGGCATCAAAATCAAAAATTATTTGACTGTTAACCCCTAAAATTAAGAGGGTTAACAATTACAATATTTTTATAAATGGAATAAAAATTGTTTCAACATGAGTAACCTAGAATTCATCAAAGATTGTCAAGAAAAGGTGTTTTCAGGAGAAAGAATTTCCGTAGAAGATGCAAGAAAATTATTTAATGTACCAGATGAAGATCTTAAGGAATTATCTAAATGTGCTAACGAGATAACCAGGGACTATAATGGAAATAAAGTAGATGTGGAGCAATTAAACAATATTAAAAAAAATGCATGTAGTGAAGATTGTACATTTTGTGGGCAATCAGCATTTTTTGATACAGGTATTGAAACATATCAATTGCCTACACCAGAAGAAGTTGTAATCAAAGCTAAAAAAGCAAAAGAAGAAGGTGCAGACTCATATTGTTTAGTTGCAGCATGGAAAGAACCATCACCAAAAGATTTCATAAAAGTTTGTAAAATAATTACAGAGATAAATGTAAAAGTTGGAATTAGTGTAGAATGTAGTTTAGGATTTCTTACAAAACAACAAGCATCAAAATTAAAAGAACTGAAAGTAAAAAGGTACAATCATAATTTAGAAACAGCAAAATCAAAATTTCCAGAAATATGTACAACACACACATATCAAGATAGACTAGATACACTAGAAATTGCAAGAGAAGCAGGGTTGGAATTGTGTACAGGCGGAATTATCGGGTTGGGAGAAACAAGAGAACAAAGATTAGAATTAACTTTAGAATTAGCACGAATATATCCAGAGGAAATAACAATCAACATACTAGTTGCAGTTCCAGGAACACCATTGGAATTGCAAGTGGACCTTGCAAATTCTGAAATTACTAGAATATTTTCAGTCATACGATTTCTCTTACCAGAATCAGTGATTAAAATTTCTGGAGGAAGAGAAACTCAACTAGAGGATTCAGGAGAAGAATTACTCCAAAGTGGAGCAAATGGAATAATTACTGAAGGATATCTAACTATGGGCGGAAATAAATCCAAAAAAGACCGTGAAATGATAGAAAAAATTGGCCTTGAAGCATAAACTCAACTTTATTGATTTAGAATTAGCACGAATTAAAGAAAATAATCTACACAGAAAGTTGCAATATGGTGAAGCACGAGGTTCACACATCACAATTAAAGGTAAAAAACACATCAATTTGTCCTCAAACGATTATCTTGGAATTCCAATAACCAAAATTCAAACAAATCAATTACAGTCAAGTTCCAGACTTGTTTCAGGAAATGATGAATCATATAGGAAATTAGAAAGTGTACTGGCAAAACACAAATCGCAACAAAACAGTCTGATTTATCCCACAGGCTACATGGCAAATCTTGGATCAATTTCAGCAATTGCGTCAAAAGGGGATTTAATTCTCAGTGATGAATTAAACCACGCAAGCATCATAGAGTCATGTAAATTATCAGGTGCCAAAATATCCATTTACAAACATAATGACATGGATGATTTAGAAAAGAAAATAAAAATACAAGGAAAAAATAAGTTTGTAATTACTGAAGGTGTATTTAGTATGGATGGAGACGTATCATCGTTAAAAGAAATTACAGAAATTTCACAAAAATCAAATGCGATAACAATTGTAGATGACGCACACGGGGATTTTGTAATGGGAAAAGATGGAAAGGGAACTCCAGAACATTTCAATGTAGCAAAAAAAATTGATTTGTATATCAGTAGTTTAAGCAAAGGTCTAGGATCATTTGGAGGGTATGTCGCATCACAAAATAATGTGATTGATTTATGCATAAATAAATCAAAACCATTTATCTACACATCAGCACTACCATCATTTTTAGTGCAACATTCAATTAAAAGAATAGAGTCAGACAGAGAGACTCAGAAGAAGAAATTAGAAAATAATGTAGAAAAATTAGCGAGAGGGCTAAGATCAATCGGATATGAAATAAAATCAAATACGCAGATCATACCAATAATTTTAGGAAGTGAAAAATTAGCGATGGATTTTGGTAAATTTTTATCTGTAAACGGGATATTTGCACAACCAATCAGGTATCCCACAGTACCAAAGAATCAAGCTAGACTAAGAATATCAGTGACGGCGTGGCTAACAAATTCAGATGTTGAAAAATCGTTAAAAATATTTGAAAAAGCCTATAGAAAATTCTTGTAATTATCTAGAAGCATCCATTCCACCAAATGCCAAATCTAATGGATTTGCAGGAGAGCCCACGATAACTGCAATAGTCACAGCTATGGACAAAATGATACCTACGACAATAAATCGTTTATTCATATCAGAGTCATCAAACCCCTAGTTAAAAACGGATTGTGAGATACTAGTTAAAATGCGTAAGAAGGCTTTAAAGGAAAAATTATGAAATTAGGACATGACTGAACCCACGATAATAGTGGCTCTGCTTGCAGGATTGGCCTCATTTATTGCTCCATGCATCTTGCCAATGATTCCCGCATTTTTAGCATATATTTCTGGAACTACATTATATGAAATAAAAAATCCACATAAATCCAATGTTCAAATAAATAAAATCAACATTGTAATAAACACAATATTTTTTGTTTTAGGGTTTTCAATTATTTTTTCAACCTTAGGAGTTTTGATTAACAGTGCATTATTAGAAAACGTTAATCAATTCACAGAGAGTCTAAACATAATTGCAGGAATTATCATCATCATCTTTGGAATATTTTTAATATTGTCTACAAAAATTAATTCGTTAAATAAAGAAAAAAAATTCCACATTAAAAATTTTAAATCAAGCTATCCAATGTCATTTGTATTTGGTTTAGCGTTTGCTATAGGATGGACACCATGTGTTGGACCAATATTGGGAACAATACTCACATTAGCTGCAACCACACCCTCAATTTCATTTAGTTTACTACTAGCGTATTCCACAGGTCTAGGCATTCCATTTATTTTAATGGGGATATTTTATTCTAAATCTACAAAAATTATTTCATCCATGACAAAACATTTGAAATATTACAACATTGTATTAGGAGGATTTATCATCTTGCTGGGAATTTTAATATTTACAAACCAACTTGCATATATTGCAAATTTTCCATTACTTAACGAGATCGTGATGTTAGGATGAATGCAGAAATTAAAACAGGCATAATTTTTGGCGGGCTAATTGGTGCAGGAGTAGTATTTTTAGCCATATTATTCATAGGTCTAGATGAATCCTCATCAATAATTGAAGATTCAGGAATTAAAAAGGCTCCAAATTTAGTAGGCATATCAGATTATCTCAACACAACACCTGAAAAAATATCTAAAGATATGGAGAATAAAGTAATCCTGTACGATATCTGGACATATAGCTGTGTTAATTGCATCAGAACACTTCCATACATTACAGCATGGGATGAAAAATATGCAGATCAAGGATTGCTAATAATTGGAATTCATTCACCAGAATTTGAATTTGAAAAAAATGCAGAAAATGTTCAAGTTGCAATAGAGAAATACGGTATTGACTATCCAGTAGTTCTAGATAATGATATGAAAACATGGAAAGCATTTGAAAATAATTACTGGCCAAGAAAATACATTGCAGATCATCAGGGAAATATAAGATATGATCATATCGGAGAAGGAGGGTATCAAGAAACAGAAAAAATTATTCAGCAATTGCTAGAAGAAAGATCTAAAGCAATGAAAATAGAAGCAATGTCGTCAACATCATTAGTATCTATTGAAGAATTTGAACATACGTTGTTTAGAAGTCCAGAGTTATATTTTGGATATAAATTTGCACAAAATAGAAATCAGTTGGGAAGTGAAGAAGGGTTTCAACAGGGAAAAATTGTAAAATATCAGGAACCAAATAATATTGAATTAAATAAATTCTATCCAATAGGAAATTGGAATAATCAAGAAGATAGTATGGAGTTAACTGAAACAAATGGATCCATAAAATTATCATATAATGCAAAAGAAGTAAACATAGTTACAGAAAATTATGCAGAATTGGAAATTTTTCTTAATGGAATTCCACTAACAAAAGAAAATCAAGGCACGGACATAGTACAAGGCAATAAACTAAAAGTTGTAAATCCAGGCATGTATAATATTGTGAGTGATGAAACTAGTTCAACCCACATAATGGAAATAAAAATTCAAGGAGAAGGATTTCGAATATTTACATTCACTTTTGGTTAGAAAAGAATTTAGAATTATTAGTAATTTTTATTGAAATTATTAGATATATTTATTCAAATATCCCAGGATAATCTTAAATGTCTAATCACCTTGTATAGTCATGGTTGTAGGATCATTAGGAACGTATGCTACGGTCAAATCTTATGGCCTAAAAGGAAAATTACTGTCAAAAAAAATGTTTCAAACATTAGCAGAATCTAGAAACTTAGAAGAATTTGTTAGTAGATTAAACAGTACAAAGTATGCCGATTGTGTTAGACAAATTCCTAAACCGTATTCTTCAAATAATATTGAAATGAGTCTTAGAGGAAAACAATCTGAGTTGTACTATAAAATGATGGGTGCTGTAGGCGGTTCTAATTTATTGATGGCATATTATTATAAATTTATTTTTAAAAATTTAAAAAATATAATTAAAGGAAAAATTTTAAAAAAAAATGATGGTGAAATAGAATCCACAATAACATTAAGAGCTGAAGAATTAATACATAGAAAAGATGTAACGCTCAAAGCATTATCTGCAAATACAGTTGAAGAAGTTATTACAAATTTAAAACCATATGGTTTTGGTAGTGAAATAGAAAAAGCATATCTAGTGTATAAAGACACAAAGGAAATTGGAGTTATTGACACATATCTTGATAAAATATTATATCAGAATTTAGCTGATAGTATTAAAAGTAATGCAGATTTAAATTTGTTAAAATTGTTTGGGATTGAATTAGACGTATACAATTTAACAAACATTGTTCGTGCAAAATTTTGGAATATGGACAGTCAAATGATTAAGGAGTTATTGATATCTCATACTGCCAGTACATCTGACAATTTATTATTTAGCATGATTGATGCTGAAAATATAAAGATGGCTTTTATGGAATTATCAAAAACTAAATTTTCAAGTATTGTTATATCCGAAGGTGACGATATTTTTATGATAAATGAATTTGAAAGAAAAGCAAATATTTTCTTATACAATTCGCTGCTAAAAGAATTTGCAAATATGTTCAAATTATCAACAGCTGTATCTGTTGTCAGATTATATGATTACGAAATCCAAAATTTAGCATCTATTTCATATGCTGTAGAAAATAATATTTCAACTGAAATATCCATGACTAAAATTATCGCACCAGTTTGATAATCAAGAGCACGGGTTACAATCAAAAATATTTGTGAGTAATAATGATCAGATTCTGGCTTTTGAATAGTGTAACTGTACATAGTGTAACTAAAGGTACAGTGTAGGGAGGTACAAGTCTCTTTAAAGGAAAAAAATCCATGCAAGTTAGAGAAATTATAATGATAACCAATGCTTGGAATAAAACAGAAGGAGAAAGTATATCTCAAAAAGTAATGGGTAAGGTAAAACCAGACGCACCTCTAAAAAATAGAATAAATTTTGCTCAAAAACAGTTAGAAGTTCAAATTACAAAATTAACTGGAATTAATGAAAAATTACAATCAAAACATGACAAAATATTTGAAAAAGTAGTCAATGCTCAAAGAAACAACAAACCAGTTTACGCACAAGCATATGCAGGAGAGTTAGCCAATGTTAGAAAAATGAAAAATATGGTTAGCGGTGCAAAATTATCTATGGAGCAAGTTAAACTCAGATTATCCACAGTTTCAGAATTAGGGGATGTTGTAGTAACATTAAGTCCATGCATGTCAATCATCAAAGGATTGGCACCATTAGTAAACGGAGTCATGCCAGAAGCAAACTCATCAATGCAGGACTTGTCACAGGTGCTAGGAGATGTTATGTCAGGATCATCGGTAGGAATAGAAGATAACTTTAGTGTTGATACCGAAACAAATTCAGACTCACTTGCAATTTTAGAAGAAGCCCACAACATAATTGCAGGTCAGACAAAAACTTCAATTCCTGAAGTTCCAATTTCACTTAATCAGCAAGCAGCAAAAAGAAAAACAGATATTTTTACTTAAAGTAAAATTACTTTGTTTTAGATTTTGTTTTAGATTTTGTTTTAGATTTTGTTTTAGATTTTTGAACTAAAATTTTTTTTATTCTAGAAATTGTAGGGTAACTGTATCCACGTGTTCGATAGTTAGTAATCATCATTTTCCAATTTTTTAAACGCCACTGAGCTTGTTCAACTGTAACAGAATGAACTTCTTTTTGTACAATACTTTTCCGACCAACCTTTAAAGTTCCAGCATCTTTTGCAGTCCACCTACTTTTTGCAAATTTAAGCCCAGAAATAATTTCACCTACGGGCATTTCTTTAAAATATTCTTTCAGTTTTTTTAATTCAAGATCGCTAGGTTCACTAGAAATAGGGAGTTCGATAGAATGTTTTGTCATGAAACTTTTAGAGTATTGCTCTTTAAGAGAATCATGCTAAACCAGAATTAACAAAAGTAGAGAATAATTGAAAAGATTTGAGTAAAAATATGCTAAAAAAGTTACTTAATCTAAGAGACAGTACAACATTTAATCATATTCGTTCTTTGAATTAATTTTATTCAGGGTAGTTTTAGCAATTTAATAGAAACCAGGAACAGAGTTCATCACAAATATAATTAGATAAAAAACCAAACTAATTGTTTCTAATGGCACTTTGTTATGATGAGGATCTATTAAGTGTCGTTAGAGACATAGACCTACTTTGGTAAATGTTCTCTTGGTATTTTATGCTCATGAAAGAAAAAAGATGTTAAAGCGGATTTTAGAGCAGAAACTGATTGCTAGAGGAAGTTTTTAAGAAGTTCGATAGCGGATTACCCTTGGAAACTAGGATGGATAATCGTTAGTTTTCTGAATGAATTAAATTATGGAGGATGACAGAATTCTAGGCAGACCTGAACAAATCTAATTTCAAAAAAGTCACCCTCGTGAATTCTATTTATTTTTATTACTTAACTAGAGTAGTTAATTCTCATTTTCGATATCATGTTATTTTACTGTGACCAAACCTACTCTCCATGGATGTAACGAACAATAGTAATTGTATACTCCCTCTTCTGTAAATTTAAACTCAAATGTTTCTCCTGTGTTTAACGGAACACTGTTGAATAATCCGATAATATTCCCAAATTCATCTTGGCTTTGCACTGTGTGTTGTACTATGTCATCATTAATCCATTGAACTGTGGTCATTGAATGTATTTCCAGATTAAGCGGTAAGTAAAAACCTCCACCCGAAATAACATAATTTCCATTTGGAATTATAATTTGTTCTAATTGATGTCTTTTTACTTTATCATCATTGTCCAATACCAGAATGTCGTTTTCAATTAAAAATTTAATTGAATTTAAAAATTCTGTCTCTGTAATTTCATCTTGTCCGTACCACAATGCATTATTTTTTATCCAATTAGGCACATTTTCTCCATTTACTAAATTTATTGAGGATGAAATTAAAAAGATTGAAAACACTACCCCCACGGATATTTTTAAAATAGATTGTTTCATTTTTAATTTTTTATCCACCATGACCAAATTATTGATACATACATCCATTTCATTAATTTCTAACTCTTAATTAGAAATATAACACAATGGAATACACTGCAAGACATTGCAAACATCAGTGTTATAACCCATTTTTCCAAAAATTGTACATGCAGGAATTAATTCAAACACAACAAATTAAGGATGAACTAAAAAAACAGATTATCTTAGAAAGTATTGCTGATAAATACAGTACATTGATTTTAAAAAACACTATTGAAAAACCAAAATCTGCAATGATGATATCTGACGAGGAAAATATTCCTCTAAGTACTGTTTATAGAAAACTACAACGACTTTATGATGGGAAGTTATTGGCAATTTCAGGCTCAATTAACAGGGATGGAAAAAAATATTTTCTATACATGAGTAAAATCAAAGACGTTGCAATTCATTGTAATTTAGAAGAAACTGTAATTGAATGTGTTTTAAATAACACAAAACAAGAAGACACCAATTAATATCAGACAGGGGAATATCATATTGGCCGATAACATGGATACTGGAAAAAGACAATCACACGTAACTAAAAAAGATCCCACCAGAAGTATCACTTACAGATTATCTGAAAAATTAATTGCAGAATTAGAAACAGAAGCAAGTCAAAAAGGCATATCTCAAAATGTGTTAGTTAAACAGATTTTAGAAAAATATGTTCAGTGGGACAGATTTTCCCAAAAAATTGGGTTAATTCCCGTACCTGTAGGAATTTTACAATCATTGGGAGAGGATTTAGATGGACAAGAAATAGATGAAATAATTAATTTAATTTTTCCTACTATCAAAGATACGGTAATGTTCATCAAAGGTGGTTACGATCTAAAGCGATGTATTGAAACACTTGAAGATTACATGAGAGCTTCTGGAATGAATTCTGATCATAGAGTTAATGGAAATGTTCATTCATTTCTTATTCAACACGATTTGGGCACTAAATGGTCTGTATTCACTGAACAATTACTAAAACAGGTTTTTCGAAGTTTCTTACCGGATAAAGAATTAAATTTTCAAACCACTGACTCGACTGTAATTTTGAATGTATCATTAGGATCTGAATTTAATGAACATGATTTTCAAAGTTGAAATTTAGTTTATCCATTGAAATACTCTCGTTTTATTTACTTGAATAGTGCAATTCAATCCCTACGTAAAAACTAAAAAAATTAAAGATGTGATGAAATCCACCATTCTCGCTTTAGAATCATCGGCTACCGCATCTGATGCTGCTAAAATTATGGAAATACGTGATATTGAAGCCATTGTAGTTGTTGAAAACAAAAAATTTATTGGAATTGTTACTGATCGAGATTTTACGATAAAACTTGGTTCACACGCATACCCGATTGACACTCCAATTAATCGCCTAATGAGCTATCCTTTGATATCCATAGATCAAAATGCTGAAATCTCAGTTGCCCAAAATTTAATGAAAAAAAATAAAGTTAAGAGGTTGCCAGTAATATCCGAGAATGCGTTGCTAGGAATGGTTACTATGAATGATATTCACATCTGATTTTCTTGTTTTCATCATTGAGAATTACACACAGTCTTAATAATTCAAATCTAGTTATTTTTTTTGTAAACTGCATGTTTACGATCTATCACGAAGTTTGTGATTTCCCATAAAAGTAGAGAGTTATTTCTCTACTTTTTATTTTCAGTTCTACGGGTACTTGTTAAATTTCATTTAAGATAGACATGTTATTAGATCATCACTATATCGTTGAGAAACCATAAGGATCAATAAAAGTTGGTTAGTGTTGCGATAATGAACCAAAGTTCTTGATTGAATATCTGTGCGGAGATACAACTGAAAGTTGGTTAGTGTGTTCTACCTGTATCAAAGAAGACCTGTTTCAAAAATACATCAAAGAAAAACATTAACTCTAGGCACGAACCATGTCCAACACTAACCAAAATTGACTAATGTCGTTAGAAACACCTCAAATAATCATATCAGTAAAAATTTAATCAAAAAAATGTCAATAGTTGGATTAAAGATCATCAATTAACTATTTGTCACTAGTGTTTCCAAAGATAATCCAAAATAGTCATCATTAGAATCATCAACAGAATTAATTAATTCCATTTTCAGCAATCTAAAATCTTTTTCTGATTTCATAATTAGATGAGAATCAACTTATGGATAATTCTCTGTTTTTAATGAAAGTAAGCTAATAGCTTACAGTGCATCAATAATTAATTATTAAAAAATCCTTTTATGGCAAAAAAAAAGTACAGCAAAACAGATGAAATTTTGTGAGAATTGTGAAACTAAATTATCACAAAATCACAAAGATTTAGGAGCTCCATGGATTTGTCCAAAATGCAATCCAGAAAAAATAGTTGTAAGAAAGCCAACATACGGTGTAAATTATTCAGGAAGGACAAAACAATGTTCAAAGGGGTGTGGTTCAGAAATTTATTGGGATGAAGAATTTAAATCAGACAGTGGCAAATTTATTCCTCTTGATGCGAGAACGGATGAACCGCATAGTTGTAACGGTCCAGAAAGCACAAGCACATACTTTCCTGACGAAATAAGAAAAATAACAAAAAAAGTAATTCCACGTCCAATTACAGAAAAATTAAAAATTACAATACCCGAGAGTGTTCTGTTTGATGTTAATAAAATTCCAAAATTAGAAATTGACAATGATGGAATTTTACATGAAATAGTAGAAGGTCATAGAAATCAATCATTAGCAATAATAGATTACAAAAAAATAACAACATTAGAACCTGAAAAAATCCCAATAGAAAATCTAAAGGACGTATTATCGGAAAACATCATAGACGGGTTAAAAAAATATGGGTTTTCAGGAGTCCTACCGTTCCAAAATGAATCAATTCGTTCTATCTTAAAGGGGAATAATTCAATTATTTCAGCATCAACAGGTTCAGGTAAAACAGAGGCATTTGTAATACCAATTTTACAAAAAATATTAGAAAATCCAATAAAAGGCGTCTTTGTGTTACTAATCTATCCATTAAATGCATTAATTGATGATCAAGTGTCAAAAATTTCAGATTTAATTCAAAAATGTAAATTAGAAAAAATTATTTCCACATATTCTATCCATGGAGGTCAAAGTTCAGAATACAAGGATAAAATTATTTCAGAATCGTATGTAAAATCAATAATTCTTGCAACAAACTTTGATTTTATTAATTATCATTTAATTTTACAAGATAAAAAATGGAATCAATTATTTAAAAACGCAAAAATAATTGTAATGGACGAATCACATTCGTATACCAGTTTTCACGGTTCTAATGTATACCATGTTTTAAAAAGAATGAAAAACTACATGGACCAATTTCAAATAATTGGATCATCTGCAACATTAGATAACCCTAAAGAATTTTTTTCAAAAATGTTTGATTTACCAGAAAATTCTTTTTCTCATATTAAAAGTGAATTTAGAAGAAAACAAAACATGCATCAAATTTTTATAATGCCAAGAAAGTTTGGACAAAGAACTACAATGGAAATGGTTTCATCGATATGTTATAAAAATAATTCAAAGCAATTGGTATTTAGTAATACCCACAATGATGCAGAATTTTTAGCATCAAATGTAGAAGGGGCAAATGATGGAATTAGAATCCAAATTCATCGAGGGGGCCTAGATCAAAAAGATAGAAAATTGTATGAATTACAAATGAAAGAAGGAGAATTAGACATCCTATCATGCACACCCACATTAGAATTAGGCATAGATATTGGAAATGTGGATGTTGTTATTTCTGCATTCAAAAATGAATATGATTCGTTTATTCAAAGAATAGGTAGGGCAGGAAGAAAAGGTCAAAAATCATATGCAATTTGTGTATTTGATCCAGAGGATGCAGCATGCCATTATTTTGCACGAAATATTACATCATACCTTAAACAAAATCACCGTGTTGAAATTAATAAAGACAATCCAATTATTTCAGAAAAGCACATTGCATCGATAGAAATTGAAAAACATGCTGCAGTTGAATCAGATAAATCAAAGTTTTTTGATTTTGCAAATAGTATCAATCTCAGAGGATCATCAGGAGAAATTGGGATTTTTTATAATTCAAAAAAAATAGGGACAAGAGATACGCCTACAGGGTATTATCAATTACATCAAAATGCAATTTATCATTTTAACAAACAAAATTATGAAGTAGAGTCAATAGTAAAAATTCAAAACGGAGCAAATGTATATTTAAAAAAATCTAGTGAAGTGCAAAAAATGACAATACCAGTTGTTAAGACATCATTAACACAATTGTCCGAAGAAAAAGCAATTAAAAAAGAAATCAACTCCAAAACAAGAAAAATTTCTCTACGTTATGGATTAATTGACATAAAAAAAATAATTACAGGTTATCTAAAAGGCAACTACAATGATTCGCCAGATAAATTTGAAACATTTGACGGGGATTCATCAACATCCTGGAATGATTTTAGTTGGAATTCAAAACATTATTCTACAAGTATTGTGATTCCATCAGAATTTACATCAAAAATAAAAACAGACGGAAAGAAACCAATCATACTAGATTCAAAGATCCACACAATCACTCATGTTTTAGTTAATGCAAGTAAAATTTTAACAAAATCAGAATCGAACGACATTGATGCATATTATGAAAATGGGATAATTCATTTGTTCGATAACACATCAGATGGGTATAACGGGTGCAGCAAAATGATTTATGATAATTTTGAAAATATTATGAACACATGTTTTGATTTAGTTAATGAATGTGATTGTCCTACAGATGAAAAACAGAAAAAACAAGTATTGCAAGGAGAAGAATGGGGAGGATGTCCAAAATGTACCTTTACAACAAATTATTGTCAAACAAAAAATAAGAAACTATCAAAAAAAGATGCATTGGAATTCTTTTCAATTTTTAAAAAGGATAAAAAATGACTTTATTAAAAAATGCAGAACTATTTGCAAAATCAAAACATGCAGGTAAATTAAAAAAAAGCGGAATTACGTATTCAAAACATTTGGAAGAAGTTGTCAATAGACTCAAAAGTTTAGGAGTGATAGATGAGGAAGTGTTGTGTACCGGTTGGTTGCACGATATTTTAGAAGATACAGATACAAGTTTTGATGAATTGTTTGAAAAATTTGGAAGAAGGATTGCGGTGCTAACATTATCATTAACAAAAACTAAATTTGTAATAGATACAAATGATAATTCAACATTAACATTAACAAAAAAGAAAACATTATCAAAAAAACAAAGAGAAAAAAATTATGGGATAAAACTTAAAGAATCAGAGGTTGATGCAAAAATAATCAAATTATGCGATATTTCAGCAAATTTAGGAAATTTAAAGAATCAAGTTATATCTAAAACTAAAAAAAGAAAGGTTCTCAGAGAATTAAGATATTATCTTTCAATAATTCAAAAAGACATAATGGAAGACACCAAATATCAAAATGCAACAATATTACTAGAAACAATTAATCAAAATTTGAAAATTCAAACTCAAACCGTATCTAAAAGTAAAGAAAATAGATTAAAATAAAAAATATTTGACAGAAGCAGGTAGATGAAAATTAGAATTAAATACTAAAGAATAACACAATAAATATGGATTTAAAGAAAATGCTTTCAAAGTTTTGCATAATGAAAAAAGTACGCGATAAAGCAAATGAAACAGACGAAAAATAAGCAAATATTAAAAATACGATTAACAGCTTAACGGAATATTAGAATTTTTACATAATGTGTTAAACATTCCAAATCCAAAAATAATAGATGCAAATATGGATAACGGGATTAAAATAAAAATATTTGTTTTACGCCCCATAAAAAAAATAAAACAGATGTAGTATAAAGTTGTGACAGTTTTTAATCAACATCGATAATAAAAAGTCCCTGTGTTTGGGGATTTTGTAACTGTAAAACCATTTCTCTAGGCAATAGATCGGATGCCTTATCACATTTTACAGATAATGTCCTAGGACAAGTGAAATCACTTTTTCTTAATACAATATCCTCGCTATGAGTTAGAGCCAAGTTAGGATGACCCCGTCCTTCTAAATTAAATTCATGGTTGCCGACAATAATTGAAAAACGGATCAGAGTTTCAGGATTTCTTAATTTATTTTTTAATTCATCAGGTAATTCAACACAAGAAGAGCTAGCATTAACGCCAACAATACAGTCACCTCGAGGTGTCAAATGAGATTCTTTTGTAATTTCTATTGTTTTTTTATGATTTGATCTGATGTTTTCGTGTCCAAAAAATTTAATCTCGTATTTCATAGTGACTGTAATAGGCTAGACTTAAATTAATCCTTCACGGCATTTGATTAAATGCTTCCTGCACAACAAGGTTATGATCGAGCTATTACTGTATTCTCACCAGATGGTAGACTTTACCAAGTTGAGTACGCAATTGAAACAGTAAGAAGAGGAACAATTGCAGTAGGAGTAAAATGTAAAGATGGAATTGTCATAGCAGTTGAAGAAAAACCAAGAAAATTACAAATTTCTGAAAATCCACATAAAATTTTTCAAATTGATGAACATGTAGGAGTTGCAGCAGCAGGATACATTCCAGATGCAAGAAGTCAAGTAGATAACGCAAGATTCTTTTCTCAAAGTAATAAAATGATTTATGACGAAGCTGTAGAAGTGGAGACAATTGCAAAACATTTAGCTGATCAATGTCAACAATATACACAGTACGCAGGTGTAAGACCATATGGCGTTGCACTAATTTTAGGAGGAGTCGTAAACAACACACCAGAATTATTCCTTACAGATCCTAGTGGGACTTACATTTCATATGATGCAATAGCAATCGGTTCAGGCTCCGATAGCGTAACTGACTTTTTAGAAAAAACATACAAGAACGATTTAACATTAGACGAAGCATCAGTATTAGCATCTGCAGGAATTTATCTTTCTAGTGACGATAAAGAAGGAACCAACCACATCCGCATGGCACATATAAAAACAGACAATGGTTTGTACGAGTTAGTCTCAAACGAACAAATTGTTAGTTATGCAAATACAGCTAAAGAAAAATATCCGCACGACAAAAATTAAGTAAGTATAACTATAACTTGAGAGATTAAATTACATTGAAAATATCTGTTGCAATCCCCACATCCTCATTACAAGATGAATCACTGAAAATAGATAAAACGCGTAAAATTTCAGTTTTAGCTAGAGCATGTGCCATTTTTAAAATAGAAAAAATTTACGTCTACCAAGAGGGGAACAACGGTTCAGATGGAAGTTTGATGTCAATGATTTTAAAATATTTAGAAACGCCGCAATTTCTTAGAAGAAGATTATTTCAAAAAATGAATGATCTTAAATTTGCAGGAGTGTTACATCCATTAAGAATTCCAAGTCACGCAACACCGACAGATGCAAAAAAAATAGTTGCGGGGGACATAAGAGAAGGAATCATAGTAAGTGTAAAAGGTAAGAAATGGGTAGATGCAGGGATTAATCAACTGCTCCAATTTTACGGCAAAACGCCTACAGGAAAAAGAGTGACAATTCAATTCAAAGAAGGGTATCCAAAATTATCAATAAAAGAAATAGACAATTCAGGATCTGAAGTGTATTGGGGGTATCAAGTTAAAGAAAAATCTAATTTGTTTTCATTGTTATCAGAATGGAAAGGCAATGTGATAATTACATCTAGAAAAGGTAAAACAGCAACAAAAGAGCAATTAGAAAAATATGTAAAATCAAACGAACCACTACTGGTGGTTTTTGGTTCTCCTGAAAAAGGAGTTCATGAAATTATTGGCGGAAGAATGAACAAAGTACAAAATGCCAAATCTTTAAATTTTTTTCAGAATCAAGCAACCGAAACAGTGCGACTTGAAGAGGCACTACTTGGAACGTTAGCTATAATCAATGCACAAAATTCATCATAACATGGCAGAAAGAAAAAATTTCCTAATATTTGCAATAGGCATCGGAGTTATGGGAGTTGTGATTGGATCCATAACAATTTGGGATATGATTTTAGAAGTACTAAAGTAACAATAAAATCTAGAAATGATCGTTAACCAAAATATTTTACAAGGTTAACGATAACTAACAGGGTTTAATAGAGGGAATTCAAGAATCGATTTAACAATGGGTGCTAGAAAGAGACATCAACCACGCAGAGGTAGTTTAGGGTATTCACGTAGAGTACGCGCAAAAACTATGGAAGCAAGAATCAGAGCTTGGCCAAGTAGATCAATAACAGATGAACCAAAAATTCTAGCTCACTGCGGATTCAAAGCAGGTTGTGTTCAAATAGTAAGTATTGATGATCGTGAAAAAGTTCCTAATGCAGGAAAACAATTAGTAAGTTTAGGAACAGTGTTAGTTACACCACCAGTTTTAATTTTAGGAATTAGAGGATATGGAAAAGACTATGATGGAATGCGAGCAGAATTTGACGTCTATGCAGAAGATATTCCAAAATACATTTCAAAAGAAATGACATTCAAAAACAAAGAAGGAGCATTAGAAAGTGCAGAGAAAAAAATTAAACACATTAAAGAAATATTTGCAGTAGTTGCAGTGTCCCCAAGAGCAGCAGGACTTGAAATGAAAAAACCATATATTTTTGAAGCAATGGTCAGTGGCGGAGATATTCAAAAACAATTTAATCACGTTAAAGAATTACTTGGAAAAGAAATTAAAGTTGATCAAATTTTTGAAACAGGTGCAACTGTAGATGTTGCAGCAATTACAAAAGGTCACGGATGGCAAGGAACCATGAGAAGATGGGGTGTCAAAAAGAAACAACACAAATCAAGAAAAACAGTCAGAGAAGTTGGTTCATTAGGCCCAATTTCACCACAAAGTGTCATGTACACAGTTCCAAGATCAGGTCAAACAGGATTTCATCAAAGAGTAGAATACGATAAAAGAATAATGGTAATGGGAAATACAGATAACGATAAATTAAAAATTAACCCAGACGGAGGATTCAAACACTTTGGTTTGGTTAAAGGAGACTTTGTAATTTTGAAAGGGTCAGTTCCAGGAACATATAGAAGATTAATTAAAATGAGAACTCAAATCAGAAATGCACCGCCAAAAGTCAACAAACCAAATATCTTGGAGGTTGTCATCTAATGAAAATTACAACTTACACAACTAGTGGAACAAAGGAAGGAGAAATAGAACTCCCAATAATATTCTCAACACCATTTAGAAGAGAGTTAATCCACAAAGCTTGGACAAACATCACATCTCATAAATTCCAACCACAAGGCAGACATCCAACTGCAGGTCAGGATGTTGTTGCAGATTCAAACGATCCACCAACAGGACAAGGTGTATCTCGTGTTGCAAGAGCACAAGGCGGTGGTGGTGGAAGACAAGGTCAAGGTGCAGAAGTTGCATCAACAAGAGGTGGAAGACAAGCACATCCACCAATCGTAGGAAAAGTAATTTACAAGAAATTAAATAAAAAAGAAAATAAACTTGCACTATGTTCAGCAATTGCTGCTACAGCATCAAAAGATATTGTAGAGGCAAGAGGACATAAAATTGAAGGCATAGAGACATTCCCAATCGTTGTTTCAAACGATATTGAATCAGTTTCTAAAGCAAATGATATTTCAAAAATATTAGATTCACTAAAACTCAAACAAGACATAGAAAGATTAGAATCAAGAAAGGTTCGTTCTGGTCAGTCAAGACTAAGAGGCAGAAGTAAGAAAGTTGGAAAGAGCGTATTATTTGTAACCAAAGATGGTTCAAGCCTATCAAAAGCAGTAGGTTCATTCCCAGGAGTAGAAGTTAAAAAAGTTACAGACCTGAGCATTCTAGATTTAGCTCCAGGAGCACATCCAGTAAGATTAACAGTATATTCAAAATCAGCAATAGAAGAAATTGCAAAAATTAAATCAGCACATCTAGAACTAATGGTGAAAACACAATGAACGTAGAACAAGCAATGAAAATAATTGTCAAACCATACATTACAGAGAAGACGTTTGCAATGATTGAAAGTGAAAACAAGATCTGTTTTATCGTAGAATTGTCTGCAAAAAAGCCAGAGATAGCAGAAGCAGTAAAAACATTATACAATCAAAAAGTGCTCAAAGTCAACACAGCAAGAACAATTTACGGTAAAAAAGCATTTGTACAGTTTGAGAATACAGAAAAAGCAAGAGATCTAGCAACGAAAATAGGAATGCTCTAATATGGAATATAAAACTCGAAGTACGTTAACAGTGGAGAAAAATAATGGTTAAAGAATTCAATTACAGAGGACTATCTAAAGCAGATCTAGATAATACCTCATTAGAGAAATTATTTTTATTATTTAATTCAAGACAAAGAAGATCCCTAACAAGAGGAATCACAGATGGAAAAAGAAAATTAATTGAAGAAATAAAATCTGCAAAGGCAGGTAAGTTATCAAGTCCCATCAAAACTCATCTCAGAGATTTGATTATTCTACCATACATGGTAGGTGTTACAGTAAATGTTTTCTCAGGAAAAGAATTTCGTCCAGTAAATATTACGACGGAAATGATTGGTCATTACTTGGGAGAATATGTCATAACAAACAAGAAGGTACAACATGGAGCACCAGGTGTAGGTGCATCAAGATCCAGTCTGTACGTGCCATTAAAGTGATTATTATGGGTAGATTCAATTACGCTTTCCAAAATTATGACGCAACAAGACATGTTAGATCATCAGTAAGAGAAAAAGACATTTCACATAAACATGCACGTGAAGTTGCAGTTTCAATCAAAGGATTGTCAATTGACAAAGCACGAGATTACTTACTAGCAGTAATTAACAAAAAAAGAGCTGTTGCATTTAGAAGATATAAAAATCAAGTGGCACACAGATCAGATCCTGGAATGATGTCAGGTCGTTATCCACAAAAAACAGCAAAAGAATTCATCAAAGTGTTGGACAACCTAGAATCAAATGCAGAATACAAAGGAATGGATTTAGATAGATTGAGAATTATCAATGCAACCACACACAAAGGTGTAATTGTAAAAAGATTTACTCCAAGAGCAATGGGTAGAGCAACTGCAAAGAACAATGTATTGACACATATAGAATTGGTGGCACAGGAGATTTAGAAATGTCAGCAGTCAAAAATGTTATCAAAGATAATTACAACATGATGTTGTTAAAGGACTATCTGAGAAAACAAATTAAAGATGCAGGCTTCTCACATGCAGAAATATCCAAAACCCCAACAGGTACAAGAGTAGCATTACATGTTACAAGACCTGGAATTGTCATAGGAAGAAAGGGTTCAGGAATTAGAGAGCTCACAGAAAAACTTGAAAAAGACTTTGGATTAAAAAGCCCACAAATTTCAGTAAACGAGATTGAAAAACCAGACTTATCACCAAATGTAATGTGTACCAGAATGGCATCACACCTAGAAAGAGGCACTGCATTTAGAAGAGCAACAATGTGGACCATGAAACAAATCATGGAAGGTGGTGCAATGGGCGTTCAAATAACAATTTCAGGAAAACTTAGAGGTGACCGTTCAGCATTTGAAAAACACGTAGCAGGTATACTACCAAGAGCAGGACATCATGCAGACATAATAGTTGATGAAGACATTGCACATGTAAAAACAGCAATGGGTTTAATCGGAGTTAGAATAAGAATTGCAATCAAAGAAAAACTAGTTCCAGAATATGAATTAATTAAAGACAAAGAAGAAAAGAAGAAGAAATCATCATCACCTGCAAAAAAAGTTGAGGAAGTTGAATTGTCTAAAGATGTAAAAGTTGAAGTTGTAAAAGTTGAGGGAACGGAGAACAAGGCCAAGTCAGAAACAGAGCAAATTGCAATTGAGGCAGAGAAAATGAAAACATTAGAAACGTTAGAAGAAGAGGAGAAGGTGTTGAAATGACCATAGTATCAATGAAAACAATTAGAAAATTAAGTGAAAAAGATCTTAGAAGTAAAATTTTAGATAATAGAACAGACTTAGCAAAACTCAGAGTAGATTCTTCTAAAGGAACATTAAGAAAAGAGAGCGGTAAATTAAAACCAATACGCCGTAGTATTGCAAGAATGTTAACCAGATTAAATGAAATGGAGAACGAGAAATGATTACAGCAGATACCATAACAAGACACGAATTTATAGGATTGGAGACACAAATATCCAGATCTAGCAATCAGCAAGTAGTAGGATTAAATGGAGTCATAATTAATGAAACAAAATCTATGTTTACAATAAATACTCAAAAAGGCATGAAACAAATTCCAAAGTCAACAAATGATTGGAAATTTTCAATTGCAGGAAAAGAAATAACAGTAAAAGGTTCAACGATCATAAAAAGGCCATTTGAAAGAATAGGGGGAAAAGCATGACTAAAAACATAGGGATTAAAGTTACCGAACCGACAAGAGATTGTCAGGATAAAAATTGTCCATTTCACGGAGGATTGTCAATTAGAGGCAAACTGTTTGATGGAAAGGTTACAGGTGCTAAAGCTAAACAAACAATCACACTAACAAAAGATGAACCAATTTACTTTAGTAAATTTAAGAGATATGCCAGAGGTAAAAGTACAATCCATGCACACGTACCAGGTTGCTTAGATGTTGCATCTGGCGATAATGTTTTGACTGCAGAGTGCAGACCAATTTCAAAATCAGTATCTTATGTAGTAATTGAGGTAAGAGCATAATGGCAAAACAAGCAGGAAAAGGCGTACAAGAATTTCGCCCATATGTAACAAGATCAATTCCAGTTGGTGCAAATATTGTATGTGCTGATAATTCTGGTGCCAAAATTTTAGAAGTGATCAACGTTCCAAGAATTAAAACAAGATCATCAAGACTTGCAGCAGGAGGCGTTGGAGATTATTGTAATGTCGTAGTTAAGAAAGGTCCAGCAGAATTAAGAAAACAAGTTTACGGAGCAGTTATTGTTAGACAAAAATATGCAGTTCGCAGATTAAACGGTGTAAGAGTTTGTTTTGAAGATAATGCAGCAGTATTAATCACTCCAGAAGGAGAAACAAAAGGAACAGACATCAAAGGACCAGTTGCAGCAGAAGCTTCAGAAAAATGGCCAAGAGTAGCTAACTTGGCATCAACGGTGATATGATATGGTAAAACCAACTAAAATGCGTAATCGAATGATATACAAAGCAACATTTCAGACACGAAGTAAACAATTAGGAAGTCTATTATCAAAAGACTTGCAAAAAAAATACGGTAAAAAAAGTACAAGAGCGATTGAAGGAGATACAATCACAATCCTTAGAGGTGAATTCAAAGGAGTTTCAGGTAAAATAACAAAAATATCTAAAGAAAAAACAAGTGTGACAGTTGAAGGGGTAAAGAAAGAAAAAACAAAGGGAGATAAATTTGACGTATACATTCACACATCAAACTTAGTAGTAACTGCACTAAACACTAGCGATAAATGGAGAATTACAAAATTAGAAGGTAAAGATCCAAAAACACAAACATCAGTTAAACAAGAAACTAAAGAAACAAAAGTGGAAACAAAAGTAGAAAAAAAGGATGATGAAAAATAATGGTAAGTATTGCAGGTAGTAAAAAACTCAAACGACAAATGGCACCACAGTTTTGGGGAATTGCCAGAAAAGATAAGAGATTTGTAATCACAGTAAAACCAGGTCCACACAAAAAAGATCTTGCAATACCTTCAGCAGTATTTCTTAGAGACACATTAAAAATAGTTGCAAGCCTCAGAGAAGCTAAAGCATCAATATATGCAGGTAAAGTCAAAATTGACGGCGTTGTTAGAAAATCACTACATCATTCAATAGGATTAATGGACGTTGTGGAATTAGAAAACGTTCCAGAGATATATCGCCTTGTTCCAACTGAAGGAAAACTTCTCAAACCAATTAAAATTAACGAATCAGAAAAATCTAAAAAACTTGTCAGAGTTGTAACTAAGACAACAATAGGTAAAGGAAAAAATCAAACAGGATTTCATGATGGTCGTTCTACATTAGCAGAAGTTAAAGCAAGTATTGGAGATACATGTGTAATGCAAGTTCCAGATCAAAAGATTTTAGAAGTTATAAAATTAGAAGCAGGTTGTCAGGGATTGGTAACACGTGGAATTAACGCAGGTCAAATAGGCAAAATTGAAAGTGTGGAAGAAGGTACATTCATTCTTCCAAGAAGAGTTATTCTAATTTTAGGTGATAAAAAAATCGAGATTCCGGCAGACATCATCATGCCAGTAGGTAAAGGAGAGCCTGTTATTCAAATAAACTGATACTATGTCTCAAACAACAGAATCCCCAATGAAAAAAATATCTTTAGAAAAAGTAGTTCTAAACATGGGTCTTGGTAAATCAGGAGATGTCATTGACATTGCAAAAAAGGCAATAGAGCAAATTTCAGGTAAAAAACCATCTACACGAAATGCAAAAGAAGCTCAAAGAGAATGGGGAGTTAGAAAAGGCGAACCAATAGGTGTTGCAGTTACAGTTAGAGGTGATGACGCAGTTGCACTATTCAAAAGATTGTTAGAAGCTAAAGGCAACACAATAAACGGTAAATCAGTTGATAACTTTGGAAATTATTCATTTGGAATTAATGAGCACATAGATATCCCAGGTGTAAAGTATGATCCACAAATAGGAATCTTGGGTCTTGGAATATCAATCACTTTAACTAGACCAGGTTATTCTATACGTAAACGAAGTAAACACAAAGCACACGTAGGCAAATCACACATTATCACTAGTCAAGAAGCAAAGGATTATTTTACAAAAGAATTTGGAGTAACCGTAGCATAATGCCTAAAGATAGATCCTATGAAGCAACTGGAAGAAAAAAACACGATTTCGGTAGAGGTTCAAGATGGTGTAAAAGATGCGGGGACTATACAGCAGTTATTCAAAAATACGACTTAATGTTATGCAGACGATGCTTTAGAGAAGTAGCAACATCTTTAGGCTTCAGGAAAAATATGTGATATAGATATGCCTGCAACCAATATTTTAGCAAATTTGTTTAACACACTTTACAATAACGAAGCAAGAAGAAACAATAATTGCATAATCATTCCAACTTCAAAGTTAGGGGTAGAGGTTCTAAAGACACTTCAAAAAGACGGATACATCGGAGAGTTTGAACATATTGATGATAAACGTGGTGGAAAATTTAAAATTCAACTATTAGCAAAAATTACAAAATGTGGTGCAATTTCTCCACGATTCAAAGTAAAAAATGATGAATACAACAGTTGGGAACAACAATATCTACCGGCATATGACAGAGGAATGTTACTAGTAACTACAAACCAAGGTGTTATGTCACATCACGAAGCGGTACAAAAAGGAATTGGAGGATTTTTGGTGGGATATGTCTACTAGTCAACTCGAAAAATTCCAAGACGAAGTAGTCATTCCAGAAGGAATAACAGTTACGCAGAAAAAACACATGCTAACATTTGTAGGACCCCTAGGTAAAACACATCAAAGTCTCCGTTTAATTCCAATTAATGTTGAAATTGCTGAAAACAAAATATTGCTAAAAGCAATCGGTTCAAAAAAAAGAGATTACGCTATTCTACACACAGCAAGATCAATCATCAGAAATATTTGTGAAGGATTAATCGTAGGCTATACAATAAAAATGAAAATTGTTTTTGCACACTTTCCAATTACAGTTAAAGTTGAAGGTAAAAATATCATAATTGAAAATTTCCAAGGAGAAAGATCCCCACGTAGAACAGTGATTGTAGGGAATACAAAAGTCGTTCCAGGAGGAGAAGACATAATCCTTACAGGAGAAGTTTGGACAGACATAACACAGACTGCAGCAAATATTGAATTAAAAACCAAAGTTAAGAACAAAGATCACAGAGTATTCTTAGATGGTATCTATGCATTTGAGAAGAAGAAAGGTTTAGAAAAATAAAATTTTTAATTACATAATGAATATTGATCCTGAGTTTGTAAAAACAACAACAGAATTCATAGACCAAACTTTAGAGGCATACAAAGCTGCAGGAGTGTCGCCATCAGTAGGGGACATATGGGATTGTCAGAACGTAGGAGATTTTCTTTGCGGATTTTTTGTCGGGGAATTAGTAGGTTCAATTCTCAGTGCGTTTCAATATTCACAAAAAAGAGATCCTACAGCAGATGAGCATTTAGAAATAGTGGGTTTAGTAGAAAGTCGTTCTAAAGAAATCAAAGAATTCTTTTCAAAATTCAACAACTAAGCCTACCAATTTGCTAGAATTTGGAATAGTCGCAAAGATTAAATCACTTTTACCAAGGTAAATCGTAGTGCCTCCCTAGCTCAGCGTGGTAGAGCATCCGACTGTTAATCGGATGGTCACCAGTTCAAGTCTGGTGGGAGGCGCTTTTTATTTCTAAATTCGAATTTAGAAACATTGATCGGTTGATAGTAATTGGTGTACTCAATTAGACAACATAGATCTAATAGATGATCTGATATTAAGAAGAATGCAGGAGATTTACATTGGTTAGAACTAGAAGGGCAAACAGGTATTGTGTAGATTGCAGTGCAAGATTGGTGTATTATCCAAGACTGTCAAACCCAAAAGCACCAAACGAACACAGAGTCCTAGTTTATGCCTGTCCAGATTGTACGGATGATTTTGAAAAACCAAAAATGTTTTCAATTAAACGTAATCAGGTGGAAGATCCACTAGAGACAGTTGAAATTGAAATTACACAGTTACAGAAAAAAGTAATAACAGCAAGATAATTTTAAAAATACATGCCGTATCCTGAAAAGTCCGGAGGAGAACATACTGAAAAATCAAGAAGTAGCATGTGGTATTTGCTTCCAATACTTGTCGGGATGATTGGAGGAATAATCGCATATTTGGCAATAAGAAAAGACGATCCCCGTAAAGCAAAAAATTGTATTTACATAGGACTAGTAATGGTATTAATCGGTATTCTTTTCAACATCATGTTGCTAGGGGTAGATGTGTCAAATAATCCGGGTTTCAATGTTAATCTATAACGAAATTACGGGTAATCACAAGTCCTAAATCATCTTTATTTCTAAATTCGAATTTAGAAACATATCTAATCGACAATAGTGATCATCATGATTTAGAATAATATAGAAGAGATTTTGAAATTTAACCATGTCCATGTCAAGAATGAGAGACAATGTCGAAAGATGGCTAATTCATGAAAGCTTATCATTTAATTCCGTAAAAAGTGAAGAAAATTCATTTCAAATTTTAGTAAAGCATGCAGGTCAATACGGGATATCAGTGGATATTTTTGAACCAAAAGCACAGTTGGGAATTCTAGTAGTAGGCGCCAAAGTAGAGATGAAAAATAATCAAATTATCAGGTATAGGGGATTTACTGATGAAGAGAAAAGTAAATTCGGCGATAAATTATCTGATTTTTGTAATTCAATTGAAGCAATTAGCAAAATAATTACTGAGGACGGAAAACAAAAAATTGCAGTTTATGTCGTATTAGATGATAAAGAAAACATCAACCAACAGACAATGTTAGATGCAATCGATAGCTTGTCAGAAAAACATGAAAGAACATCCAGATTCCTACTAAAAACATTTTAAAAAAATATACTGAAAAATTAGAATGTGTAAAAATAACATCAACGCACATCTAAAGAAGAAATATTTTGAAAAAAACAGTCAAGTCCAAAGTAAAAAAGCAATAATATCATAGATGTCAAATTGCAGTATTTACGAATTTTACAAATTGTGTACATGAAGAATGTTTTTGAAAAAATAATTGAAAAAAATCAAAAATATGCCAGTTTACAAAATTGTGCCTAACTGCTAAACCCCCCCTGGTAAAAATACCATTTAGTCACCTGGTGAAATTTTTGAAAATAGTCATTTTGGATGGGGGGTTAACACTTGTGCCTACATGCAAAAGGCAAGGGTAATTCCACCAAGGTATCCCAGCAAAACAAGGCTAAACTTTCATTATCAGGCGTAAAAGCTCAACCCCCAAGAACAACACCATATTTCTAAAAAACAATCAAAAAAAGGGAAATTTTATTTGAAAAAATACAGTGCAGATTAAAAAAACGAGTAAATTGAGCAATTTGATTTGAGAATGAAGCAAAAGATCCAAGTAAAATGTTTAGAATACCCCCCTGTTTAGAGGCAATACTTGGCAAATAAACCATCTAAAGTAATGAATCAAAAATTTTAGAAATTACGTTGCAACTATATATCAAAAAAAGATGTAAAGTTCATGGTTCGTATGGGCTTAGTGATTGTAATTGGAGCAATTATCGGTTCGATGGTGCTTGCAAATTACACATACTTACAATATCAAACAAATTTCATCGAAGTTAGTGAAGGTGAAACTGTAACGGTGGGACCTGTAGAGTACGTAATTACATTTGAAGGCACTCATGATGGAAGTAAGGAAGTTAGACCTGAAAACACATTTGTAAAAATTGGGATTACTGCAAAAAATATCAGCGATGAAAAAACACTGCTGTCAGGGGGGCAATTTTACTTGATTGATGAAAGAGATCAAAAACATAAAGCAATTTTTGGAGAATTCTCATCAACAGATCTAGTCCAAAAAGGATTAGATCCAAATAAACCAGTTCAAGTAACAACCCAATTCGATGTTCCATTTGACGAAGATGTAAACTACAAAGTTGTCATCAGGCCAACAAAAGATCAATCAACAGTAGATACTGCGTCAATTTGTCTGACAAATTGCTGATCGATAAATTATAAAAAATAGAAAAAGTGTCAAATTTTATTATAGTAAACGTAGTATTGTGTGACTTTTACCACATAACAGATACCATTTTTGAAAAAAGTCATGGCAATATCTAAAGCCAAAAGAGCTGAAGCAGCTAAGAAAGCAGCAAGAACTCGAAAGAGAAATGCAGCTAAGAAAGCAGCAGAAGCGCTAAAGGCAGCAGCAACTCGTAAGAGAAAGGCAGCAGCAACTCGAAGGAAAAACGCAGCAGCAAAAGCAGCTCCTAAGAGAAAGGCAGCAGTAAAACGCAAAGCCGCCCCTAAACGAAAAGCCGCAGCTAAGAAAGCAGCTCCTAAGAGAAAGGCAGCAGTAAAACGCAAAGCCGCCCCTAAGAGATCTGCAGCTAAGAAAGCAGCTCCTAAGAGAAAGGCAGCAGTAAAGAAAGCAGCTCCTAAACGCAAAGCTGCTCCTAAACGCAAAGCCGCTCCTAAGAGAAAGGCAGTAAAACGTAAACGTTAATCTGTCTATGCGCCTTTTTTCTAATCTACGTTACTTGGTTTACTATGTTTCTAAATTCGAATTTAGAAATATAATAAATCGTAGGCACACATCATTCGTTCATTTTTAATTCAGGTAAAACAAAAACCCTCTCAGGTTTAATTTTAAAAATAATTCTTTTCTCACCATCCTGCTTAAACGGATAATGTTTACGGCCCATGTATTGTTCAGTCAATTTATCCGCATGAGAATATTCACTGTCAGAAATTATTTCAATTACAGTTCCACGAATAGTAGTCATGTCAAGAGGGTTGTCATTAGAAGTTACAGAGACAGCCACACGAGGATCACGTAAAATATTTTTGTGTTTTATCCTGCCCTCAGCAGTATTTACCAAAATAAAACCATCCTCGTAGCTGGCCCAAACTGGTGAAAGTTGGGGAGAACCATCCCTCATAATAGTCGCAATGAAAACAAGATTTTTTTCTGAAAATAATCTTATCACTTTAGAATCAACCATAATTTAATGAATCCCGTTTTGCAATTAGTGCATTTTTCAAATAGCGTTTAAAATTGAATTTTAACATGTTTTTTGCTTGTTTTTATTCAAAATAACAATTACTAATTGATCGCTGCAAGGGAGAATCAAACACAAAATAAATTCTATTTTGTATGGGATTTTTCAAGGACGTTAGTCATTGCTCTGTTCATAATCTCCATCACCAGGTATTGAGAATACTCTGCAGATTGTTTGCCCTTGGATTTACTGGTCTTGGAACCCAATCCTTTGAGAATTTTTTCAACTTTAACGGATGTGTTGTCAATGATTTTGGAATACGTCGAATCGAAATTTTCAGGAGTTTGAAAGTCCAGTAATTTTGTCGACGTACTGTAAAATTTAGTAATTGCACCACGAGATTCTTCAATTCTTGCAATTTCAATTAAACCAGAAACCTTCAAGATTTCTAAATGATGTCTAATAGTGGTTAATGCTTTTTTGTAACCATGTTTCTTCAGAGCTGTGCATATTTGATCAGCAGATAACGATTGATGGTATAAAATTTCAACAATTTTTGCACGTGCAGGGTCTTCAATTGCACGAGCGTGTCCAATACTTGTAGTAACGGTACGATTTACTTTAATTTCCTTTTCTAATAATGTAGACATACTAAGATTACATTTTAATCCGATCTAAAAGATCCGCGTATCATATTTTTTTGTCCATTTGCATCAATTTTTGTTTACTTTAATAAACATGGTACCGCTATTAAAAAAATACAAGAGTCTACAATAAAAATAGTAGTGGATCTAATCATATTAGTAGCATTATAGTAATTATAAAGTAAGTACGAAATGTATGATAGACATATCAGAACTACTGTAGTGGTTCCAAAAATATCAAAAAATAAAATTTCTAAAACAATGTCGGCAAATTTATCACAAACAGGTTAATTTTTGAACATATGAAAAGTATGATTCGAGTTGAAAGCTAACCCAGAGTCAAGGTTACGTATAGAATTTAGATTAGGGAGTTGCCAGTTAATTTCTCATATGCAATGACATACCGTTCCGTAATTGTTTCGATAATGTCAGACGGGATTTGGGGCGCAGTTGGCTCTTTACCCTCATTTCGCTCATCTTCAAATTGTTTCTGATATCCATTAGCAGTTAGCCAATCACGTAAAATTTGTTTGTCGTAAGATTCCTGAATTTTTCCAACAGCAAAGGAGTCTTTTGGCCATAGTCTGTACTCATCAGGTCCAATTGAATCACCTAGCACAATTTTACCATCCAAAATTCCAAATTCTAATTTCAAATCAGCCAAAATAAAACCAGCATCGTTAGCAACAGATGCCATCCGCTCATAGATGTCAATGGATGTTTTTTCCAGCCAAACATACTGCTCCTCAGAAACTAAATTCATCTCCAATGCCATCTCCTTATCTACAGGAACATCGTGTTCAGATTTGGTAGTAGGATCAAATAACGGCTTAGTCAGTTTTGCTGCAAGAGTAGTGTCTGTATTATCAGGTAACTGTATGGAACCATTTTTCCACCTGCCAATCAAACTTCCGTAAAAATAACCCCTTACAACGCATTCCATAGGAATCATTTTCATTTTTTTTACAAGAATTGTAGTGTCAGATTCGCGAGATATGAAATGGTTAGAAACCTCTAGTTTATCGAACCAAAATTCTGCAAATCTGCATAAAACTTTACCTTTTTTGGGAATGTCCTGACTGAACTTTACATCATAAGCAGAAACCCTATCCGAGAATTCAAAAAGTAGCGAATTTTCATCCACATCATAAAGATCCTTTACCTTTCCACTAGTCAGAAACTTCAATTAATTATATTGAATTTCAATAGGATTTAACTGATAGGAAAATAAAAATATTAAAAAAATGTGTGTGCCTATTTGACATCAATGCCATTCCAAAAAGCCACCATTCCTTTTAGTTTAGAGGCAGCATCGTTGGGTTCAGCATAATACCATGCACAGTCTTTGTTGGTCTTTCCGTCAACAGTTACAGAATAATAATTGGCCTTTCCCTTCCAACCGCAAACAGTAGTTAGTTCAGCTTTTGCAAAGTATTCTGATTTTATTGAATCAAACGGAAAATAATGATTGCCGTCAACAACTTCAGTGTTGTCACTTTCAGCAATTACCACATTATTCCACAGAGCTTTCATATCATCTTGTTAATTCAAACCATATTTAATGAAATCTTGAACTAGATTTTTGCCTTGACTTGCTCACGTTTTGTAAAGTCTGGTTTTATTCCAAGTGAATCATAGTTTCCGGATGAGCATGTAAAGCACATGGAATCCTTCGGCATTCCAACTGCGTCAGCTAGATTCTCAGCATCGTTGTATCCCAAAAAGTCAACACCGATACTTTTTCTAACCATTTCAGTTATTTCTTCAGTGGTCATCTCTTTGCCATCAGTGAATGTTGCAAGTTCCTCTTGAGATGGAAAATCAATTCCAGCATAACAAGGATAGTTAATTTGAGGATATGTAATCAGCATGCTAATTTTTTTGGCACCTGATCTTCGAAGTGCTTTGATTATAGCTTTGGAACTTGTGCCCCTTACCAGACTGTCATCAATCACCACAACGTGCTTGTCTCTAATTATTTCGCTAATCGGAATTATCCAGCGGTTGATTTCTACCCTGTCGCTTTGATGGGGTTCAATGAAACTTCTCAAAGGACCTTTCTTGCTGTACCTGTCTTTTAGTAATCCCTCATCAAATGAAACGCCCAGCTCTTGCGCATACCCCAGCGCTGCAGGTCTTGCAGAATCAGGAACTGGAATTACCAAGTCAGCGTCAAAAATAGGAAACTTCTTTGCCATGAATCGTCCGATATTTTTTCTTGAAAGGTAGATGTTGCGACCCTCCATGTTGCTTGAGGGATGTGCAAAGTATGTGAACTCAAAAGAACAGTGTGCACGGGAAGTGTCGTGGGAGAATATCTCAGATTCCATACCTGTTTTGCTTAGCTTGATTAATTCGCCTGGAACTACATCCCTTTGAAGGGTTGCACCGACTGCAGTAACAGCAGCAGACTCGGAAGTTACAATGTATGTGTCATCTGATTTTTTGTGTCCTAAAACCATCGGACGAAATCCCTTAGGATCTCTTGCAGCATACACGGAATTGTCATCAGAGATAAAAGTAAAGCAGTACGAGCCGACCATTTCATTTTTTAAAATTGAAAGGGCCTTCCCCATGTCCCCGTTTTCAGAAATTAGAGATACCAATCTCTGGGCAGCAACCAATGTGTCACTTGCACTTTGAGGCGTAAAGGAGCATCCGCCAACCAGGTTAGACAATTCCTGGGCATTGGCAATAGTTCCATTGTGTGCAACGCAAAGATCTTTCACCTTAAGTGGTTGTGCGTTTTCCAATGTGCTTGTCCCCATAGTGGAGTATCGAACATGTCCGATAACACAGGGGGAGGCATATTCTTGTGCAATTTTTTTAAATTCAGATGATGAATGAGAAACTAATCCTATTTTCTTAAACGGTGTTTTGTTTGGAACTGCAAACCCCCAAGCTTCTTGGCCTCGGTGCTGCAAAGCACGCAATGCATCAAAAACCATTGGTACGACATTCTTTCCAGAAAGACTGTAAATCCCCACAACACCGCAATTTTCTTTTACTTTAGGCATGCATTACCATCTCCTTTAACGAATTTAACCAAGTTTTTTGTGCCTTATCAACGCTTAGATCAATTAAGGATTTAGAGTTGTCAGTGAATCGTATTGACTCACCGCCAAACCCGCCAATAGTTTTGAATGAAACATTGTGTTTTTTTAGTAACTCTTCCAAATTTTGGAGATTTTTCCTTTCAAAAGTTACCAGGTATCTAGAATGACTTTCAGAGAATAAAATTTTGTCAGCATCCATTTTGTCTCCAGGAACGTCATCCAATGACACAGTACAGCCAATCAGGTTAGTCATGCAAAGTTCAGAAACTGCAACTGCCAGTCCGCCTTTTGAGCAGTCATGTGCAGATTTAATTAACTCAGTTTCAATAAGTTCCAATACGGCATTCATGTTTTTCTTTGATTCTGAAAAATCAACAGCAGGGCATTTGCCTCCGATGAATTTATGAATATATTCAGAATATTCAGAACCACCCAACTCGTCCTTAGTATTTCCAATCATGATTAAACAGTCATCAGTGTTGATTTTTTGGACTCTCAAAGGTTTCTTATCGATTAATCCAATTACTCCAATTACGGGTGTCGGTTTAATGGAGCCTTTTGGAGTTTCATTATACAAACTAACTTTACCTCCAATACAAGGAATTTCAAAGTCCTTGGCAAAATCAGTTAGGCCATTCAAGGATTCCAAAAATGTCCAAAAAATTTCAGGATCCCTGGGGTTTCCAAATTGAAGATGATCAAGCATTCCGATTGGTTTTGCTCCGGTGCATACAACATTTCTGCATGCCTCCTCAAAGCAGCCAATTGCACCTTCACGTGGATTGATATAGCACTGCTTAGGATTTCCGTCAATCTTAATGGAAAGAAATTTTCCGTTATCCAGCCTTAAGACGGATGCGTCATAACCTGGCTTAACTACAGTTCTAATTCCAACCTCGTGATCATACTGACCGTAAACCCAAATTTTGCTTGCAATGTTAGGTGACGCAAGTAGTTTCAACATTACTTCAGAATAGTCAGATAGTGGCGGGAATGATTTTTTGTCTTCAATGTTTTCCAAATATTCTGGTTTCTTGGAAGGCAAATCAAGCAAAGTTGCATTGGCAACAACATCAGTGGAAATATTTGCAATTGTTTTTCCGTCTTTCTTGACGTGCATTTTATTATCAAATGTCACATGCCCGATTACAGAGCATTCGATTCTGAATTTATTGCAAATGTCTTGAAACTTTACTAGTTTTACACTGTCTGTGATAATCAGCATTCGTTCTTGGGATTCAGAGACCATGATTTCGTCAGAGTGCATGTCAGATTCGCGCGTGTGAACGTTATCTACATCCATTTCAATTCCAATATCCAGCGCATCAGCTGTTTCAGATACTGCACAAGAAAGGCCGCCACCGCCAAGATCCTTCATGGCATGAATTAATTTTTCGTTTCTAGCTTCTAGAATTGCTTCAATGATTAATTTTTCAATAAAAGGATCAGGAATTTGAACTGCAGAACGATTCTCAGATTCCAAGGAGTCAGACGCAAATTGAGAACCGCCAATTCCATCCCTGCCAGTAGCGCCACCCATCAACACTACCAGGTCACCTTTTTTTGCGTGATTTTTAATTAAATTTTCTTTTTTGCCAAAACCAATTGCGGCAACGTCAACCATCGCGTAGTCTGCGTAGCATTCATCAAATTCAACTTCCCCCCCAACGGTAGGAATTCCCAAACAGTTGCCATAATCAGCAACGCCCTTAACAGCATTTTTGAAAAGCCATTTTGCATGTTGATCTTTTTCAATGTCGCCAAAACGTAATCCGTCTAAAAGTGCAATCGGGCGAGTTCCGGCAGACAAAATATCTCTAATGACGCCGCCGACTCCGGTTGCAGCTCCGCCGTACGGCTCAACAGCAGAAGGATGGTTGTGACTTTCGATATGTGCAGTTACCACATAACCGTCGCCAACATCTAGAACCCCAGAATCGTATCCTTTTTCATTGATTACTAAAGGCCCATCCATGGGCAATATCTTAAGATGTTTTTTAGATGATTTGTAGGAGCAATGTTCAGACCACTCGGCAGCTACAATTTGTAACTCGGTGGAAGTTGGATCTCTGCCAATTTTTAATTTTAGTTCCTCTAATTCATGGGGCTCGAGACTCAATTGTTAGCACCTATCTTCTTTAACAGTGATTCAAAAATTAATGATGAGGGCTTGTTGTCATGTGGGTTTATTTCAGGTTCGGCAGCTCTTTCAGGATGAGGCATCATGCCAACCACGTTTCCATCCTCGTTACAAACACCAGCAATTTGGTTTGAAGAACCGTTTACAACTTGATCATATTTGAAAACAATTTGATTTTTTCTCTCAAGTTGTTTCAGAGTTTCATCATCCACAAAATAACGTCCATCACCGTTTGCGATTGGTATGGGAATTTTTTCATTTAATTCAAACTTGTTTGTAAACGGAGTTTTGTTATTTTCAACAGTAAGGTTTGTCCATTCACACATAAAATTAAGAGAGTCATTTTTTAGCAAAACGCCTGGAAGCAATCCAGATTCTACAAGAATTTGAAATCCGTTGCATACGCCCAAAATAGGAATTCCTTTTTCAGCTATTTTTTTGACATCTTGAATAATGGGACTGTGTGCAGCTATTACTCCCGCCCTAAGCCTATCACCATAAGAGAAACCCCCAGGCAAAACTACAGCGTCAAGGTTTTCTGGAAGTGGTTTATCATGCCAACAGTATTGAGGAGTCATATGAAACACGTCAGATAGCACATGAAACATGTCGCGATCACAGTTGCTTCCTGGAAAAACTATAACTCCAACATTCACAATTGTTTTTAGATTCAGAGTTATTTAATTTGAGCCCACAGTCAGATACGGATTGTACTAGAATTGTCAGTCAGGTTAAGCATCAAATGCATCTATTGTAACTACGCTTACCATGGAATTGTAAATCCGCAATTCATCACATATTTCTTTAACCTTGGATTTTGCAGATTCCTTACTATTTTCAGTAATTGTAAATTTTAACATTTTTGCAGTGTTGATTTTAGATACGCTTTGATGGGTTCCCTTTAAGACTAAATCGTTTAAGATGGTTTTTCCTTCAGGATCACTAATGCCCGGCTTGTTTTCAATTGTAACATGAACGCGGTAATCACCCATACTAAGTAACAAATCAAAAAAGCGATTAATCTATCTTCCGAATAATTTTATAAATTATCACAACAGTCCGCTTTGCTTCAAAAAGTCTTTTAATTTTTCTTTAGTATTTACATCGTCAAGTTTGTCATGTTGATCAATTGGAAAAAGGCTTTCGCCATCCAATATCAAATTATGAGGGCCAAGATCTTTGGCGTTATCGATTTTTAAATTGTCAATTAAATCGAGTACCTCGCCATTTGTGGGATATACACCGTTGTTTTCCAAAAATGTTCTCAAATCAATTCCCTGAACCCATGTTCTTTTTTCATCTCTTAAACCATAATCAACGTCAATGTTATCAAAATTAGATTTTATGCTGATGTGATTACCGGGGCCAAACTCATCATCATATTTACTAGCACCGCGCCAGCCACGATCAATGGTCTTTGATTGTGTGTTCTTTAGCAACCAGAGGTTTCGCTCTAGTTTTTGATTAAAGGCATTACCAAGTCCAGATTCATTTTTGTTTAGTAAAACAGGTTCGAATGAATCAAGTTTTAATTTTTCTTTTTCAAGTCTTTGGAAATTTTTGGTAGAGTCATCTTCCAAAGGATTCGGATGCTCCATAAAACAAAAAGAACTCATAGAAACCAAAGTATCAAGAACGTCCTGGAAAGGCTCGTCAAAATGATGAATGATGTTCAAGGCTAAGACAATGTCAAAATGCTGTACCTCTTTGAGATTTTTTAAATTTTTTAAATTCATTTGTTTGTCTAATAGGAGCACCTTGCGATTATTATTTTTGATACATAATTCCAATAATTTTCGTTCGGGATTACTCTCCACGGCAATAAAAACTCCAGAAAAATCCTCGGCCAATCTAAATGTAAAATAACCTTCAGCTGCACCCAAATCTAAAACCGAGATAGGTCGATTAAATTTCTTGCAAAATTTGAATATTTCCCCATATCTTTTTTCAGAATTTCTATAGCCCGTGGAAATTGTTTTTCCCTGTATTCTGATGTCGTTGTAAGTGTCAACGGAGGTTATTTTTAGTTCAGAGGTTTTGGGATGTTTCGCTAATTCTTTAAATTCGTCAGAATTTCTAAGAATCGTTGTCAGATCATCTAAGCCCATTCGACGAGTTTCTAATTCAGTGTAATAGTAATCCAAATCATCCAAATCAGGCTCCCTGTCCAATAACTTCAGATATTGTGCACGAATAGATTTTCGCATATCCATTCTGTAGTATTTCATTACACCAGTAATTTAGATTTCTAGAGTGTAAATTCAGGGTTAGATAGTTATACCAGAATAATTGGACTCAATGTAGCATGGTTAGAAAAGAAAGAATGAGATACTGGAAAATTACTGCAGAAGACACAGATACTTTCGATTACGATGAATCCAAGTTACTAAATTGGGAAATTAAATGCATTAGAGAGCCAGAAGTAGACGCTCATTTTATAGGAGTTTTCATGTATCGAAATGGAACGGCATACGATTATGAATCAGTAAAAGGAATATGTTATTTTCACAACAACATAGACAGAAAGGAACTTCCAGAAATTACCAAATTCCTTCAAAGTAAATTTGAGGGTAAGGAGATGGAGAAGGGAGACAGAATAATTTTGAAGGACTCAAAAGAAATTTTCTCCAGCAAGGAAATAGGAAAATTAGCAAAAGAAATGGAAGTAAAATTCAACACCAAAGCAATCATATCTTTAGAGTTTGAGGACATCAGTGCTGAGCAACTCAAAGAAGCAGGCATGCCGGAATCCAAGTTGTTACCAATTCCAAAGTAGAAATTATTTTCAAAAATATACATTTTCATATATCGTATGACACATCGATACCAGATGGCAGATTTAGAAAGTGTCAACAAACATCTTGAAGAGTTAAGAAAAAGATTACTACGGATATTTTTGGTAATCGGGGCAATTACAATGGTTCTTCTAACTTGTCATGCAGTGCCATTAGAAATATCAGGAATCACGCTGTACTATCCGACATTAGAACCACAAAACAACATCGCAGCTCAAATTACAAACCACATGAAAGAAAACCTGGTACCAGAAGGAGTCCAATTGATTCAAACAGCTCCAGGGCAAGCTTTTTTCGCTCAAATGTACGTCTCAGCTCTTGTAGGAATGGTGGTAGGGATGCCAGTAATCATCAGAGAACTTGTAGGATTTATCAAACCGGCATTAAAAGAAAACGAGATCAATGTAAGCAGAAATATCTCATTGCCAGCTTTAGGATTATTTATTGCGGGCTGCGTATTCTCATACAATTTTGTAATTCCGTTTATTTTGGAATTTTTGTACAAGTACGGAGAATCCGCAGGACTAGTTACATTTCTAAATGTAATGGAGTTTGTAACTTTTGTATTACAATTTTTATTGGCATTTGGATTTTCATTTCAGCTTCCTCTCGTAATGTATGCAATATCAATGTCAGAAATGGTCGACAAGGATTTTTGGAGAAAAAATATCAGATATGCAATAGTGATAATAATAATTTTTGGCGCGGTTATCACTCCGGACGGAACAGGTGTGACAATGATGCTTGTGGCAGGTCCAATGATAGGATTGTACGTGGTAGGCATATTGTTCATTGAGCGTAAACAGCGTAGAAAGTCGAACACTTAAATCTGAAATCAGGAAAGTAGGAGTACAATGCTTGGAAGTACTGAAATCATAGTTTTGGTAGTAGTTATCGGAGTACTAATTTTTGGTGCAAAAAAAATTCCTGAACTTGCCAAAACATTTGGAAAAGCCAAAGGAGAGTTTGAGAAAGGAAAAATCCAAGGTGACAAGGAACTAAAAGACTTCAAAGGCGAAATAGACAGTATTGCTAAAGACAAGGAAGTAAAATCAGATTAATCTTCACATACCTTACCCAAATAGTCAATGAGGCAAGAATAATGTTTGCTCAGTTTTGCACTGTTCAGTAATTTTGGAATCCTCATGTTTCCGGTTAATTTCAGATTGGCATCAACTAAAATTTTAGTGCCTTCGGGAATTTCAATAAATTCCTGTCTAATGTAACTGCCTCTAGATTTACCTCCAATGACATACACTTCATGTAACACGGAGGGAGTAGCAACGTGTTTTGCCATAAATAATAACTCCAAATCACCCAGCAGGAGATGTTCCTCAACCACAGCAATGTTGTCCCTAACGGAACGAATTCGAATAGATGAATAGTATTGTGGAACTAATTTTTGGTAGTCTTCATAATTTGAAAAAATCTTAAAAACGTCTTCTCTTTTTGCATGAATGATTTTTTCTAAAGAAAATTTAGCCAAAGGTGTTTTAGAAACTACCCCAGCGAGGGTATAAATCGTGATCTATGTCAAACTGGTCCAAACATTTGCCAACGCCGTGATTTACAATATCGTCAATTGTTTTGGGTTTTGTGTAAAATTCAGTAACAGGGGGTAAAATTACAACACCCAGTCTAGCTAATTTCAACATGTTTTCTAAATGAATTGCAGAAAGAGGCGTTTCTCTGGCCATCAGGATTAATTTTCTGCCTTCCTTGATTGTAACTCCAGCAGATCTTGCAACAAGAGTATCGTCATACCCATTTGCAATTGCAGCTAAAGTTTTCATGCTGCATGGGGCAACAATCATCCCGTTGATTCTGTGAGTTCCACTAGAAACACTTGCAGCCATATTTTTTGAATCGGATGTAGTGCTTGCAAGAGATTTAACATATTCTGGAGAATGTTCAGTTTCCATGGAAATACATTTTTCCCCCCATTCAGACATTATCAAATGAGTTTCAACACCTAATTTTTTTAATGTCTCCAACATTCTAATTCCATAAATAACACCAGTACTCCCAGTAATTCCAATAATTAATTTCAAGTACTGATATGGAAAGTAGTATTTTGAATAGACTTAGTATAAGACATATTTTCAGTAAATTTACTAATCATTTTTCTTCCATTACCTCCTAGATGATTTAAAAACATTATCAGATAAATACTAAATCCTTTAGGAACGGACAAAAATATAGAAAAGGGAATCATTTTGATGAAATAAAAATATCTAGGCACAAAAAATAATTTAATTTCCAGAATAATTTAACCAGTCAATTAGTAACGTTTCAACAAGATTTGGAATTATTTTAATTTTAAATTCATGGGTCCCATCAGAGATAAAAAAACAGTGCTGTTTTTCAAGGGAAGTAATAAAATCCTGATTAATTTTAATCACTAAAAATTTTAGTGTGTTATTGTATTCAAATTGAAAATCAACAAGAAAATAAGTTGAAGAAGAATGGTTAGTCATAACCATGTTTTTAGAAAGACTAATGAAATTATTTAGATCTACAGAGATATCCTGAATTATAATTTTATCATTAACTACTTTCCAGGTAGTAAGATAATTTTCTAAATCAGCAGACATACGATTAAGATGTATTTGTAAATCTTGTGAGCGAGTCATAACAAGTGTTCCACCATACTGTAAAATTTAAACTAAATTAAATCTAAAAAATTTTTCGCAGATTAAATCAATTTTTACGTTTAATTACAATTGCAACTGCGGCAATCCCCACAATTACAACTCCAATTAAGACATACAGTATTGGGAAATCATCACTAGATACGTTCGATGTGAATTTTGTAGCATCCTCAAGTTCCACCTCAGATATACGAATAATCTTATCATTATTTCCATTTGCAGTAAGAAGATACAGAACGCCATCTGGGCCTATTTCTGCAGTTCTAATTCTCCCAAACTCACCTTCAAACATTTTTTCTTCACTGATTAAAGAACCATCTTGAGCAATATCAAGAACCATGAGGTGTTGTCCTCTAAGGGCTCCGACCAAAAATTTTCCGTTCAGACTAGAAATTTTTTCTGAATCGTAAAATACCATTCCGCTTGGAGCCCATGTTGTCTGACCGCTATGCAGGATTGGATTTACAAAAGTGTCATCAAATGAATCGCCCACTACTTTTGGCCACCCATAATTTTTGCCCTTTAAAATTAGATTAATTTCATCATGTCCAGTCCCCATTTCTCCTGACGGTCCATGTTCAGATGATACAAACATACCATCTTGAGACCATGCAATTCCTTGAGGATTACGATGACCATAAGAAAACACAGAACTTGAATCAAAGGGATTATCCTCAGGAATCGTACCATCAGGATTAATTCTAAGGATTTTTCCCGCAAGCGAAGATAGATCTTGTGCCAATTCAGGATTAATTGCATCCCCTGTTGTAATGTACAATTTTCCATCAGGACCAAACTTAATTCTTCCACCATCATGCCACGGTGCACCTGGAATATCATCCAGGACAATCTGCTTTTGTGTTAGAGAGTTATTGTCAACTATGAAACTAAAAACCTTGTTTTGAAAAAATTCAAGTTCTAAATTTGTCTGATAGACATAAATTTTCTTATTTTTTTCAAATTCTGGATGTAATGCAAGACCCAATGTCCCGCCCTCAATTGATCCGCTTTTTGAGAATGTTTGTATTACTTTAACATCTCCAGATTCTCCGATTTTCCATATTCGCCCATCTCTTTCTGTAAAGTAAATTTCGCCGTCAGGGCCAAAAACAATTTCCCACGGATTGTTTAAACCATCAACTAGAATATCCACATTCAAGTCCCCAAATGCAGGAATTGTGATTGGGAATAAAGCAACAAAGAAAATAATTGCCAAAAATCTCATAATCCAAAGATGTTTTTTTTGCTTAAAATCTTATACGATAAGTTTTGAAAAGATAATTTAAGATTAATTTCCAGGTAGAAATTAGACATCCTCAGACACGTCTTGTTGAAGAGGTTCTTTTTCAATAGATTCTTTTTCTAATTTTCTACGTTTAATCCATAGAGAAATCCCACCTGCAATCATGGCGGTAAACAAAATTATGCCAGCCATTTGAAGCTCCATAGAGTACAACATACTAAAAGTTAAAACGTAATGAAAAAAAGTCTTGTGGTTTATTCCGATCCGTCAAATTAAGATTTTACATATATTAGATGCCAGTATTTACGCATAATATGATCAAAAGTTCTGAAATAAAGAAGATAGTTAATGATTATTCAGATGTAAGAATAGGCGTGCTAGGAAGCCATTCGGCTTTAGAGGTGATGGACGGAGCAAAAGATGAAAACTTTCAAACTGCTGTTTTTTGTCAAAAAGGACGGGAAGGACCATACCAAAGATTTGGAAGGATTGCAGATGAGATAGTAGTTTTAAATAAATTCAAAGACATGGCATCTGCAAAAAACCAAAAAATGCTAAGGGATACAAACACAATCGTAGTCCCACACAGGTCCCTCACAGTGTATCTGGGATACAAAACAATCGAGGATTCATTTAAAGTTCCAATATTTGGAAACAGAAAATTGTTTCAAGCTGAAGAGAGAACTGCAAAGAAAGGGCAGTACTACTTGTTAGAAAAGGCAAAAATAAAATATCCAAAATTATTCAAAGATCCTAAAAGAATTAACAAACCGTGCATTGTAAAAGTTCAGGAAAAAAAGAGGCCGTTAGAAAGAGCATTTTTTACAGTTTCATCATACAAGGACTATAAGGAAAAGTCAGAGGCAAAAATAAAACAAGGATTGATTGCTAGAAAAGATTTAGAAAAAGCAAGCATAGAGGAATTGGCAATTGGAACATACATGAATTTTAATTTCTTTCACACGCCGATATCAAACCAAGTAGACTTTATCGGAATCGAGAGAAGGCTTCAAACTAACATCCACGATTACAACGCATTGCCTGCAAAGGAACAATTGGAAATGGACATAGACTTGCAGAACATTGAAGTTGGACACACTCCTGCAAGCATCAGGGAGTCATTACTTGAGAAAGTGATCAAGATGGGAGACAAGTTTGTGGCAGCAGTCAAAAAAGAATACGCACCAGGAATAATTGGACCGTTTTCACTTCAAAGTGTAATTACAAAAGATTTGGAATTAATTGTGTATGACGTATCACTAAGAGTTCCAGGAAACCCAATTGTTGCAACAACCAGCCCATATACAAAATACCAATATGGCCAGACATTTGGGGTGGGAAGAAGAATCGCTATGGAAATTAAGCGGGCCCAAGAAGAAGACAGACTAGATGAAATAGTCACATAGGTTTTAAAAAAATAACCATGAAGAAATTAATTCTTTTTCCTCTGATTTTGTTTTTAATAGGAATTCTTTTTGTTACAGGCATCATGCTAACCAACATACTAACTGATGTGATATCTTCAAGTAGTGCCGAGGCTAAACAAGAAAAACAAAGAATTGATACAGAGACATCATTTTGCGATAGTTTTGAATGTCTGCGAGAAGTCCTGATAGATACAAAACAATTTTGTTTGGACTATCCATATTACGATGTGGAATTTTGTACGACATTTAACAATGAACTTAAGGACATGAGGCAAAATCTTGAGGAATTGGATCAAAATCTGTATGATTCCACATCCGTTCCCTGAAGCAATTGAATGAAGAAAATATAATTTAAGAAGAAGAGAAAGGCGTAAGCCCTCTAAACTGCAGAACATTAAGAGATTTCCTCTTGTGGTCAAGCGTCTAAACGCTTGGTTGCCTTTTTCGTTCTGCGGGGCTACGCGAGTTATTCGTCAGATATTTTAACTAACGACATTAATTATTATAAAACATACAACTATTTAACACTATTACATAATTATTATAATAAATAATTGATTTTTATCAAATTATTATGTATTTCAAAAAATTAAATTGAAAAAATATGGAAAAACATATTTCCAATATTAAAAAAGAATAGAATGTTAATTGGTTAGATAGGGAAATATGTTGAATACCCTTCATTCTAATTTCAGGTGATTAAAGCGGTTTGACATCTGAAATGGATTGCTGATACCAATTAGCATTACAAACTTTATTGTGTGGAATTAATGAGTAGAAAACGTGAGCAAAATGATATTCATTAAAGAGATTATCAGCATAGCAAAGGAACCAAGACTCTGTCCGACATGTCAAAAAGAGGACAGGCTGGAAAAAGATTTGATCAGAGAAGAAAGATCATGCGGGAGAACAATTCTCTGCACAAGATGCGAAGCGCTGATTGTAATAACATCTAACAACCTAGTGAAAGTCGAGCTATCATCAATTAAAGGCGACACAATTATGCTCAAAGAACCGCACTTGATTAGGAAAGTAACGTACTAAGTTAACATAAGAAATTAGTCACTAAACTGTTAGATGTTTGAGATTACAGTTTCGTATAAATCAAAGTTACAAGATAGTTATCAAGTAA
>Ga0233433_10000468_pt1 | contig 44123 bp, 34 predicted proteins | sample SI_122_August201_5_FD_179868 | JGI IMG/M metagenome (GOLD analysis project Ga0233433, IMG submission 179868) | Seawater microbial communities from Saanich Inlet, British Columbia, Canada - SI_122_August2016_100_MG | ecosystem: Environmental > Aquatic > Marine > Inlet | place: Canada: British...
ATTTTTTAATTAGGATTGGATTGACGCCATTTAACCGTTGGCGGCCAAATTCCAGATCTGTTGAGAATCTGTTAGAGACTTTCGGCGTCTTCCATAATGGGTAATAGCGATCAAAAGCGGCCAGAGTCTTCCTGCTGCGAAACAGCCTATGGTAAAAAGTGATTAGATACGAAAGTAGGGCGTTCAGAACACCAATTAACATATCCTTAATCATCTCAGAGGTTTCTTGGCCGGTGAAGGATTCAGCCTCAGGCAGATTTTTGACATGCGGAGGTGTCCCGTCGAACGGTGCGAATTGATATTCGATTTGCCGGGATATGAGTTGGTCGGCACGCATAGCTGCTGCATCTGGACTATCATTTTGAGGTAATACAATCGGTGGAGTGGAGCTCGAAAACGGGTTTCTATCATCAACCAGGCGATCTCGCTGACCCCATAGTTTGTAGCCGAGCAATCGCGCCCTTTTTGCTCGGTTGTCCTTAGCTCTAAGATAATTGATTGAGGCGGGGTCGAATATAGACTCAGCTGTGGGGATAGACATACAGGGTGGGTGATTACAGAGATCGTATGAGGTATGGTTGCCTGTTTCTACAGGCATGACCTCATTGACTTCAACCTCGGCGATATCCAACCAAGGGTGACTTTCCTCGTTCCAGGGGATAGCACAGTTTAGGATTTCCCGATCTTCATTTTCTACAATTTCATGGAACTGTGCCTGGAGATGATACCTGACTGGCTCGATATCAAGCCGCCGACGAAACTCGTCCTTGAGGAAATTACGTGAGCGTGCCTCGCCAGGTTTTGTATCCTGCAGCCAAAAGTGTTCCAGTTCTTCCTCTGTGGGACGGCCGCGGTCTTCTAACCGATCCCATGGGGCTAGTTTGAACTTGATATACCAGTTCTTTCCGGTTGTATCGCGATATCCTAGGGCTGTCTTGCTATGATAATTAAGCAGGGCGAAGGTGTCCGGATAACAGATAGATTCGGTTATGCCTTTGGCTATATCTGGGTTCTCATCAAGGTAAGGTTCAAGGTGCTGTTCTCTGCCACGCACGGTGGCAATAAAAAATTTCAGGAAATGCCAGGCGTGGGCAAATGGGCCACCAGTACCGGTATTCATCATAATATCTAAAGGTGAATCCTGGTCTGAGTCTGAAAATTTTAAGGAAGCGCTGCGGACCACCAGCCTAGCATCGTCATCGAAAGACACCGAAGCATGGCGAAGCCGGCCTGAAAATTCTTTACCTGGCTCGAAAAACTCACTAGGAGGAATTGAAATATTATTCAAAATATGAATTTTTGCCTTGCAGATCAAGCCATTTTCATGGGACATACGGATGCGTCGAAATAACGAATCAAGGGTAACCAGCAGCAAAATGCTCAGCGCAAAAAGCCACAAAACCAGCTTGTTTATAATTTTCATTATGTAATTTTCTCCGGAATTTCTCTCGATTCAGCGGTTGGGGGATGATTACATAATTTAATTAGTGGATACAATAATAATTGACAGGCTTGGCATTGACGGTTGCGTGTGTTGCGAATAGCATATTTGCACGCGTTAATCAAAAAATAGTCAAATCTAAAAAATCCATTGGATTTTAGTGGTCCCGAAAATAGATAAAAATGCAGAAAAATAGTAAAGGGACAAAAACAAAGTAAACGGGGAAAAGAGCAGGAAAAAATAACACCTACAGGTAACACCAAAAACTAATACAAAAAGTAAACTAAAGACAAGACAAGCATGAGTGGTGGCTGGTAGTGCGTACTGGTGTGCGCAGGGCTAGCTTGGAAACTAAGGGCAATGCAATGATGAATCTATGGCATGAAATGCGCCGCAGGCATGTACTCAGAATTGGTGGCGTCTATGTTGCTGCCGCATGGGTTTTCATCGAAATGCTTTCGATTTTTTTACCGATGTTCGAAGCGCCGGCCTGGATCGCTAAAACGTTTACGGTATTGGTTGTGTTGTGCTTTCCCATAGCCTTGATTATTGCCTGGGCGTTTGAGGTGACTCCGGATGGGATCAAATATGACAATCGACCCGGTGATTCCACGGAGACTGTACCGACCGCTTTTTCTGACTATTTGATTGCCCTGGGTCTGGCGGTTGTGATTGGCCTGAGCATCCAGAACTATTTTTCTGGAACAGATAATCCGAGTGTGCAAGCGGTCCCGAATGTTGTAGAGACGGAAGCTTCTTTAGCGGTACTGCCTTTTTTGGATTTTAGTGAAGGTGCCGACAATCAATACCTTGGTAATGGGATTGCTGAATCGGTGTTGATCTCACTGGCGAAATTGGATGGGCTTAAAGTTGCCTCTAGAACTTCTTCATTCGCAGTACAAAATAAAAATCTCGAGATAGGGGAAATTGGCAAGCGGTTAGGTGTTACCCAAACCCTAGAAGGAAGTATTCGTTTGCTGGGGAATAAACTGCGAGTTTCGGTTCAACTCAGTGATGTCGAAACGGGTTATCAGATATGGTCGAAGATCTATGACCGAGAATTTAAAGATATTTTTTCTATAGAGGAGGATATTGCTAGATCACTAGTTGAAGCCTTAAAAGGACCACTTTCGCTGGATGATGATCCGGTCGTTGATATCGGTACAGATAATGCCCAGGCCTATAGTCTCAGCCTCGAGGGCCGCTACTATTTCCATATTCCGACTCAGGAAAACTTCTTGCGAGCCCTACAATTATTTCAAAAGGCAATTGAGCTTGATCCTGGCTTTGCCATGGCGCACGGTTACCTTGGTTTTACGCTGGGCTATGCCAGCATCTATACATCCTATGCTCAGTATCGAGCGGCATCCTCTGTGTCCACTAAATTGGCTCTGCTCAAGGAACCAGACAATGTCCCGGCGACATTGATAAAGGCATTCATGTATCGCGACCTTGATAAGGCTTTCCCGCTTTATAAGAAGGCGCTTGAAAACGGTAGTGACCCAGATTTAGCACTTTATACCTTCCATAACGACTATCTATGGCCACAGTCCAGACATCTCGAAGCCAGGCAGCCACTTTTGGCAGCGCTAGCCCGCGATCCAGATTCCGTGCTGCTGTTGCAACCGTTGGCTATGTTGGAGAGTAGGGCAGGAAACCCTGATGAGGCGTTGGCGCATATTGCCAAGGTTGGCCCGTTTGATGGCTCAGATTTTCTTATCTCATCAGTGCTAGCGGATGTTTATTATCGAAATGGCGATGGAGTCAATCTCCGCAAAATCACCGAGCAATCCATAGATTTCATCGGCTGGCAGAATGGATTTCTCCCTTATTATCTTCTTCAGGCCCATGTTTTGAATGGCGATTTGGATTTAGCTGATTTGCTGCTTGCAGAAATGCTGCAGAAACAAGCCAAGGAAAAATCGCTTTCGGCCACCACCATTGGTCTTAGTTTTGCCGCCTTGGGGCGCATGGAGGAAGCCGCGGATTGGCTAATCCAGGCACAACAGGAACGCGATTTCTGGCTGCGCTGGCATATCAGGGCTGCGCTTGAGGATTTTCCGGGATTGGCGCAATTGCCGAAAGTGATTACCCTGGTTGAAGCAATGGGCTTGGATGATGCAAGCATTCAGGCACGTATTGCCAGGGGTGGCTAAAGGCTCTCTGCAGGCTACAAAACGTTAACGTAAACGCTGAGTCTCGCCTTCTGGTTCGGATAAAAAGTGGCTAGGCTTGGGGTGCACGCTAGAGTTGGTTAAACAAGCCTTTAACCTGCAACTGGATGCTGGTATACCGCAGCATTCTTCTTTAGTTAAAACACAAGCACTAAAAACTAATTACGAAAACAAAAGCACCCTGTGAATATGGAGCACGATGCTATAACAGCAGCAACGTTGCTTCGCGAATTAACCACAGCTGCTTTGTTCGCCATAGTTAAGCCTGCATTTGTAAGCTATGCGGCGGTAAAGTTAACCCGGTCCAAGGCAATGCTTAGTGCTAGCTGGGAGTGCAATCAACGCACACAGCAACGACTGCTGTGCTTGCCGGGTGCTACCAACCGTGGCAACATTGGCCCGGTGAGTGCGGCTCGATGGCAACAGCTTAGCCATTTGATTGATGTTGATGATCAATCAACTGGGTGGATATTTACAGCCCACGGTCAAGCCGGAAAAGGCAAGTAAGTGGTTGGCCTGTGTCCAGCGGGTTATCGAGTGAATTTTTGTATACTTTGACTGCTAATCGATCGATATTTAAATAACAGGAGTAGATATTATGGCGTTAACACCGTCTTCCACAGAGGAATTATTGGTAGAGCAGCGGGGCAGGATTGCTGTCTTCACGTTAAACCGACCTAAGCGTTTGAATGCAATTTCAAGGGAAATGCTGGGAGAATTGTCAGCTAAAGTGACAGAAGCAAATAAAGACCCAGAGATTCGCTGCATTATCCTGACCGGAGCAGGCAAGGGATTCTGTGCGGGGCTTGATTTAATTGGTGTTGGCGAAGGTAACATAGGTGGTGAGCAGGCCTCAGATGGCAATCGTCCTCCACGGCAATTGTTTGATCTGCGTGATGCGCCAATTAATGTTATGTGGAATATTGATACACCGATCATATGTGCTTTAAATGGGGCAGCCGCAGGCTATGGTATGGATGTTGCCCTGCTTTGCGATATTCGTATCGCCGCCGATACCGCTAAAATGGCCGCTGTTACCGCTAAGCGGAATGTCGTGCCTGAGAGCGGCGGTACCTGGTTATTACCCAGATTAATAGGCTGGGCCAAAGCAGCAGAACTCTACTACAGAGCCCGAACCGTTGGCGCCGAAGAGTGCCTGTCGCTAGGTCTGGTAAACACTATTGTCCCCGCTGAGGAATTGATGCCAACTGCAATGCAGTGGGCAGAGGAGATTGCAGACAATGCGCCGATGGCAGTACAGACGACGAAGCGCATGATGAGGATGGGCATGGAAGAATCTTATGATACTGCGGTCGACCATTTAATGGCCCATCTAGGTGGGATGTTCCATAGTGAAGATTTCAAGGAAGGTGTGCAGGCCTTCATTGAAAAACGGAAACCGGAATTTACTGGCCGTTAATATCAAGATTTCATCTGGTCAGGTGAAAAACAAAAATAGTAGATGATCTAAACCTGCGTCAGTCTTTGTTTTAGCTGGCTGCGCAGGTTTAGCCACCATTGCTGCCCTAATTTTCTGCTTTTTACTTTAGATGAATTGCAGGACAATCCGGTTGCCGCATGGCCAGCATCCCAGAGCCCCAGCTACTGCATAATTCAACTTGCTTTTTTGTAGGGGGGGCCCATTTTCGCGACCAGTTTTGAGACAACGCTTGACTGACGATAGACTGATTTGGTGTGACTGAAAGTTTTGAATCCATCTATACCATGATAGGCACCCATACCACTGGGGCCAACGCCTCCAAAGGGAAGGTTTTCCTGGGCGACATGCATGATGACGTCATTGACGGTGACTCCACCAGAGGTTGTTTTTTCCAGCACTGCGGTTTCCTCGCGGCGGTCTTTACCAAAATAGTAGAGCCCTAGAGGGCGGTCATGGCTATTGACATAATCAATAGTCTCATCAACCTCCTGGTAAGATTTGATCGGTAGAATCGGCCCAAAAATCTCTTCCTGCATTACTAGCATGTCGTCTGTCGGGTCGATAATCAGGGTCGGCGGAATTTTATGGTTTTGCTGTTGTGAGAAATCTTCTTCTGCTGGGTTGATTTTGACTACTTGCGCGCCTTTAGCTTCAGCATCATTAACATAGTTATTTAATCGACTGAAATGCCGATCATTGACTACAGAAGTGTAGTCGGGGTTATCTTTAATATGCGGATACATATCAGCGATGGTCGCCTGCGCTGCTGCAACGAACTCTTCTCTGCTTTCTTCAGGCAGCATCACATAGTCTGGTGCCAGACAGATTTGACCTGCGTTCATGGTTTTCCCGGTCATCACATTTCTGGCGGCGAGGGCAATATCGGCGCTTCGGCCAACGATAACAGGAGACTTGCCACCCAATTCTAAAGTGACAGGTACCAGGTTTTCAGCGGCAGAACGCATCACATGGCGAGCGATAGCAGTAGCGCCGGTAAACAAGAGATGATCGAAGGGTAGACTGCTGAAGTTGCTGCCAACCTCGGACCCGCCGGTGAAAACAGCCAATTCATCCCTGTCAAAGGCTGCCTCCAGGGTCGATTTCATCAGTTCTGATGTTATTGGTGTGAATTCTGATGGTTTAATCATGGTTCGGTTGCCAGCCCCAAAGACGCCAGCCAGGGGAGAAAATGTCAGTTGTACGGGAAAGTTCCAAGGACTGATGCAGCCGACTACGCCCAGGGGCTGATATTCAATGTGACTTCTACCTCCTAGCAGATTAAAGGGAAACGTTGTCGGTCTTTTTTCTGGTTTCATCCAGCTGTGCAGATGTTTGATAGCATGCTTGAGCGGGCCGATCGCGCCGTCGACGTCGGTCATCTTGGATTGCTGGATACTTCGATTACCAAAATCTTCAGACATGGCCTCGCAGAACTCGCTTGAATTGTTTTCGAGGACACTGATGGCTCTATTCAACCGGTCGATCCTAACCTTTGCGGAAACGGCACCTGCTTTAATATGGGCTTTTTTCTGCAGTTCCAGTATATTGCTCATGTCATCGTTACTGCTGAGATTAGATTCACTCATAGTTGATTTCCTTGTTAATTGGCCGGCTCAGGATAAAGAGCATATACGAAAGCGTCCTGATTTTCGTCTGTGCTGACATAGCTATGGCTAGTTGTGCCTTCAAATTGGGCCTTTACATTGATGGCAACCTGCCGACTGGCCATATTACGAGTCGACATTACAATCTCGAGTCGCTTAAAGCGTAGATATCTTTCACTATAGCTAAACAATCCTAATGCTGATTCGGTAGCAAAACCGCGATTGCAATACTCCGAATGAATCCAATAGCCGAGGTTTGCCGTGTCTTTCTTGGCGATGGTATTTAAGCCTACACTACCGATCAACTGTCCAGATAATTTTTCTATTATCACAAAGGTAAAATGTTCCTTGAGTTGCCATTTGGCTCTTGCTTGTGTGATCCAGGTGGTTGCATCCTTTAAACCGTAGGTAGGATGGCACCAGGGCATAAATCGAGACAATTCCGGCTTAGATGCCTGAACAGCAGCACAGACCAGGATGTTGTCCTCAGCCAAGAGTGACCTGATGAGCAGGCGTTTTGTCTCAAATTGTGGAGGTGTATCGGACAGATTAGTCATTATTTGTCTGTTACTGAGCAGCAGATCATTATTGGTCTCTTTGGATCCTAGGATATTTTGCAGTTCATGTTAAACTTGCCGCTTCGCAAAATCAGGGTTCAAAAGCCGTGGGAAAGAATTTATACCAAAAAATCTGGGAAAGCCATGTGGTTAGTCAACTCGATAGTGGGCAATATCAGCTCTTTATCGGCTTGCATCTGATACACGAGGTGACTAGCCCACAAGCCTTCGGCATGCTCAGTGATAAAGGCCTGCGGGTAGCCTATCCGGGCCGCACCTTCGCTACGGTTGACCATATTATTCCCACCACGGACCAGGCTCGACCGTTGCAGGATGAGATGGCTGAAAAAATGATAACTGTGTTGAGTGATGCGTGTAGTGATAATGGCATTGAATTTTTTGCTCCAAATTCGGGTCGCCAGGGGATAGTCCATGTGGTTGGACCCGAGTTAGGTCTTACCCAGCCAGGAATGACCATCTGTTGCGGTGATAGCCATACCTCAACGCATGGCGCCTTTGGTTGTATTGCCCTCGGTATTGGTACTAGCCAGGTGAGAGATGTGCTTGCAAGCCAGACGCTGGCTATGGACCCGCTGAAGGTGCGTCGCATTCGTGTCGAAGGAAGTTTGTCTCCAGGTGTCACAGCAAAAGATGTGATACTTCACATCATTCGTACGCTCGGGGTGAACGGTGGAGTAGGCTTTGCGTATGAGTATGCCGGAAAGGTCATAGAGTCAATGACTATGGAAGAGCGCATGACTATCTGCAATATGAGTATTGAGGGAGGCGCTCGTTGTGGCTATATCTGTCCTGATGACGTCACTATTGACTATTTAAGGAATCGTGAGCGAGTTCCTAAAGGGGAGGAATTTGATGTTGCTGCAGGAAAGTGGCTTTCCTATGGCAGTGATGCGGACGCGGTTTTCGATGATGAAGTCGTAATTGATGGTGGATCGATTCAACCCACGGTGACATGGGGTGTGACACCAGGCCAGGCAATATCGGTTACTGAATTAGTTCCAGACCCTGAGGAACTGTCCGGTCTGGATAAGAATTTGGTATCTGATGCGCTGGCTTACATGCAACTGCAGGCAAATCAACCCATCGCTGGCGTGCGCATAGATGTTGCATTTCTCGGCAGCTGTACTAACGGCCGGTTAAGTGACTTTGAAGAGGTCGCAGGATATATCAAGGGCCGCCAGGTTGCTGATCATGTTCGTGCTATTGCCGTGCCCGGATCAGAGCAGGTTGATTTGGAAGCAAGGCGTCTGGGATTACATGAGATATTTGAAGCTGCCGGTTTTGAGTGGCGGATGCCGGGTTGTTCAATGTGCCTGGCAATGAATCCGGATAAACTGGTAGGAGATGAAGTTTGTGCTTCGAGTTCCAACCGAAACTTCATTGGCAGGCAGGGTTCCTCAACAGGAAGGACTATTTTGATGAGTCCAGTGATGGTGGCCGCAGCCGCTATTGAAGGACAAGTCAGTGATGTTAGGACGACGTTCAACCTGGGAGCGGGCAAATGAGTACGCTTACTAAAATGGCTGGACGCGGTGTTTATGTCCAGGGTAATGATATTGATACCGATAGAATCATTCCGGCTCGTTATCTAAAATGTGTCACCTTTGATGAGTTAGGTCCGGGACTGTTCCGTGATGAGCGGTTTCATGATTCTGGTGAGTCAAAAGGGCATGTGCTTGATATGCCGGCGTACCAGGGAGCTGAGTTCCTAATCTCTGATGCTAATTTTGGTTGTGGGTCGAGTCGGGAACACGCGCCTCAGGCAATTCAGAAATTCGGTTTTAAAGCGGTTATTGCCGAATCGTTCGCAGAAATATTTCATGGAAATTGTACGACCCTGGGAATTCCCTGTTTGATCATGGCTAAGGAAGCGCGCTCTGAGTTAGTTAAGTTGGTTCAGGAAAACCCGCAGGAAGAGTTATTTTTCGATATTGAAACCCTGCAAATCAGCCTGCTTAACCAGTCCTTTGAGTTCACCATGAAAGAAAGCGTTAGAGAGGCTTTTTTATCTTCCAGTTATGACCCGCTGGATGAACTCCTGCGGAATGCTGGCGCTGTCTCTAATGTCGCAGCAAGCCTCGGCTACGGTTAGGATAGTTCTACTATGGCCGCAAAAAAAATTGAAATTTACGACACGACGCTTCGTGATGGCAATCAGGGGGAAGGAGTTAACCTCAGCTTGCATAACAAGCTTGATATTGCCAGGGCTCTGGATCATCTAGGCGTTGATTTCCTGGAAGGCGGTTGGCCTGGGTCAAACCCGAAAGATGATGATTTTTTTGTAGCATTCAGGGATATGGGTTTAAATCATGTCAGAGTGGCAGCCTTTGGCTCTACTCACCGGTCTGATAGCTTACCCGAAGACGATTTTTTCCTGGCTAAATTGGTCGAAGCTAATGCTGACCTAATGTGTATTTTTGGCAAGTCCTGGGATCTTCATGTAGAGCAGGCATTGCGCGTAACAGCAGATAGAAACCTTGAGATGATAGAAGGATCTATTGCTTATCTCGTTGAAACAACTAAAAAGCCGGTATTTTATGATGCCGAGCATTTTTTTGATGGCTTTAAAAGTGATCCTGGTTATACCTTAGCCTCACTTCAGGTTGCGCATGATGCTGGCGCAGAACGAATCATTCTTTGTGATACCAATGGCGGCATTCTACCCAGTGAAGTGCAAGTCGCAATCGAGGCTGTTCGCACCCTTATTCCTGATGCTCAGCTTGGCATTCATGTACATAATGATGGTGGGTTGGCTGTTGCTAATACGCTACAAGCGGTTTCAGCTGGCGCGGTTCAGGTTCAAGGTACTATTAATGGCATTGGTGAAAGATGTGGTAATGTTGACTTAACCTCGGTCATCAGTAACCTGGAGTTGAAACTGGGTTACCAGTGCCTGCCCCAGGGGCACATCAGCGGCTTGCAATTGATTTCCAGGAAAGTCTGGGAAGTCCTGGCAATGGATGGACCATCCGGGCAGCCTTTTGTCGGCCGCTCCGCCTTTGCACATAAAGGTGGAGTACATGTTTCTGCTGTCCAGCGTAACCCTGAAACCTATGAACATATCCCACCTGAAGTTGTAGGTAATAGCCGAAAAATTTTAATCAGCGAGCTTTCCGGTAGTTCCAACCTAAAGGCTAAACTTGCTAATCGATACCCCGAACTTGAAGGCAGGCAGGTCAGTCAGGGCATACTTGAAGAAGTACAGGACAAAGAACACTCAGGCTATTCTTATGAAAATGCTGATGGTAGTTTTGACTTGCTAGTGCGTCGTCACCTTGGCAGGTACCAGCCTTGTTTTGAGACCGTTTTCTACAGGATCTACTCGCCTAGTAATGAGCTGGTTGCGGACCAGACTGATACTGAATTGGCGGGGACCATAGAAGCATCGGTGAAAGTTAGGGTTAAAGACTCAGAGATGCTTTGTGCTGCAGAAGGCAGTGGACCAATTGATGCTTTAAATCAGGCTCTGCGAAAAGCCCTGGAAGTCGAATACCCGGTGGTTCTTGATCTGCATTTGACTGACTATAAGGTCCGGGTAGTCAATTCAACAGAAGAGACTGCGGCCAAAGTACGAGTCTTTCTAGAGCATCAGTTTGCTGGCGAAAGTTTCGGTACCATCGGTGTCAATGTCGATATAATCAAAGCCAGCTGGCTTGCTCTTACAGAGGCATACCATTATGCCCTCATGCAGCATAGTGACCACCTTGATGAGTTGCATACGGATGAAGCTGAACAATCCAGTATCTAAAAGTTAGCGAATTATCGCGTCGATGAGGCATTTGATGGACTGGCAAAATCGCTGGCATCCGCTATTAGAACAATGGGTTACTATTTCCAGTCACAGGGGGGCTAGGCCCTGGTCTGGAACGAAGGCTGATGCGAGTGAGATGCCTTTAGTGAACTATGACTCTGGCTGTCATCTGTGTCCTGGGAATAGGCGTATATCAGGAGAGATGAATCCGGATTACAATGCGGTTTTCGTGTTTGACAATGATCACCCTTCCTTTGATTTTCTAGCCCCGGTACCTGAATCACCGGGTAAATTTTACCAGAACTCGCAGGCTGCCGGTATTTGCCGGGTCATGTGCTATGACCCGAGGCATCAGGTTGCACTAAGTCAATTGTCTGAACTTCAGGTAGAAGCTGTAGTAGATAACTGGGTTGAGCAGAGTTGTGAGTTGTATCAGGACAAGCAGATTAAAACTGTTTTCATCTTTGAAAACCGGGGTGAGTTAGTCGGCGTTTCGAATCCACATCCGCATTGCCAGATTTATGCTGTGCCCTTTATTGTCGATACAATTGCTCGTGAACTTGCTGCTACGCAACGCTATCGGCAGCAAAAGAACTTGAACTTGTTTACCCAGATCATTCAGGCTGAGGAAGAAGATGGTAGGAGAATTCTGTTCTCAGATGAGTATTGGCTGGGCTTTGTACCGTATTTTGCAAAACTGCCTTACGAGATGTATCTACTACCAAGATCTGACATTGGTGATCTAAGAGATTGTTCAAAGGCCGAGATCAAGTCTCTGGCCAGGGCGCTCAAAATTCTTTTAACAGCTCTTGACCAGTTATGGAACCAACCTCAGCCTTATATCCTAACGATACATCAAGCCCCGGTATCTGAATCCGATATAAGTGATTACCGCTGTCATATCCAGATTCTCCCAATGATGCGAGCACCCGGATTACAGAAATTCCTGGCCGGAATGGAAACCGGTGCGGGGCAATTTTTGAATGATGGCTCTCCTGAGGAAAAAGCGGTTGAATTACTTCAGGCCCAGCGGCGTAATTCATCTGATTCATAGCGACCGGCAATAGATGCGATTGTCTGCCAATTAGGATAAGGTTCTGCGATTGATCTTTGAAAATAGGAGCCGCTATGAAAGTTGACAATCATCTAACCCCGAACTGGCAGAAAATACCGCAACACGTTAAAACCCTTGAAGCAGAAGGTTATGATGGGGTTGGAACGGCTGAAATGAATCATGACCCGTTTATGCCACTGTTATTAGCTGCAGAGCATAGCCAGAATATTGAACTACACACTGGTATTGCGGTGGCTTTTGCTCGTTCGCCAATGATTTTAGCGAACCTAGGACACGATCTGAATGCTTATTCTAAAGGTCGATTTACCATGGGTTTAGGCTCGCAGATAAGAGCGCACATCACTAAACGATTCAGCATGCCATGGGGTGCCCCGGCAGCACAGATGAAAGAACTCGTGCAAGCCATGCAGGCTATCTGGGCAAATTGGTACCAGGGCGAGCCGCTTAGGTTTGAAGGTAAGTATTACAGTCATACGCTTATGACCCCTGCCTTTACACCCCAGGACAAAGAGTATGGTGCTCCGAAAGTCATCTTAGCAGCGGTAGGACCCATCATGACGGAAATCGCAGCTGAGGTTGCTGATGGTTTGATTATTCATCCGTTTAGTAATGAAAAGTATATTCGTGAGGTTACCCTGCCTGCTGTTGAACGTGGATTGGCCAAATCAGGCCGCGTTCGGGAAAATTTTGAAATCACTTACAGTCCTTTTATCGTTTCTGGCAAGGATGAATCCGCCTTCGAATCGGAAAAATCCGCTGCCCGGGCCCGAATTTCATTCTACGCGTCAACACCGGCTTACAAAGGTGTGTTGGGGGTTCATGGTTGGGGTGATCTGCAACCGGAATTAAATGCCATGTCAAAACAGGGTCTCTGGCAGGAGATGGCGGGCCTTGTTACGGACGATATGCTGAACGCCTTTGGAGTTATGGGTGAGCCTGGCAATATAGTGTCTGAGATGCAAAAGCGTTATGGGGATTTCACCGATCGTACCGGGGGATCCTTTGGGTTCGTGGATGCAGACCAGCGACTGGACATGGTTGCTCAGTTGCGTAGCGCCTGAAACCAGTCTCAGTAATGGAAATACCCAGAAGTGTTGTTTTTGAAGACGGTATTTTAAGAATCCTGGATCAGACGCTGCTTCCAGGTAGAGAAGTCTATCTTGAGTGCACGTCAGTCAGCCAGGTGATCAAGGCAATCCGTGAGCTGTCGGTTCGTGGTGCTCCTGCAATCGGTATCGCTGCTGCCTATGCCATGATTCTGGGTTTGGAATCATGTTCGGATGATCAGTCAGGATTACGCAACGAAGTGCTAGCTCGTGCAGCACAGCTGAAAGCGGCTCGACCGACGGCCGTGAATTTGTGCTGGGCTGTAGATCGTATGCTCGATAATGCTGAATCTTTTTTTGATCTGCAATGGTCGCAGTCTGGGCCCGAACCGGGGCAGACGGGACAGCGCCTGGCCGGTATCCTGAAGGATGCTGCTGATTTGATCTATGAAGAAGACAAAAAAGCCTGCCAAGCCATTGGTGAAAATGCCTGGCAATTGGTAGCGCGGTATCCTCAGGTGCTGACCCACTGTAATGCTGGATCGCTCGCTGTGTCCGAACTGGGTACCGCCTTGGCGCCAATATATCTTGCTAGCCAAAGAGGTGTGCCGGTCCATGTGTATGTGGATGAGACCAGGCCCCTGTTGCAGGGTTCGCGCCTAACTGCTTTCGAGCTGGGTCGTCGGGGTGTGGATTGTACGCTGATATCCGATAATATGGCTGCCCATGTAATGGCTTTAGGCAGGGTTGACCTGGTTATTGTAGGCGCTGATCGAGTCGCAGCTAATGGTGATGCGGCAAATAAAATAGGTACATTGAACCTGGCTATTCTCTGCAAGCATTTTGATATCCCATTTTATGTTGCTTGTCCTTGTTCAACGATCGATCTGGACACTGAAACAGGCTCTGGCATTGAAATTGAAGAACGAGCTGCCGAAGAAGTTCGGCAGGTTCTGGGCCAACCGACTGCGCCGGTTGATGTAGCGGTCTTTAATCCTGCTTTTGATGTAACCCCTGCCGCTCTCATCACTGGTTTGATTACTGAAAAAGGCATTATAGACAGGCCGAGTTACCAGCGGTTACGGGTTTTTGAGTCGTCGAGCGGCTAAGTCAACTTTGAGATGTCGCTTTACCGGAACCAGGAACAGCCGATGGCAAGTGCCGGGTTATTTTTGAAAGGTTAGAAGAATAAAAAAATTGTCTGATGCCAACCTCTGGCTTAAAGGACGCCAGCGGTTTACCAAGTTGATCGTATTGCGGCTTACCCTGAAGCTTTAAACACCTCTTACAGTTTCGTCTCACTCAGTGCGGCTGAAGACGAAACGTAAAGCTGATTTTGAAGTAGTAGATCGGATATTGGACATTTGGTCATGAAATTTCACCAGATTATTGCTAGCGCACTTGTATTTGCCTGCTTTAAAGTTCAACAATAGAGTACTTTATCTTTTAGGGAGAATTAATGGCTGATAACAAACCCATTCTCATAGCACTGGGAATTGCGCTTATCGCACTGATAGGAGGTTCAGTTTATTATTTTTCAGGTCCGTCTGATCAGCCGGTCGTTGAAGCAAAACCGATTCCCATCCCCGAACCAGAGGCAGTAGCCGTTTTACCGGAACCAGAGCCGGTACCGGATTTGCAACCGGAACAGGAATCTGCCCCGCAACTGCTCACTGACGCAGAACCACCGCTATTGCCGGACGAAGAGGAAGCTATCGCTGAAGAGCCAGAGGAGCCAGTGTTTGTTCTACCATTACTCAATAGTAGTGATGCGCTGATTAGAGATGGCTTGATCAGTCTGAGTCGTCATGAGGGTATCAACAGATGGGTGTCCGTTGATCAGTTGATTCGTAAGTTTGTTGGTTTTACCAATGGTGTTGCCAATGGTGAAGTCACCAAGGAACCCGTGCAGGTGCTGGGACCAATTGGCTCGTTTAAGGCTTTGAAATTGCCGAACGATAGATATTTGATGGATCGAGGCAGTTACGAAAGATATTCGGTATTTGTAGGAATATTTGACTCCCTGGACAGCCAGATGGTAGCTCAATTATACCTATTGATTCAGCCATTATTAGAAGAGGCTTACACTGAGTTGGGTAATGATGATGGTAGCTTTAATGCCGTTTTGTTTAAAGCCATTGGCAGGTTGTTAGAGACGCCGATTGTAGAGGGTGATATTAGTCTTGAGCAACCAGTGGTCATGTATCATTTTAGTGATCCTACGCTCGAGTCGTTGAGTCCAGCACAGAAGCAACTGGTCAGAATGGGGCCTGCTAATACGCGTCGCCTTCAGTCAAAAATCAGTGATATAGCCGGGCAGCTCAGAACGATTCTGGAGTGATCGCTGGACACAATGATGAAACCGCTTAGTCATATTAAGGTTTTAGACTTAACGCTGGCCAGGGCGGGTCCGACTGCGGTAAGACTGTTGGCCGATTGGGGCGCGCAAGTCACGCGTATAGAACCGCCTGCGAAGACTGCGAGTGGGGATTTAAGTGGGGCTCGGCACTCGCCCGACTCACAGAACCTACATAGAAATAAACGTGGACTATGCCTGAACCTTAAAGCTCCAGAAGGGCTGGGGGTCTTTCTAAAACTAGTAGCGCAGGCTGATGTGGTAGTGGAAAACTTCCGCCGCGATGTTAAACACCGCCTCAAGATTGACTACGACTCGCTGAAAAAAATAAACCCTAAGATCATTTATGGCAGTATTTCTGGATTTGGTCAGACTGGTCCCTACAGTGAGAGGCCGGGGGTGGATCAGATCGTGCAGGGTACTAGCGGGCTTATGAGTATTACAGGAGACAAAAATGGTGAGCCTACCAGGGTGGGCATCGCTATTAGCGATACTTCGGCAGGCATGTTTCTGGGCCAGGGTATACTTTTGGCATTGATAGCGCGAGACCAGACAGGTGAGGGTCAATGGGTGCATACCAGTCTTTTGGAATCGATGCTTTGTAAGCTTGATTTCCAGGGTGCGAGATACACGATGTCAGGGGACGTACCTGCTCGGGCCGGTAACCATCACCCAACCAATTCCCCAATGGGTGTTTTTGAGGCACAAGATGGGCAGGTTAACCTGGCTGCGAGCAGCAATAAGATGTTCGCAAACCTCTGCCGGGTTATCAGCGCGGAGGCTTTGTTGCAGGATCAGCGTTTTGTAAAAGCGGCCGGGCGAATTCAGCACCGAACAGATTTGACAGCCGAGATTAATAGTCGAACGTGTCAGATGAGCGTCGCTGAATTAGTCACTAAACTAAATGACGCCGGTTGCCCTTGCGGCCCAATCTATGATATCGGTGAGGCTTTTGAAGATGAGCAGGCTCAATCGCTGAAAATGACCCGCACCGCAAATCATCCTGTTCTAGGTAATATAGACTTAATTCGTTCACCGATTAATTTCGCTGGATCAGCATATGAAACATCATTTTCCCGTCCTGCTCCAGAACTGGGGGAACATACCGATGAGATATTGATTGAGGCTGGAATTTCCGAAGATGAAATATCAGCTTTAAGACAGGCAAAGGTAATCTAACAAATTGATTTTTAGGTGATTCAAGTGGAATTAGAAACAACCAAGATGATCGCAGAAATTCACGATGGGATTGGCTGGGTGACTTTCAATAATCCTGAGCGCAGGAACGCAATTTCTCTGGAAATGTGGCGTGGGCTTGGGACTATATTAGAGGCGTTTCAACATGATGAGACGGTTCGAGTCGTAGTAATGAAAGGTGCCGGCGGTAAAGCGTTTGTGTCTGGAGCCGATATCTCAGAGTTTGATGCGCATCGAGCTAATGCTGAGCAGAAGCTGGAATACGGAAGGATTTCAGCAAAGGCTAATCGTTGGTTGAGTCAATTAGATAAACCCTTGATTGCGATGATTCAGGGGTACTGTATTGGTGGAGGTCTTGCCACAGCACTCAATGCGGATATCAGGTTCGCCACCCCCGATTCGGTTTTTGCTATTCCGGCTGCGAAACTGGGTTTGGGTTATGACTATGCAGGACTGGATGTGCTCACCAGTGTTGTGGGACCCTCACGGGCAAAGGATATTATGCTGTCAGCCCGCTTTCTGGATGCACAAGAAGCTATGCAGATGGGTTTGGTTAACTTCGTCGTCGAAGGTTCTGAATTAGAGCAAACAGTGAGCAGTTATGCTCAGATGATATCCGGTAATGCACCGCTGACGGTCAAGGCTGCGAAGGCTGCTATTAATGAAGTGGTTAAGGACGAATCTATCAGAGACCTGGATAGAATCAGTGAGATGATCGACGAGTGCTTTAATAGCGAGGATTATGTTGAAGGTCGAAGTGCTTTCATGGCAAAGCGTAAACCTGTATTTAACGGTCGCTAGGGTCGTTTTTCTAGTCCTGTGCACTCGAAATGGTGAGGTCTAACGTTCCCTTAAGGCGTTAGCCTGGGCCCGTTTGAGTGGTTTTAAGAGGTAATCCATGACGGTCTTTCTTCCCGTCATAATATCAACTGTCGCGGTCATTCCTGGAATAATAGGCAGAGGGTCACTGCTGGAACCGAGATAGTTTTTTTCGGTTCTTACCTGAATCTTGAAGAAATGCTCGCCGCTTTCATCAATAATGGTATCGGCGCTAATACGCTCCAGAACGGCCTCTAGGCCTCCATAAATTGAGTAGTCATACGCCGTGAGTTTAACCGTGGCTGCCTGGCCTGGCCTGATAAAGGCGATATCGGCCGGTCTGATCTTTGCGTCGACCAGGAGTGTATCGTTACTCGGCGCTATTTCAATTAGGTCCATACCGGGCTGGACCACTGCACCGATAGTATTGACGAGAACCTGATTGACGATACCCTCGACAGGTGACCGCACTGACGTTCGTGCCACTCTGTCTTCCAAAGCTGCGTTTGAAAATGTTAACCGATTTAGTTCTGCTGTCACCTCAGTGAATTCCGCCTGGGCGGTGGATAAGAACTGCTGGTTGCGTTCGTCTATCTTTTTCCTTGCTTCTTCCAGCACCGCTTCAGCTGAGGGCAATTTCAATCGGGTTTCTTCCATGAGGCCATCAGCCTCATTGACAGCTCTTTGCAGCCTGAGTAGGTCTATTTTTGATACCGCACCTGTTTTGACTGCGGGGGTTGTCAGCTCAAGTTCCTGTCGGGCAAGGTCTGCGTTGGTTTTGAATTTCTGATATTCGCTGAGTAAGCCCTGTTTGGCTTGGATGTGCTGCTTTAACTGCTGTTTGAGGATCTCAAGGCTACTCTGCAGTTGAATTTTTCGAGTCTGGTAGAGGCTGACTTCATTCTTGAACAGTTCAAGTTGAACTCGTCCTAAACCCTTAGGGGTGCTCAGGTTTTCACCGGATAATTCTGCTGCTAGGCGTACCGCTCGATACTGTAGAGCATCGATAGAGGATTGACTCTGATTAAAAGACGAAGCAAATCGAGTATCATCGATGCGAACAAGGGGTTGTCCCTTTACCACCAAGTCTCCATTAGAAACCATCACCTCGGCTATAATACCGCCTTCTAGGTTTTGAATGGTTTGGATCTGGGTAGATGAAATTACCCTGCCCTGTGCCCGTGCAACCTCCTCCAAACTGGCAAAATTTGCCCATACCAGTGCGATCAGAACAAATAGTGCAGTGAGCAAAACAATTCCGTGAGTTAGCAGGGGAGCGGCCTCTGTCTCGGCAACGATCCTGTCCGGCATAAAGTCCCTGTCTTTTAGGCGGGTCATGGCTTGCTGCCAGTGCGGGATAGTCTTTCCAGTACATCTTGCTTAGGACCGTCAAGGACAACTCGTCCCTCATTCAGGACAATAAGCCGGTCAACCAGGCTCAGCATTGAAGAGCGGTGCGTCACCAATACCAGGGTCTTGTTCTGGATATAATCTTTAAGGCCTGAAACAAAGTTTAGCTCGGTGACGTTATCCATGGCATTGCTGGGTTCATCCAGCAGCAGCAGAGATGCCTGGCTCAATAATGCACGAGCGATGGCAATGCCCTGCCGTTGACCACCGGAAAGCTGCCGGCCTCGCTCTCCAACCTGCAGATCGAATCCTTGTGGATGCTCATTTAGATAATGAGCGATACCCGCTAATTCGGCCGCTCTAAGGATATCGGCATCTGTGGCCAGTGTATTTCCAAAGCTAATATTATCTCTCACTGTGCCGCTGATTAAGGTGACATCCTGAGGTACGTAGTTAATGCTACGTCTCAAGTCTGCAGGATCAAGTTGTCTTATGTCAGTGCCGCCAATCAGGATTGACCCTGAGCCAGGCAGATAGAATTTGCTTATTAGTTTGTGTAGGGTGCTCTTGCCTGATCCTGTACGACCAATGACGCCAACTTTTTCGCCTGATTCAATTTTAAAGGAGATACCAGCCAAAGCGGTTGTCTCATTTCCTGGGTAAGCAAAGGTAACCTCCCTGAACTCACAATCAGATGACAGATCAGGTCTATGCAGGAACTTTTGTCCGGGCTCTCTTTCTGCGGGCAGAGCCATCATGGCATCAATAGTGCGATAGGCCGCCATGGAATGGTGATAGCGAGTCAATATGCTGGCGACCTGTGTCATGGGAACAAGACACCGTCCTGTCAGGATAGTGCAGGCGATCAGTCCGCCGACGGAGAGGTCTCCGGCATTAATGGCGTATACGCCGCCAATTACGATTCCTACGGAAGCAAGCTGCTGGCCTAATTGTGTCAGGTTCAGGGTTGTTAAAGAAAGCAGCCGGGAACGCAAGCCCATTTTAGCTAGTTTGCTGTTGTGAGATTCCCAGCGAGATTGCATGGTCCCTTCGGCCTGGGCTGCTTTGATCGCCTCAAGAGAATATAGTGCTTCAATCAGCATTGCTGTCTTACGTGAGGATTCAGTGAAGATGTCCTGAATGGTCGTTTGCAGGCGATTTTGGAATAACAGCCCGATAACAATGATGGTCGGGATCATCAATAGGGGAATCAGCGCGAGATTACCTGCGATACCAAATATAAGGGTGATGAAGAGCAGGATAAACGGCAGGTCGATTACCGCTATTAACGTAGTAGAGGTAAAAAACTCTCTGAACTGGTCAAATTCCTGAAGATTACTGGAGAAGCTGCCCACCTTTGCAGGTCGCTCTGCAACACGCATGTGCATGACTTTTTCAAAGGTGTTTGCTGATAGCATGATATCAGCGCGTTTTCCTGCTGTATCAATGAAGTATCCGCGCATTGACTTCATTAAAAAGTCAAAAACCAGGACGATCGAGACGCCCGAAGCGAGTACCCACAAGGTGTCTATTGCGTTATTAGGTACCACTCGGTCGTACACGTTCATGATGAATAAAGGAGTGACCAAGGCGAATAAATTCACCAGCAGCGAAGCCAGTATGACTTCGAAGTAGAGACCTTTGGACTTTGCAATGGCGCTGAAGAACCAGTGGCTTCTCTTTGGCTTATCTTGATTGTCAGGGTCACTGCTGGCCTCATCCTTGAAGAAGATGCAATTACCTGAGTAAGCGTGGTTAATATCTTCATAGCTACAGTCCAAAACAGCATCGGATTGAGCAGGGAAAATTATTTTCAAAAAGGTTTTATGATGGCTGACCAGAATGCAGGCGCGTTGCTCGGATAGTAACAGCACGCAGGGGAGGATCTGGTCAGGGATCTCAGCTACCGCTCTTTGTTGAATGCTGGCCTTGAAGCCGGCCCGATCAGCCGCTCGAAGGAAGAGCCTTGCGTCCATTTTACCGTCAACCATGGGCAGTCCGGCTGCAAGCCCCTGCGCTGATTGTGGTCGTTGATAGAGCCGTGTCATCAGTTCCAGAGACATTAACAATTCATCTCTTGAGGCCTGGCCTGACATAGCTTTCGATGCATCCATCTCATTAGTATAGCACCCAGAAGTCCGGCTGGCAGAGTCCCGAATTTACCCTGATAATCTTTGCTGTAGGCGCTATTTATGATGCGATAAGGTTGTTTGTTTGTCTGGCCAACCCAAGCACCAAGCTGGTACCAATGGCAAGTTTCGCTGCTTTTGGGGCGATAGCCGTTAAAACCAGATCATTTGGTGAGTGTGCTGGTGGTTGGGTCCATCCAAGGCTCTAGAATGGAATTGAATATTTGCTCTGGTCATAGTGGCGGCATACCTGTTTTATCGAATTGAAATAATCTACCCAGGGGCGCTATTTTTAGGGTGAATTGTTTAGTTACCAACAGGAGCCTGTGCGAATCACCTGGTGTCGTGTTAGCTGTGCTTATCTGGAGTCAATGGATAGATGAAGATGGTGGCTTAAACCCATTCTATGCTGTGACAGAAAGGAGAAGGTGGGTGGAACCGATAGTCGGTCTGTATAGAACGTTTATGTCATTGCCCGGGTCGGGCCAGCTAACATCCTGACAGGGCTCTTTTTGAGGTAGCCATGGATATTTTCCTGCATTTGAATTATCAGTCTTTGCCTGGATTCAAGGGCGCCCCAGGCATTATGAGGCGTAACTAGTAAGTTCAGGTCTGGATGCTGCAGTAACAGCTCGTCATTGGATGCAGGCTCACTATCCAGGACATCTACTGCTGCGCCAGCCAGCAGATTATTGCCGAGAGAATTGATCAGAGCCTGACTGTCAATCAGGCCACCACGAGCCGTATTGATTAAAAATCCGCTGGCTTTCATTAAAGCCAGCTTTTCAGCATTGATGAGCTGGTGGTTGTCTGCAGTCAGTGGACAGTGCAGGGAAACCACATCAGCACTACCGAGCAGTTCATCGAGTTCGACGCGGGAGATATCATCTGAGTCAGCGCGATTGCTGATCCCGGCTGGGTTGCTGGTCGCTGCAATGACCTGCATACCAAGCGCCTGTGCTGCGGTTGCAACTGCTCGACCTAATTCGCCCAGGCCAATGATTCCCAGGGTCTTGCTTTTCATTTCAATAATTGGGTAATCCAAGCGGCAGAATACATCAGACTGCTGCCAGCGACCATCTCGAGTGTCAGCCAGATACTTGGGCATGTTGGTAAAAAGATTCAACATGAGTGTCAATGTATGCTGGACCACCGAGGGTGTCGCATAAGCGATGGCGTTGCAAACAGTGACGCCTTTGGCTTGGGCAGTCTCCAGGTCAATATTATTGCTTCCAGTGGCCATGATGCTGACTAGTTGAAGTTGAGGATTGAGCTCAAAGGCGGTGCGGTCGATTACAATTTTATTCGTTAAAACAACCTGAGCATCGCTGATTCGGTCGAGGATATCCTCTTCTCTTGTGGTTGGGTAAACCTGCCACTGAGTTAATGTAGAGGTGATAGGCGTAAGATCAACCTGATCACCAAGGCTATTGCTATCGAGAATAACACCTTTCATATCGAGTACGGTCTGGGTTTAAGTTGTTGCGGTTTGTTCCTTTTTCACGATCTGGGTATCATAGATCGGGAAAGGCGGAAGCCAGTGCTTCATTCCATTGCCCGACCTGGGCGCTCTGAGTCTCGAGCAGAGCTTCAACTTCTCCCTCAAACGTCAGGCTGATAATCTGGTCTCCTTGATTAATCGAGTTAACTACATCCTGATCTTCGCCACTTGCAACAGCACCGAATACAGTGTGATTTCCATCCAGATGAGGTGTGGCAACATGGGTAATAAAGAATTGACTGCCATTAGTGCCGGGACCTGCATTTGCCATTGACAGGATGCCGGGTCTGTCGTGCCTGAGTTCACTGCTAAACTCGTCTTCAAAACGATACCCGGGCCCGCCAGTACCGGTTCCGAGAGGGCAGCCACCCTGGATCATAAAATCGCCTATAACACGATGGAAAATCAGACCATTGTAATAACCTTTTGTTCCCAGGTTGACAAAATTTGCAACCGTCAGGGGTGTCTGATCAGCATACAGGTCGAGGTTAATGGTGCCTTTGTTGGTTACTATAATCGCGCTGATTGTCAATGGAGGTTCCTTGTATATTAGAGTATATTAGAGATTGGGTGGTTAGCTTTGGGTAGGGCTTAGCGAGAGCCGATATCGGTATAGTTACGCTGCGCGCTGCCAAGATATAACTGGCGAGGACGACCTATTTTAAACGGTTCTGAGAGCATCTCACACCAGTGGCTGATCCACCCCGGCGTTCGACCCAGAGCGAACAGGACAGTATACATGCTGGTGGGAATGCCCATTGCCTTAAGGGTTATCCCGGAATAGAAATCAATGTTTGGATACAGCTTGCGTTCGATAAAATAGGGTTCCTCTCTGGCGATTTTTTCAAGTTGTTTGGCTATCTCGAGCAAAGGTTCGTCCTGAGCATTTTTTTCCGCCAGTACGGCATGGCAGCTATCCTGCATAACCAGGGCACGAGGATCAAAATTTTTGTATACACGATGTCCAAAACCCATCAGTTTGAAGGGGTCATCTTTGTCTTTAGCTTTATCAACATAGCGGGCCACCTCGTTGATATCACCGATTTCTTCCAGCATATTGAGCACAGCTTCGTTAGCGCCGCCATGAGAAGGCCCCCATAATGCAGCTATCCCTGCGGCTATTGCAGCATATGGATTCGCTTCAGTAGATCCTGCCAGGCGGACCGTGGAGGTCGATGCGTTTTGTTCATGGTCGGCATGAAGAATGAATATCTTATCCAGCGCGCTGGCCATGGTGCTGCTGACTTGAGATGCACGGCCCGGTTCGCCAAAACACATGTTTAGAAAGTTCTCGGCGTAACCAAGTTCTGGATTGGGATCGATAAACGGCTGCTCAGTGATCTTTCTGTAGGTCATCGCCGCCAGAGTTGGCATTTTCGCAATCAGTTGTAAGGCTGATTCTTTTCTGTGGGCCTCATTGTAGATGTCCAGACCTTCATGAAACTGGGCTGCAAGACCGGCAACGGCAGCGCATAGCATCGACATGGGATGGGCAGAACGGGTAAAGCCATCAAAGATTTTGGCAAACTGGCTGTCAATAGGCATACGCTCATTGATGTCGTTTTTAAAAGTAGCTAATTGATCCTCAGCTGGTAATTCACCATGCAGTAGCAGATAACATACTTCCAAGTGTTCCGATTGATCTGCGAGTTGTTCTATCGGGTAGCCTCGATGCATGAGGATGCCTGCGTCACCATCGATGAAGGTGATTTTAGAGTCGCAACTGGCGGTGGATAAAAAGCCTGGGTCATAGGTGAATACCCCTGCGCTGCTAAGGCTGCGCACATCAATGACACTAGCACCGGCTATTGCCTCAAGGACTGGCAATTCTAATGATTTGCCCTCTATATTTAGCGTGACTGTCTGTTTCATATCTCTTTCCATTACCTAAACAGTTTTCAATGATTTTTCGTAAGTATTTTTAGTGAGTCTATTTTTGACTTTAATTATGCAAATTATCAATGTTTCTAATAAGTACTAAATTATTACCGCATAAAATAATCTCTTAACCACTCGTTCAGCCGATTTTGACCTTACGGTATAATGCTGATTTAACCCGCAAAACAGCTTGGCATTGAACCAATTTGGCCTTGTTATGGCTGGTCTGGCCTTTTATGGCTGGTCTGGCCTTGGCATAGGATATCAAAGCAAAACCTACGGGATTTGTACAGTCTAACAGACTTGATTGCTTTAGCCGTGCCAATTGTAATTTTATGACGAAAATTTTATCATGGCTCGCGCCCCAGTTGGCGTCTGATAGCTTGAGTCACCTGCTGCTTATTTAAAAAAGTTTTGCGGCTTGTAAACCTGAATCGGTGGATAGGGATACTTTGCAAAAGGCTTCTTGTCAATTGGGTATGTGGAGGCAGGGCGAGCGGCAAGATATTTTACCAGGGCTGCTGCTTGGCAGGTACAATTCAACTCAATACTGGAGATAAAATCGGTGAAAGACAAATCCCGACCAACCAATGTGGGACTAGGCGATTTGCTTCAGTTCAGTTGGCCAATTACTGCACTGGCGTCTATCAGTCACCGCATCTCCGGGGTGGTTCTCTTCATAGTTACCGGTTTGATGTTATATGCGCTGCAGGTGTCCTTGGAATCAAGAGAAAGTTTTGCAGAAATTAAAAGTTTTCTGGAAGCCTTGCCAGGACAGTTAATCTGCTGGGTTATTTTGACGGCCCTGGCTTATCACTTTGTGGCCGGGATTAAACATCTCATTGTCGATGGTAAGGATACCCACACTCTTGAGGCTGGTATTGTTGCTGCCAAGAGTGTTTTTATAATAACGGCTGTTCTTGCTGCACTGGCCGCTTATTGGGTTTTTTGAATGGTAAGGATCCTTTTGTGATTGAAACCTGGCATTGCAGAGTAGTTATCACAGAGCGTATGCGAAATTGTTCGCTAGTATGAGAGAAAATGTAACAACACACATTCGATTCAATTGAGTTGGAAGGCAAATGGCTGAACAGATTAAAGGTTTGAGTAAAAAAGGGATTCTTGACTGGCGCATTCAGCGAGTCTCCTCTGTGCTGCTAGCGGCCTATTCAGTATTGCTGCTGGGCTCAATAATAGTGATGCCTGAATTCGATTTTGAAGCTTGGCGGAGCCTGTTTTTAACGACCTGGATGCAGATGGCTACACTGATCGCTTTATTGGCGATTGCTGCGCATGCGTGGATTGGGATGTGGACCATTGGTACTGATTATCTGAGTAGCCAAAATGCTGGAAGCAAGGCCAATCGCCTGCGTTACGTGTATCAGAGCATTTGTCTGTTAGTACTCGTCACTTATGTCATCTGGGGAATCAGGATCCTTTGGGGAAATCAATAAAATGTCTAAATATGCAGAACTGGAATTTGATGCAATTATTATTGGCGGCGGTGGTTCCGGATTAAGAGCTGGACTACAGTTGGCTCAATCGGGTCATAAAACAGCGATTGTATCCAAAGTCTTTCCGACGCGTTCCCATACCGTCTCAGCCCAGGGTGGTATCACCTGTGCAATCGCCAGCGATGATCCAGATGACGACTGGCGTTGGCATATGTATGACACGGTTAAGGGCTCAGATTACATAGGTGACCAGGATGCCATTGAGTACATGTGCAGCGTAGGACCGGAGGCGGTTTTTGAGCTCGAGCATATGGGATTACCGTTTTCCAGAACTGAAAGCGGTCGAATTTATCAGCGTCCATTTGGTGGCCAATCAAAAAATTTTGGTAAGGGCGGCCAGGCTGCCAGAACCTGTGCAGCAGCTGATAGAACCGGGCATGCCTTGTTGCACACGCTATACCAGGGCAACCTTCAGGCGGGCTCAACCGTATTCAGTGAATGGTTTGCTGTCGATCTCGTTAAAAATTCGGCAGGGGCCGTTACCGGTGTAATTGCGATTTGTATGGAAACCGGAGAGGTCAATTATCTTAAGTCGAAGGCGACAGTGCTGGCTACTGGAGGCGCCGGCAGGATATATGCCTCGACCACCAATGCGCTGATGAATACCGGTGACGGTACTGGCATGTCTTTGAGAGCCGGGTTTGTACTCCAGGACATGGAGATGTGGCAATTTCATCCCACCGGTATTGCTGGTGCAGGGACACTGGTAACTGAAGGCTGTCGGGGTGAGGGTGGCTATCTGATTAACAAGGACGGCGAGCGTTTTATGGAACGCTACGCTCCCAATGCCAAAGACCTGGCAGGCCGAGATGTTGTTGCCAGAAGTATGATTTTGGAAATACTTGATGGCCGTGGTGCAGGAGAAAATGGCGATCATGTATTTCTTAAGTTAGATCATCTTGGTGAGGATATTCTACATTCGCGTCTCCCCGGTATCGTCGAATTATCGAAAACCTTTGCCCATGTTGATCCCGTCAAGGAACCGATACCGGTCGTGCCGACCTGTCACTATATGATGGGTGGTTTGCCTACCAACGTCCATGGGCAGGCAATTACACTCGATGCACAAGGCCAGGACCAGATTATAGATGGACTCTATGCCGTGGGCGAAGCAGCCTGTGTTTCTGTTCATGGGGCTAACCGCCTTGGCGGAAATTCGTTATTGGATTTAGTCGTCTTCGGACGTTCAGCGGGTCTTTTTATTAATACTGCGCTGACTGAAGGAGTGCATCTTCAAGCATCAACTGGATCTGACCTTGATGAGGCTATGCAACGATTGAACCGTTGGAACGATTCTACTGCTTCGGGAGAATCACCGGCAAAATTGAGGAAGGAATTACAGAATTGTATGCAGATGAATTTTGGGGTGTTTAGAAAAGAACAACCCATGCAGGAAGGCATTAAGGAATTGGCTGGCTTGCGAGAGCGAATTAGCCAGGCTTATTTGCAAGATAAAAGTAATACTTTTAATACTGCCAGGCTTGAAGCTCTCGAACTGGATAACCTGCTTGAAGTAGCCGAAGCAACAGCATTCAGCGCAGAAGGTAGAAAGGAAAGCAGAGGCGCTCATGCTAGGGATGACTACCAAGACCGTGATGATGAAAACTGGCTTGCGCACTCGATTTATGACCCGGTGGCAAAGACGCTGACCAAGAGAGCGGTTAACTTTGAACCGGTGACCGTTGATACTTTCCAGCCCCAGATCAGGACCTACTAGGCAGGTAGGCAAGTGTTAGTATTAGACGATGCTGTTAACTCTGATGATGCAGTAGGTTTGCAGTACGTTTAAAGAATGCATAAAGCAGTTTTTGCTAAGTGCGAGTAGACAATAGATCAATTTATCGAGGTAAGGCACATGCAGGTTAGCGTTTATCGATTTAATCCTGAAACGGATGAAAAGCCTTTTATGCAGGATTTTCAATTAGATATTCCGGCAGGTCGAGATTTGATGGTCCTGGATGTTATGGCGCTGCTCAAGGAGCAGGATCCTTCGCTCTCGTATCGACGTTCGTGTCGGGAGGGGGTCTGTGGCTCGGATGGTATAAATATGAATGGCAAAAATGGCCTGGCCTGTATTACCCAATTATCCGAAGTAGCCGTTGATGGCAAGCTTAAATTACGACCGCTTCCGGGGTTGCCTGTAGTTCGGGATCTGGTCGTCGATATGACCCAGTTCTACGATAATTACAAAGCAGTAAAGCCGTATCTCATAAATGATAATCCGGCCCCTGCCATGGAGCGGTTGCAGTCTCAGGAAGAAAGAGAAAAGCTAGATGGCTTGTATGAGTGTATATTGTGCGCTTGTTGCACAACCTCGTGTCCTTCATTCTGGTGGAATCCGGATAAGTTTATTGGCCCAGCAGGTTTGCTTCAGGCCTATCGTTTCCTGGCAGATAGTCGAGATACCGCCACGGACGATCGCCTCGATGAATTGGGTGACCCGTTCAGTGTTTTCCGCTGCAGGGGTGTTATGAATTGTGTCAGTGTATGCCCTAAAGGTCTTAACCCTACGCGAGCCATCGGCCACATCCGAAATATGTTAATGGAGAGAGCCGTTTAAAGTGAACGAGGAATCAGTCCGGAATTCGCTTTAAAACATACAACTTGCCTTGTAGCTCCGTTACAATTGGATAATATTCCTAAACAAAGATGAATTCAGATGTCAGATAGCTTCATGGAAAGAATGTGGCGGAGTAGCCATATTTCCGGAGGCAATGCATCCTATGTCGAGTCTCTCTATGAGGATTACCTGCTGGAGCCAGCAAATAGTCCCGATCGGTGGCGCAGTTTTTTTGATTCGCTACCGCATCAGGAAGGGACAACTGGCCCGGATCTTTCTCACGCGACGATTCGCGAGCACTTCCTTTTACTGTCCAAGAACCAGAACAGGGTAGAGCCTGTTTCAGCGGCCAGCATTTCGTCTAATTATGAGCAAAAGCAGTTTGCCGTCGGGGAGCTGATTTATGGATATCGCCGCAGAGGTCACTTAAAGGCCCGGCTTGATCCGTTAGGTCTGGCCAAGGTAGCAACCGTGCCTTCTCTTGAATTAGCTCATCACGGTCTATCCCGGGCTGATTACGATACCCGGTTTCAGGTGGGTTCATTGTCCATGGGTGAACCCGAAGCTCCGCTGAGTGACATAGTACAGGTTCTTGAAGATACCTATTGTGGCTCAGTGGGTGCTGAGTATATGCACATAACTAACCAGCAGGAATTAAGCTGGGTGCAGCAGAGAATGGAGAGTACTCGTTCTAGACCTCGCTTTGGTAATGGAACAAAACGACGATTGCTCGATAGAATTCTGGCGGCAGAGGGGCTGGAGCAGTATCTTGGTAAAAAATACCCTGGTACTAAGCGCTTCGGCCTGGAAGGTGCAGAAACTTTTATTTGCTCACTGGCTGAGTTGATACATCGGGCCGGTGCTGCCGGAGTAGTAGAAACGGTTATTGGTATGGCCCACCGCGGTCGACTCAATGTGCTGGTGAATCTATTGGGTAAAGACCCGGCGGAATTGTTTGATGAGTTCGAGGGTCGGTTTAAAGTGGATAAAGGCTCTGGAGATGTGAAGTATCACCAGGGCTTTTCTTCAAATTTAATGACGCCAGGCGGTGAAATGCATCTCGCCCTGGGTTTTAACCCCAGCCACCTGGAGATAGGCGCGCCTGTCATCGTAGGCTCGGTGAGGGCGCGTATGGACCGTCGTGAAGACCCTGCGGGTAAGAAGGTGCTTGCCATCAATGTGCATGGAGATGCTGCATTCGCAGGCCAGGGAGTTGTAATGGAGACATTCCAGATGTCCCAGACCAGAGGGTTTCATACCGGTGGTACGGTACATGTAATAATCAATAACCAGATCGGTTATACGGTAAGTAAACGCGAGGATGCTCGCTCGACCGAGTATTGCACGGAAGTCGCGAAATTGGTCCAGGCGCCTATTTTTCACGTTAACGGCGATGATCCAGAGGCAGTTCTATTCGTATCGCAGGTGGCGTTAGATTATCGTATGACGTTTAACAAAGATGTTGTAATCGATATTATTTGCTACCGAAGGCGGGGACATAACGAAGGCGATGAGCCTTCTATTACTCAACCGTTGATGTATCAGAAAATCAGGAAACACCCCACCACTTTAGATCAGTTTTCAGAAAAATTAATTAGTGAAGGAGCTATCGACAGGCCAGAATACCAGCGACGCATAGCAGCTTACAGAGACGCACTGGATGCCGGTAATGCCGTTGCCTGGGACTATCTGAAGGAATCAAATACAGCTTTACATGTTGATTGGCGGCCTTATCTGGATCATGACTGGGATATGCCCGCTAATACCCAGGTCAGTACTAAAAAATTCCAGGCTCTTGCAGGTCAGCTATTGGCATTGCCAGCTGAATTTTCATTACACCGGCAAGTCGAGAAGATAGCAGCAGACCGAAAGAAAATGGCCTTCGGGGCAAAGCTTATAAACTGGGGCTTTGCCGAAATGATGGCTTATGCAACGCTGCTGGATGAAGGTTTTAATATTCGTTTGACGGGCCAGGATGTTGGTAGAGGCACTTTTGCCCATCGGCACGCAATACTCCATGATCAACGCAGTGATCAAGATTTTTCTCCATTAGGCGACGCTGGTCTAGCAGGAAAATTCATGCTTTACGACTCGTTTCTTTCCGAAGAAGCTGTGTTGGCATTTGAATATGGCTATTCCCAGACCAGTCCGGATACGCTGGTGGTATGGGAGGCCCAGTTCGGGGATTTTGCCAATGGAGCTCAAGTTGTCATTGACCAGTTTATTACCAGCGGTGAACATAAGTGGGGCCGTCTATCGGGGTTAACGATGTTGTTGCCGCATGGCTACGAGGGCGCAGGACCAGAACATTCTTCAGCAAGGCTGGAACGCTATCTGCAACTGAGTGCTGAACATAATATCCAGGTTTGTATACCCACAACACCAGCCCAAATTTTTCACGTGCTGCGCCGGCAGATGATCCGTCCCCTCAGGAAGCCATTGATTGTGTTGTCACCGAAGAGTTTATTACGACATCGGTTAGCGGTTTCAAGCCTCGAAGACTTAACTGAGGGAGAGTTTTCGCCGGTTATCGATGACAAACGTGAAAGTGAATCAAATGGTCAGGTGACCCGATTGGTCCTCTGTAGTGGCAAAGTGTATTTTGACCTGCTGGAAGCAAAAAATGATGCAGCTTTGGAGCAGGTCGCTATCGTTAGAATTGAACAGTTGTATCCTTTTCCGGAACAAATACTGGAACAGATTGTCGGCCAGTACCATAATGTCACTGATGTGGTTTGGTGTCAGGAAGAGCCGATGAATCAGGGTGCCTGGTACAGCAGTCAGCACCATATGCGCCGGGTCATCCACCGCCTTTTTCCGGGTATGAACCTCGATTATGCGGGGCGGGAGGGCTCGGCTGCGGCGGCTGCGGGTTACCTGTCAGTTCATGTCCAGCAACAGAAGCAGCTTGTGCTGAAAGCGTTAGCTGGGCGTACCGAGTAGCAAGCTGATGATAAGAATTAGGAAAACATATTATGGAGATTAAAGCGCCTGATTTTCCAGAGTCCATTGCAGATGGGGAGATCGTTCAATGGCATGTTGTAGAGCAAGAATTTGTCCATCGAGACCAGATTCTGGTAGAAATTGAAACGGATAAAGTGGTGTTGGAGGTTGCTGCGCCGGCAGATGGTAAGGTGACCCGCATCCTCAAGACCACGGGTGATACTATCCTGTCCGAAGATGTACTTGCGGTTTTTGAAGTTGGTGCGGATCACCAGACTGCCGTTGACAGCGAAGATGCGGATGCAGTTACCAATGAAGACATCGCCGAGGGGGCAACCAGAGCAAGTCCGTCAGCGAGGAAATTGGCCAGTGAAAGGAACGTGGCGATCAGCGGAGTAGCTGGAACGGGTAAGGGTGGATTGGTAACCCGGGGTGATGTTTTAAAAGTAGCTCAGGCACAGGACGGAACAGTGCATCCAGGCGCACCTCTGAGTCAGCCTGAACCACAGGAACCCAAGCAACCACCAAGCAAGCCTGAGCCGGTTGTTAAAGCTGGCGATGCAGGGCGAGTTGAGCGACGCGTGCCCATGACCCGGTTGAGAAGCAGTATAGCCAGGCGATTGGTCGAAGCCCAGCAGACGGCTGCTATGTTGACGACTTTTAATGAAGTCGATATGCGGGCAGTGATGGAATTGCGGAGCAAATATAAAGAGGCTTTTGCGCAAGCACATGCAGGCGTCCGATTGGGTTTCATGTCCTTTTTTGTGCGCGCCTGTGTGGAGGCTCTGAAGCGATTCCCTGGTGTTAATGCGTCTATTGATGGAAGCGATATTGTCTACCACGGATACCAGGATATTGGCGTGGCAGTGGGATCGCCTAGGGGATTGGTTGTCCCGGTTCTTCGCGATGCTGATAGTCTTGGATTAGCTGAAATTGAGGAAAGGGTAAAGGTTTTCGGTGATAAGGCCCGGGATGGTAAGTTAACGATCGAAGAAATCACCGGTGGCACCTTCACTCTGTCTAATGGCGGTATATTTGGGTCCTTGCTATCGACACCTATATTAAATCCACCTCAGACTGGCATACTAGGGATGCACAAAATCCAGGAAAGACCCATTGCTGTCAATGGAGCGGTGGTGATTCGTCCGATGATGTATCTGGCATTATCGTATGACCATCGATTGATCGACGGCCAGGAAGCCGTGAGATTCCTGGTGACAGTCAAAGAGTTTCTTGAGGATCCGGCCAAGATCCTATTAGATATCTGACTTTGGAGGCGATAGATTTGAGCGATTATTATGATGTGATAGTGATTGGTGCTGGTCCGGCAGGTTATCACGCAGCTATTAGAGCATCGCAACTTGGACTAAACACTGCCTGTGTGGATAAATGGGTTGATGCGTCTGGAGCCGGTGTGCTGGGTGGTACTTGTTTGAACGTGGGATGTATTCCGTCAAAAGCGCTACTGGATATCTCGCACAAATATAAACAGGCAAGAGAAGACTTTTCGGCGATTGGCATCACCACCCAAAAAGTAGACATTGATATCGCGACGATGCAGAAGAACAAGCGTGAAGTTGTCAAGGGATTGACCCGGGGTGTAGCAGGGTTGTTAAAAGCAAACGGTGTCGAGGTCTTTACAGCGACAGCCGAATTAGTGGCTGGTAGAAAAGTAAAGATGCTAAGTAGCGATGGCCAGATGAAGGAGATCAGTGCGGCCAATGTGATTCTGGCGACCGGTTCGGTTCCGGTAGATATCCCACCCTGCCCAATGGATGGAGAATCAGTCATTGACTCTGAAGGCGCTCTTGAACTGACTGCAGTTCCTGCCAGGCTTGGCGTTATTGGTGCGGGCGTAATTGGTCTGGAGCTGGGTAGTGTGTGGAGTCGTCTTGGATCTGAAGTGGTAGTCCTGGAAGCATTAGACGAGTTTCTACCCAGTGCTGACCGACAATTGTCTAAGGAAGCGGCAAAACAATTCAAGAAGCAAGGCCTGGATATTCGGCTGGCTACTCGAGTAACGGCAACACGGGTGGAGGATGATGGTGTAGTGGTGAGCTATACTGATACGGACTCAGATCACGAATTACTTGTCGATAAAGTGATCGTAGCTGTCGGTCGGAAGCCCTTCACTGAAGGAGTCTTATCTGCCGAGAGCGGTGTGCAACTGGATGAGCGAGGCTTTATTCATGTCAATGATTTGTGTGCGACAGATGCACCTGGTATTTTTGCGGTGGGAGATGTGGTCCGTGGCCCCATGTTGGCACATAAGGGGATGGAAGAAGGGATCATGGTTGCAGAGCGAATTGCTGGAGAAAAACCCCTGGTTAACTATGACTGTGTCCCTTCTGTTATTTATACCCATCCGGAAGTTGCCTGGGTTGGTCAGTCTGAGGAGCAATTGAAGGCTGATGGTGTGGGATATAAAAGCGGCGTATTCCCGATGGCAGCCAGTGGAAGGGCACTTGCCAGCAAAGAAACGGCAGGGCTGATAAAAGTTCTGGCCGACGAAAATTCAGACCAGATTCTGGGTGTCCATATAATGGCTGCCCATGCGTCAGAGTTGATCTCTGAAGCTGTTATTGCGATGGAGTTTGGTGCCACTGCTGAAGACTTGGGGTTAACGATGTTTGCTCATCCCTCGTTATCGGAAGGTCTGCATGAGGCAGCGCTAGCCGTTTCAGGTCGTGCCATACACATCAGTAATCGTAAACGACGTACCTGAATGACTATTCTTTTGGTTTTAGGGTTTCACGGGATGGCAGGTTAAGGATAGAGAGAATATGAACCTTCATGAATATCAGGCAAAACAGTTATTTGCCCAGTATGGTCTGCCAATATCGGAAGGCAAAGCGGTAGATTCTGGTGCTGAGGCGATTGCCGCAGCCAAGGCGATGGGTGGTGAAAAATGGGCTGTAAAAGCGCAGGTCCATGCCGGTGGCAGAGGTAAGGCGGGCGGTGTCAAGTTGTTTTCGTCTCTTAAGGAAGTGGGCGAATTTGCAGATAGTTTGATTGGGTCCCGGTTGGTGACTGCTCAGACCGATGAAATAGGCCAACCTATTAATAAGATTTTTGTAGAGGCCTGTACAGGCATATCTCGTGAACTTTATCTGGGCGCCGTAGTTGATCGATCATCCAGGAGAGTTATATTTATGGCCTCCACAGAGGGTGGAGTCGAGATAGAAGAGGTCGCTCGAGATACACCTGAAAAAATCATCAGGGCTGTTATCGAACCCTCGCAAGGACCGCAGGCTTATCAAGGCCGGCAGCTTGCTTTCAAGCTGGGTCTGGAAGGTAAGCAGATTAATCAGTTTGCTAAGATTTTTATGGCTTTGGCAAAAATGTTTGAAGAAAGAGACCTATCGCTTCTGGAGATCAACCCACTGGTGGTGACTGATGTCGGAAACGTACATTGTCTCGATGCAAAAGTCTCTATAGACAGCAATGCCTTATACAGACAGCAGGATCTGGTAGCCATGCGCGACCCGAGCCAGGAGGACGAAAGAGAGCGGCAAGCAGGAGAGTTTGGCCTTAACTATGTTGCTCTCGAGGGCAATATTGGGTGCATGGTTAACGGCGCAGGTCTGGCTATGGGAACCATGGACCTGGTTAAATTAGGCGGAGGCGAGCCGGCTAATTTCCTTGATGTGGGTGGCGGGGCCACAAAGGAAGCAGTCGCCGAAGCGTTTAAAATTATCCTCTCAGACAGCGCTGTAAAAGCTATCCTGATCAATATTTTTGGCGGCATCGTGCAGTGCGACATCATAGCTGAGGGCATTATCGGGGCGGTAAAGGATGTCGGTGTCAAGGTTCCGGTAGTGGTTCGGTTTGAAGGCAATAATGCGACCTTAGGGGTGGCGACCTTAGCCAGTAGTGACGTTGACATTATTGCAGCTACCAGTTTAACGGACGCGGTCGAGCAAGTGGTCAGGGCCGCAGGAGTCACATCGTGAGTATACTGATTGGGAAAGATACTCGGGTTATTTGTCAGGGTTTTACGGGCTCGCAGGGAACATTACATTCTCAGCAGGCGATTGCCTATGGCACCAACATGGTGGGTGGGATAACCCCAGGTAAAGGAGGGCAAATGCATTTGGGTTTGCCGGTGTTTAATACCGTAGCAGATGCGGTGGAGCAAACCGGAGCAGATGCTAGTGTGATTTATGTGCCAGCGCCTTTTGCCAAGGATGGTATATTGGAAGCAGCTGAGGCTGGCATAAAACTAATTGTCTGTATAACGGAAGGGGTGCCGACCCTCGATATGCTAGCAGTTAAAGTCAGAACAGATGAGTTGGGTGTTCGTCTGGTAGGACCTAATTGCCCAGGTGTCATTACTCCCGGGGAGTGCAAAATAGGCATAATGCCCGGTGATATTCACTTGCCTGGGCGAGTGGGTATCGTGTCGCGTTCCGGTACCCTTACCTATGAGGCTGTAAAACAGACGACTGAGCTTGGATTTGGGCAAAGTAGTTGTGTCGGTATCGGCGGAGATCCTATTCCTGGTAGTAATTTTATCGATATTTTAAAGCTGTTCCAGGAAGACCCTGGGACCGACGCGATTGTCATGGTTGGGGAAATCGGCGGCACTGCTGAGGAAGAAGCAGCTGCTTTTATTGAAGCTCATGTGACTAAGCCGGTGGTGAGTTATATTGCTGGTGTTACCGCACCAGCAGGCAAACGGATGGGGCATGCAGGTGCGATAATCGCGGGTGGCAAGGGGACAGCGGAGGATAAATTTGCTGCTTTGTCCCAAGCGGGCGTACGTACCGTTAAAAGCCTGGATTCAATAGGCTCGGCATTAGCTGACATGACTGGTTGGTAGTAATCTCGGCGCTATAACCTGAACTTGATGCGGTTGATTTAACCCCATGCCGGGGTTGAATTTTTGCTGCGTCGCCCCAAGCTAACTGACATCGATTGGATGGAGCGAGTAAATAAAATGGCCAGGACTGCAAAAAAGAAAAAAATGGGGTTTCAGACAGAAGCTAAACAGTTGCTGCATCTGATGATTCATTCGTTATATTCAAATAAAGAAATCTTCCTGAGGGAACTGATTTCAAATGCATCAGATGCCATTGATAAGTTTCGATTCGCCAGCCTCACAGAAACTGACCTGGTGCTCACGGATGGTGATTTAAAGATCCGGATCGAGGTAGATGCAGACGCGAAAACCCTAAGTCTGATTGATAATGGTATCGGCATGTCGAGAGATGAAGCCATTGCCAATCTGGGAACGATTGCCAAATCTGGTACGGCGCAGTTTTTGTCTGAATTAACTGGCGATCAGCAGAAAGATTCTCAGTTAATCGGCCAGTTTGGGGTGGGTTTTTATTCGTCTTTTATAGTGGCAGATAAAGTTGTCGTGGAATCTCGTTCCGCCAGGGTAGAGGCTGAAGAAGCAGTCCGCTGGACTTCCACAGGAGAGGCCGATTTCGAGGTGGAGACCATCACCCGGGAGGCAAGGGGAACCCAGGTAACGCTGCATTTACAAACAGATAATGAAGAGTATCTGGATAACTTCCGGTTAAAGAACATTATAAAGAAATATGCGGATCATGTTTCCGTGCCGGTAACCATGGCAATACCCGTTGTGCCTGAATCAGAGAGTACGGAAGATAGCGATTCGGATGATGCCAGCGCTGCTACTGGAGTGACTGAGGAAGTCGTTAATAGTGCAACGGCACTTTGGACTCGTTCGCGCAGTAAAGTTAAAAAAGATGAGTATGAGGAATTTTACAAGCACCTCTCGCATGACTTTGAGAATCCTCTGACCTGGAGCCATAATAAAGTAGAAGGGAAGCTGGATTACACCAGTCTTATTTTTATACCGAGCAAAGCGCCTTTCGATTTATGGAATCGTGAATCGATCAAGGGGCTCAAACTCTATGTTCAACGTGTGTTTATCATGGATGACGCTGAACAGTTTTTACCCCTCTACCTGCGCTTCGTTAAGGGTATTGTTGATTCCAATGATCTGTCCTTGAATGTTTCAAGAGAAATATTGCAGAACGACCCAGCTATTGAGTCAATGCGAAATGCGTTAACCAAGCGCAGTTTGGATATGCTGGATAAACTGGCCAAGAAAGAAGAAGAGCAGTATCAGCAGTTTTGGGATGAATTTGGTCAGGTTTTAAAGGAAGGACCGGCCGAAGATTTTAGTAACAAGGAAAAAATAGCCAAGTTGCTGCGCTTCTCTACCACCCATACTGGTTCAGAGATTCAAAATCAGTCACTTGATGCCTACCTTTCGCGGATGCAACCTGAGCAGTCCAAAATTTATTATGTTGCTGCGGAGAATTTCCAGACAGCTTCAAGCAGTCCGCATCTTGAAGTATTTAGAAAGAAAGGGATTGAAGTCTTGTTGTTGACGGACCGGATAGATGAATGGCTGGTTAATCATCTCATGGAATTCGATGGAAAATCGCTCCAGGACGTGGCAAAAGGGTCTCTCGACCTTGGCGGGTTAGAGGATTCTGAAGAAAAGAAAGCGACCGAAGAAATTGCCAAAGAATTCTCTGATCTGGTAACTCGATTGAATGATGAGCTAGGCGATGAAGTAGAACAGGTCAGAGTGACCCATCGGTTAACGGACTCACCCGCCTGTCTGGTGGTAACTGAAGATGACATGGGTATGCAGATGCGGCGAATTCTTGCCTCTGCTGGTCAGGAAGTCCCGGCGTCAAAACGTATATTCGAAATTAACCCAGAACATCCGTTGATTGTACGCCTCGATCAGGAGGTCGATGTTGATAGATTTAAAAGTCTAACGCGGGTTTTATATGATCAAGCGTTGCTCGCAGAAGGGGGTCAGCTCCAGGACCCAGCTAATTACGTGCAGAAACTGAATAAACTACTGCTGGAGTTAACTGCATGACTTCAATGTGCCGGCCAATTGGGCGCAGTAGAAGTGGTTCAGGTAGGGCCTGACTTTGTTAGTTACTCTGATGCGTCACGGGGCTGCAGCAGCGACCGCCCCCTCAGATGCGTTAAGACCGTTAACTGAATCAGGTCGGCTAGAAGTTCGGGAGGTTGCCGGGCAATTAGCCGGCTTTGATCTGCCTGATTCAATAATTTCGAGTCCGTATTTGCGTGCCACGCAGACGGCCGAAATCATAGCGGATTCCAATCAGTTGTTGATAGAGGCTCCCTGGCCGGAAATTACCCCAGCGGGGAATGTGGAAAATGTTTTGGAGTTGATTTCCGAACGGAACAGCCCTATCTTTCTGGTATTACATATGCCCCTGATTGCATTGTTGATTGATGCGCTGACGGGAAAAAGGTTAAACGTACCAACAGCTGCGGTTTTTTCCATGGCGCTGCCAACAGGGAAGATGACAGGTGCAGAAATACGATGGAATATCTGACTTCTAGGATAGATCGAACCTGGCTGCCTCGGGTTCTGCTGAGCTGGCTATTGTTAAGCCTGGCAATCCTCACCGCTGCTGCGGCGGATCTGCCAGTTTATCCTGGCGCCGAATTGGTCGAATCCCAATCGGGTGGAGCCCTTGAGCGCAATCAGGTCATATTAAGTTCATTAAAGAAAATCCGTAATGTGCTTGAACCAGATCGAATTATTAGCGTGCGAGGAAGTCGTAGTACACAGACTTATTATGTGCCCGATGTACGCAACGTAGAGGTAGTGATTGATCATTACAAGGACAGTGCAAGGCAGGGATATGAAACCCTGTTTAGCTGTCAGGGACGGAGTTGCGGTAGTAGTAATTATTGGGCTAACACTGTATTCAAGAACAGTATTCTCTATGGGCCTGAGCAGTTTCAGTATTATTGGGTGGGCCTGGATAGCGCAACCAAATATTATCACCTGGTGTATCTTGGTAGGCGCGGTACTCAGAAGATCTATCTTCAACATGAGGTTATTGTGGTTGAAACTCAAGACATCGTTGGCGCTATCGACGGCAGACGGTTTGGAAGTACGGGTGTTATGCGCCTACCGCTGGCTGAGTTTGCAACTGACCTTGATGGACTTACTACGGTGCTGCTCGGGCAACTACCGGAAAGCTCCAATGCGAGGCTGGCAATTGTAGTCCATGATTACCAGCAGGAATCAGAAACGCTGCAGCAGGCTATTGATCGCACAACGAACCAGGCAGAAGTCCTAAAAAGCCAGCTAATCAATCAAGGACTTGCTGGCCAGCGCCTGGAGGCCTATGGGGTTGGCCCGTTAAGCCCCTACGCAGAGCTGCGGTATCCTCGCGTAGATCTGGTGCTGCTACCTCGATAAAACGGCTTGCTATTAGTTGTGCAGTTGCAGCAGTGACAGGAACTCCATACGAGTGGCTTGGTTTTGCTGAAATTGGCCCAGCATCATCGAAGTTTTCATAATTGAATTCTGCTTCTCTACCCCTCTCATCTTCATGCACATGTGCTCTGCCTCAATGATGACACCTACACCGGCTGCCATAGTCACTTTTTTGATTGCCTCAGCAATTTGTTTAGTCAAGTGCTCTTGAATCTGTAATCGTCTTGCATACATATCAACGATCCGTGCTACCTTGGATAATCCTAAGACTTTGCCAGTAGGCAGGTAGGCAACGTGACATTTACCGATAAAGGGTAATAAGTGATGCTCGCACATGGAATACAACTCAATATCCTGGACGATAATAATCTCGCTGGTATCAGATACAAACAGAGCATCATTGACAATCTCTTCAAGGGTTTCCTGGTAGCCTTTGGTTAGAAACTGCATGGCATTGGCGGCCCGGGCTGGAGTATCACGCAGGCCTTCTCGCTGCGGATCTTCTCCTATACTTTCTAATATCTTTGCAAATGCCAGTTCCATAGTGTCCACCTTCTCCAAAAAAAGCTAACACTAAGCGAAATGATATTCAGGGTAAAGATAAACTGCGTCAATCTTAGGTTATAATTAGGGATTTTAAGAGGCAGGTCCGATGCCGGGAAGCAGTATTGGTGAAATGTTCAAAGTAACCACCTTTGGTGAGAGCCATGGTGTGGCGCTTGGTTGCGTTGTCGATGGTTGCCCCGCTGGTTTACCGTTGTGTGAGGAAGACATCCAGGAGGACTTGAATCGTCGCCGGCCAGGCGGGTCAAAATATACCAGTCAACGAAAAGAGCTAGATCAGGTGCAGATCTTATCGGGTGTTTTTGAAGGCGTAACAACGGGCACAAGTATTGGTCTGCTAATTGAAAACATGGATCAAAAGTCGAAAGACTATAATGACATCAAGGATGTATTTCGCCCCGCTCATGCAGATTTTACCTACCAGAAAAAGTATGGTATTCGCGATTATCGGGGTGGTGGACGAGCCTCAGCGCGTGAAACAGCCATGCGTGTCGCGGCCGGTGCTATTGCCAAAAAATACCTGGCGGATTTGTGTGGTATTCAGGTGCGCGGATACCTTGCTGAAATGGGCGATATTAGTATTTCAGAGTTAGACTGGGATGAGGTAGGCAGAAATTCCTTTTTCTGCCCGGATGCGGCTAGAGTGCCCGAAATGGAAGCGTTGATTGATCAGTTGCGACGCCAGGGCGATTCTATTGGGGCGAGAATTAATGTGGTTGCCGAGGGTATGATCAGTGGTCTCGGAGAACCCGTTTTTGATAAACTGGACGCCGATATAGCGTCTGCGATGATGAGTATAAATGCAGTAAAAGGGGTTGAAATTGGTGATGGCTTCCAGGTTGTTCAGCAACTGGGGTCGGTTCATAGAGATGAAATTACCGCACAGGGGTTTGTTTCAAACGGTGCTGGTGGCATCCTGGGTGGTATATCGACTGGCCAAGACATACTCGTCAGTATTGCGCTCAAGCCGACCTCAAGCATAACCCAGCCTGCCCGTACAATCACCTCGGACGGTCAGGAGACACAGATAAGCACAAAAGGCCGGCATGACCCGTGTGTCGGAGTGCGAGCGACGCCCATAGCCGAGGCTATGTTGGCAATCGTTCTCATGGATCATTTGCTGCGGCAAAGAGGTCAGAACGGACTACCATAAATTGGAGTTATCAGTATTTATGGCATTGGCCTGGCTATCGTCTGGCAGTTTTTAGAGTCTCAATGGGGCAGGATTATTTTTTCCTTTTAGCTCTCAGGCTAATCAGGCTCGAAGCTTCCGTTTGCAGGCTTTAGACTAACAGGGTTTTATATCAGGAGTTTGACGTGTTGTTGAGTGAGACAGGAGAGGATTGGCATGAGTCTTAAGAATGTGGCTATAGTAGGGGCAACTGGAGCAGTCGGAGAGGTGATGCTCGAGCTGCTGCAAGAGCGTAAATTCCCCATTGATAATCTGTATCTTCTTGCCAGTGAAAGGAGTGCAGGATCGAGGCTGCCTTTTGGCAGTAAAAATATCAGAGTGGAGAATCTGGCAGATTTTGATTTCAGTCAGGCAGATATAGGATTGTTTTCTGCCGGCGGTTCAGTCTCCGCTGAATTTGCACCCAAAGCTGCAGCCGCGGGTTGTATTGTGATCGACAATACATCTTATTTCAGAAGAGACCCGGAGATTCCTTTGCTTATCCCTGAAGTGAATCTACATCGTCTGCAAGACTATACTCGTAGAAATATCATTGCTAATCCTAATTGTTCGACTATCCAGATGCTGGTGGCGCTAAAGCCGATTTATGATGCTGTTGGAATATCCAGGATTCATGTCAGTACCTACCAGGCAGTATCCGGTTCCGGCAAATCAGGAGTGGAAGAGTTAGCAGGCCAGACAGCCAGATTATTGAATGCACAGACCATAGAGACAAATGTTTACCCGACGCAGATTGCTTTTAATGCTATTCCAGCGATCGGTGATTTCGAGGCAAATGGGTTTACCAATGAAGAAATGAAAATGGTTTGGGAGACGCATAAAATATTCGAGGACGATACCATCCAGGTCAGTCCCACCTGTGTAAGGGTACCGGTATTTTATGGTCATTCAGAAGCAGTCTATGTCGAAACCAAAAAACCAATATCAGCAGCACAGGCGAAGCAACTATTTTCTGAAGGTGCAGGTATTGAAGTCATTGATGATGTCAATGAGAATGGCTTTCCGACTGCGGTAGGAGACGCCGCAGCTACGGACCCAGTTTTTGTTGGCCGTATTCGTAAGGATGTGGTTAATGAGCTTGGATTGCATTGTTGGGTTGTTTCCGACAATGTTCGTAAAGGGGCGGCTTTGAATAGTGTACAAATAGCTGAGTATTTGTTAGAACATTTGTAATAAGATACTGGCAAATAGAACTTTTTTTAGGCGCGAGAATTAACAGAGGAGTCGGCAAAGTGGTGCAACTGGGGCGGTTTACTTTGTTTCTTATTAAAACAATGAGTTCTGTTCAATGGCTGCTGGCACTGGTCCTGGTGCTTAGTGCTCCGGCTGCTCTCAGTCTGGGATTGGGTCGTTTACAGTTGAAATCAGCGCTTAATCAGGCATTTTCTGCAGAAATTGAAATCATTAATCGTGATGGCTTGGGTGTTGAGGAAATACTGCCTAATCTGGCAACGCAGGAAGATTTTGAGCAGTTGAATGTAGAGCGACGTGCTGATTTGTATGACCTCAGGTTTGAAGTGGTTTTTAATTCTGATGGCAAAACCATGATCAGGGTCAATAGTCGAAACCCGATTGTTGAGCCTTTCCTGAATTTTGTCGTAGAGGTGATATGGCCATCTGGCAGGTTGGTGCGAGAATATACCGTTCTCCTGGATCCGCCCGTTCTCACCTCGCCAGCAGTAACCCTGTCGCAAGGATTCAGATCGAGCCGGCCGGATAAAAGCACCCAATCGGGAGGGCAGATTTCCGATTACAAGCAAGACATTAAACCCTGGCAGGCGATGACGGGCGCTGGTGATACTCTTTGGTTAATCGCATCTCGAATTCGCCCAGATAAATCGGTCAGTATTCAGCAGATTATGCTGGCGCTTCAAAAAGCTAATCCAGATGCGTTTATTGATAACAATATTAATAGGCTTAAAGCGGGTTACCGCCTTGAATTGCCGGACCTGAACGCCATGGAAGCTTCCAGCCAGTCTGATGCCATCAAAGAGGTGGCGCAACAGAACGGCTGGTTCCGAGAATCGCAGGTAAACCCCAATTCGAAAATGACTGCCGGAAATCAAAAAAAAAATCCTGGTTCACCAGAGTTAGGGAACTCCAGCGGCTCAGAAGCTGAACTCAGGTTAGTATCCAGCGAAGATACCTTAACCAATACAGTTGACAGCCAGCAGAATGCAGAGGTTGCGGAGATAGCGCTTGCTGTTGCTGAAGAAGGCCTCGATCTAGCTTTAAGAGAAAACGCTGCCTTGAGCGACAGGTTGGACCAGTTGGAAGACCAGATGCTTGATTTAGGGAGCCTGGTCAAACTGAAGGACCAGCAGTTAGCGGCTCTGCAGACCCAACTGGATGAGCTCGAGCAGCAGCGTTCAAAACAGACTGAGCAGCCAGCTTCTCTGGGCTTGTTGGGCAATACCTACGTACAGCTTTTACTGGCCGGGTTAGTCGTACTGATATTGGTCATGGTAATGCTTTATACAAGACGGCGCCGGCAGGAAAGCAATGCCCTGGATCCGGTGGCGCCGCTACAGGCAGAGCAGGCTACTCCAGACAGCGACGCTATAGACCAAAATACTGAGCCTGCTTCAGATCCGAGCCCGGAACTAGAAGCCGCGGATCAGCTGGAATCAGCGGAAATAGATAACCAGGATGGGGTAGAAGTCAGCCTAGATCCTGACCTGCAAGCAGCAGCCCCCGAGCCCGAAAAAGAAATAGAAGAAGAAAGACAAGAAGAAAGACAAGAAGAGGAC
>Ga0233433_10000469_pt1 | contig 44122 bp, 47 predicted proteins | sample SI_122_August201_5_FD_179868 | JGI IMG/M metagenome (GOLD analysis project Ga0233433, IMG submission 179868) | Seawater microbial communities from Saanich Inlet, British Columbia, Canada - SI_122_August2016_100_MG | ecosystem: Environmental > Aquatic > Marine > Inlet | place: Canada: British...
CATGAGCCATTCATGCGAATTACCGTCAGGATCTGTTACTAAGAGCAGTTGTCCCCATTCTTCTGCGATAAAACTACGGGAAAGAGCACAGACTTCAAGATGGGAACATATCCAGTCCCAATAGACCTCACCGTCTTTCACATAACTTTTTTCAACACCATTCTCCATAAATCTAAACCCTGTTGGGATACACTTGACCGGTGTTGGCCGATAAGTCTCTGCCTGATCTAATAGGTCTGAAAGTTGTTTGGAACTCCAAGCATCCGGCAATGGGTCTGCCAGATCCCAGGCGTTAGGAAATTTATCAGGTGTTTGAACCAGACGGATAGATTTTGCATTGGCTGCACGAACCAATTCGGCAACCTTCCAGGCATAATTTCTGCCAGGCTCATCATGATCACCCCATATAGTCACTTCTCTGTCCTTGAGCGGGCTCCAGTTTGACTTTACAGCGGCCTTTGAACCACCTGATGAGGTAACGGCGACGAAATCTGGGAAGATTTCTTCAGCCTTGTCTGCTGCCTTTTCACCTTCACAAACGATTACTGAAGTTTCTGGTCGTTTAGCCAGACGGTTAAGACCGTAAAGTGGTCGGGGGTCAGGATGACCTTTCCATTTCCAATGACGACCGTTTTCGTCTTGGCCATAAGACAATGGCAGGACTTCTTTCCCGGTCTCCGTATCGAACCGGCAGATTGCAAATAGCAACCGACCTTCGGAATCAAAGTAAGGCCATGTTTGGGAAGGCTTGCCCAATTGATGCTTCGGAATTTGAAGCGATACTTCTTTGGGCACCGGAGAAATGATCTGCCAATTCTCCTTATTCGAAATTACCGGAGTTGGATTGTCTTCATTTGCCGGGGTCAATGGATCAAACTTCAATGAGGTATTAGTCATTTTTCACCCCCAACATGTCAGCAAGATTTTTGGCGGCTTCAGCCTGGCCAATCCCAGCGAGGTATGCGGTGAGTGAAATTACGTCACCACCAGCGTCTCCCGTTGCAAAATCAGACCATTTGCCTGAATGCAGGTTTATTTTGAATGAGCCCGGTTTTCGGTCGGCTCTTCGAGGATTTCGGGCTACATACTCTGCACCCCTTACGTGGCCGTCCGGTAACCAACGAGCCAAGATGGCTGGAAGATTGGATAAAGCTGCTAGGTTAATTCGTTCAAAATTAATTTTGTTATCCATTGTTGCCCCCTGTCTTTCTAACTGGCAGATCGGGACATAGTTCAGTGATAACTCTCTCAAACTCCTCAACTCGATATCTTGGATTTGAGCCGATCATAATTGGATCGATGCTTAAAATATGAGGCAACGAACGTCTTCTCCGATAACGTTGACCCCTGACCCACGAACGGGACATTGAGAGCGTTTCGGCTATATCGGAATCTTTGATTAATCGTTTCGTCATTGATATCTCCATCTGAAGTCTGTCTGCGTTATGCCATCATGGCGTCTGGCAGCATCTAAACTGAGATGGAGACGGGTTGTAAGCTTCTTACTGCGTTGTTACCGCTTTCTTCCCAATGTAACTAATTGTTTTTATTATATTTTTCACGATAGCGTTTCGTTATATAATCGTAATCAGGTATTTGACTTTGGTCCCAGCCCATATTTTTTAATCGATCTTGAACCAATTTTGCACATTTCCGATTTGGAGTGTCAGTTGGCTCTGTCTGCTTAATTTCAACATACAATTTTATTATAAAATCCCATTTGTAATTGGGCTCTAGTCCTCCTTTCGGATTTTTTTTTGCCGCTAGTTTTCTATTTTCGAGTTTGCGTACTTGTTCTGTAATTCCTTTAAGTTTAGCAAGCGTGTCCAGATCAATTCGAATTTGCCAATTTACTTCGGGATTTTTATTTTTAAAATGCAAACTAGAATCTGCAATTACGATTTCATATTCACCGCTAAAATCTCTCCACACCTCGCGTGGTATACTTGTTTTGGATCCTTTATGATCAATGCCGTAACATTCAAGGTTTTGACCCCATAGCGCTTCCAACAAAATGGATTGCGTTGTATAAAAAATTTTTACTTGGTGGGGAGTAGCAAGTTTAAAATGATTCGTCGGTCTGCTGATGACCTCCTTATCATAGTCATCCAGCTCGTCATATTCATCTGGGTCAAATAAGACCGAGATATCTGAATCAACCAGATATTGTCCATGGCTAAGGCCAATACAATCTGGCGTCCACGCTTTGGAGAATCTGGCTATTCCGATCTCATTAAACGCCTCAAGCAAGGTTGGATCATTGAGAAAGCGACTTGTTTCGCCGGGCATCACCAACCTCAATCATTGTCGAATATGCATTCCGTATACTATCTAAGAATAGCCAAACGCATTGAACTTGAGTTCACCAATTTTGATCATAACGAGCAATTTCATCAAAACTAGAGGGATTTATTGGTGTGATTGGTGGGGATACAGTGGGGTTGATTAAATTTGTAAAGCCGCTAAACCAACTAAACCATTGAAAAGATTGGAGCGGGCGATGGGATTTGAACCCACGACTTCAACCTTGGCAAGGTTGCGCTCTACCCCTGAGCTACGCCCGCTCAATCGTCAGGCTCCAGGCGATGTCACCTAGGAGCCACGATCAAGGTCCGGGAATATAAGCGGTGACGGGCATTTTGCAAGGCATCTTCTTAAGCCGACCCTTCTTGTGCTGTCCGGGCCGGGCGAGTAGTTTGCGGCCATGCCGACATCCGAAAGCGATCTCTTTGCCCGCCTGGACAGCCTTGGTATAGAAACCGGGACCAAGCGGCACGAAGCCATGTTCACTGTCGAGGACGCCAAGCGCCTACGCGTTGATATACCCGGGGGCCATTGCAAGAGCCTGTTCCTAAAAGACAAAAAAGGGGCGCTGTGGCTGGTGGTCATGCTTGAAGACAAGCCGCTGGACATGAAATCGCTGCAGGCCAAACTGGGCGCCGCCCGCCTGTCATTCGGCAAGCCGGAATTGATGGCCGAAATTTTGGGCGTGGAGCCGGGTTCGGTGACGCCGTTCAGCGTTATCAATTCCACGGCAGCCGATGTGCAAGTGGTACTCGACAGCGCTATGCTGGAGCAAACAACTCTCAATTATCACCCGCTCACCAACCGCGCGACCACTTCCATCAGCGCCGATGATCTGTTGGCATTCCTTAAGGATTGCGGGCACAAACCCATGGTACTGTTGCTTTAGCCTTGAAAGGCAGGCGCAACCGGCCAATTATGATTTTTACAAAGGAAACAACGAATAATGAGGAACGAAGCATGGCGGATATGATGAATTCCGAGGCCGGCGGCGTGCTTGGCGGCGGCGGATATGTGTCCGATACCGATACCGCCGGTTTCGAAGCCGATGTCATAAACGCGTCGGCCATCCAGCCGGTGATTGTCGATTTCTGGGCAGAATGGTGCGGGCCGTGCAAAACCCTCGGCCCCACCTTGGAGAAAATCGTCAACGAATATGGCGGCGCCGTGCGGCTGGTTAAAATCAATGTAGACGAAAATCAGCAACTGGCGGCGCAGATGCGGGTGCAGTCGATCCCCATGGTGGTTGCCTTTCAGGACGGCAAACCGGTCGACGGTTTTGCCGGCGCCGTGCCCGAAACCCAGGTGCGCCAGTTCGTCGAGAAACTGACCGGCTCCGCCGGCTCGCCGCTGGATCAAGCGCTGGAACAAGCGACCGCCCTGCTGGAAAGCGGCGATGCGAACGCCGCGCACGGCATCTATCAGCAAATTTTGCAGCAGGATCTTGGCAATATCACCGCCCATGCGGGGCTGGCACGGGCCATGATCGCCAACGACAAATCCGACGAGGCCCGCGATTATCTGGCGGAATTGCCCGACGAAATGCGCATCAACAGCGAGATCGCTTCGGTTATCTCGGCGCTGGAGCTGGCCAACGATACAGGCGTCGGAGGCGACAGCGCCGAATTTCTGGCTGCCGTTGAGCGCAATCCCGGTGATCATCAGGCGCGCTTCGATCTGGCCATGGCCCAGTACGGCGACGGCGACGCCGAAAGCGCGGTCGATACCTTGGTCGAGATCGTGCGCCGCAATCTGGAATGGAACGACGGCGCCGCCCGCGCCCAGCTCTTAAAAATATTCGAAGCCCTCGGCCATACCGATCCGATCACCGTCGAGGGGCGGCGCAAGCTTTCGGCGGTGCTTTTCTCATAATGGCCGGCCCGTTTGGCATTGCCTTCGACGCCTTGCCCGGGGCGATAAGCATTTTTCCTCTGCCCGGCGCCCTGTTGTTACCGGGTGGGCGCCTACCGCTGAACATATTTGAGCCCCGCTACCTGGCGATGATTTTCGATGCCCTTGGCGACAGCCGCCTGATCGGCATGGTGCAGACCGAGGCCGATCATGGCGGTCTGGTGCCCGAAGACGCGCCGCTATTTGGCATCGGCTGCGCCGGGCGCATTGTCGCTTTTAACGAGACCCGCGACGGGCGTCTGATGATCACCTTGGAAGGGGTCTGCCGCTACCGCATCGACGCGGAGTTGGGCGATAAAAACGGCTACCGGCGGGTGCGCCCGGATTTTTCCGCCTTTCGCGCCGATATGGACGAAAGGCCGGCGGGGCTCGACCGGGACGGTTTTCTAGAAGTGTTGCGCCGTTATTTCGACGCCAAGCAATTGAAGGTGGATTGGGCGTCCTTGGAACAAACCGAAGACCGGTTGTTAATCGCCAACCTGGCCATGATGTGCCCGTTCGGCTTGCCGGAAAAACAGGCCCTGCTGGAAGCGCCCGATTTTGCCGCTATCACCAGTGTGATGGAGCAATTGATGACCATGGCCATCCAGGAGGCCGGGCCCTCTACCGCGACCCATTGATTTGGAATAGAATATTGGTATGAGCAATCAAGACGTCGACCCCAAGCTTCTGGAAATCCTGGTCTGCCCGATGACCAAGGGCCCGCTCCGCTATGACCGGGAGGCGCGCGAGCTGGTTTCCGAAAAAGCCAAGCTGGCCTATCCGATCCGCGACGGCATCCCCATCATGCTGGTCGACGAGGCGCGCAAACTGGACGACTAGTGCGGTTCGGTCCCATAGCGGCGCATCATCCATACCAGCAAAAGAATGCCGGGAATTGCAGCTAGGGTCGTGAGCGCAAAAAACGAAATCCAATCCATGTGATCGGCCAGCCAGCCAGCGCCCGATGACATCACGGTGCGCGACAAAGCCATGAACGATGTCAAAAGCGCGAACTGGGTCGCCGTGTAGGCGGCGTTGCAAAGGGACGACAGATACGCAACGAAGGCCACCGTGCCCATGCCGGTGGTGACGTTTTCGGTGGCGATGGTGATGGCCAGCATGGTCAGATTGTCGCCGGCCATGGCTTGGGCGATAAAGATCAAGTTGGACGCGCCCATCAGGATGGCGCTGACCAGCAGCCCGCGCATGATGCCGATCTTGGCCAGCAGCACGCCGCCCAGAAAGCCGCCAAAGATAATGGCGCCAATGCCGAAGAACTTGGTAACCACGGCAATTTCGGTCTTGGAGAAATCCATTTCCAGGAAGAACGGAATTTTCATCACGCTCAGCATCGCATCGCCGTACTTGTACAAAAGGATCAGAAGAAGAATGGCGAGCCAGCCGCGGCGGTTGGCAATAAATTCGGCAAATGGTGCAATAAATGCGCGCCCGGTCCAGGCGGCAAACGAGCCATCGAAATTTTGCGTTTCGGCTGCGGCGGCCGTACCCGCTGGTTCCGGGTTAATCAATATGGCGATGATGCCGACGGACATGAGCGCGGCTAGTCCGGTGAAGACCACGGCCCAAGGGAAAAAATCCGCAAAGATAAGCCCGAAGGCGGCGCCGCCCACTTGTGCGACGCGCCAGCCCGAGGTCCAGACAGCGGTGCCCGCCGCCAATTGATCCTCGGCCAATATTTCGATCCGGTAGGCATCGAGGGCGATATCCTGACTGGCGGCGAGGAAGGCAACGATCAGTGAAAACAAAGCGGTCCGCCAAAGATCGATGGCGGGATCAGTTTGGCCGAGCCCGAAGATGGCGCCAACCAGCAATATCTGGGTCAGTATCACCCAGCCGCGCCGGCGCCCCAGCGCCCGGCTTAAGACCGGCAGCCGCACATGATCGATCAACGGCGCCCAGACAAATTTGATACCGAAGGGAATGCTCAGCCAGGCAAATAAACCGATAGATGTTTTCGTAACGCCGGCTTCGGCCAGCCATGCGGTCAAGGGATCGGCCAGTACGCCGAAGGGCAGCCCGGAGGCAAACCCGAGAAAGATCATGGCGATTATACGCCGGTCCAGGTAGACCCGGGATGCTTCGAGCCAGCCAGTCATTCCTGGACCCGGCCCATAATTACATCAATTTTTTCAATGACTTGAGCCGCATCAATGGCGGCAACGCAAGGATACATGCGGTTATTTGCGGGGTGCACGCAGGAGCCGAGGCAGCTTTGGCAGTCCATGACTGTATGGATGAAATGGGCATTGGCAGGCGTGATTGCCGCATCGTAAGGCACGATCTCGCCCACATATGCGGCGCTGGCCAGACACAGGGTCGGGGCGCCCATGGCCACCGCCAGATGCATGGTGGCGCTGTCGGCAGCGACAACCAGCGAGGCGGCGCGAAGGCTTGGGCTCAAGTCTTCAAACGAGGCGCCATCGAATTTGACGTTGGGCCGCTCCAACAGCGCCTTGAAATCGGGATTGCCGTCCAAATCGTTTGGCGCGCCGGTCAACGTCACATCGTAATCGGCGCCCAGGTGATCTAGAATCCCGGCATAAAGAGCCGCCGGGCATTGTTTCATTTTCTCCGCCGAGAACGGCGCCAGCAAAATCAGCGGACGGTGGACGGTAGCTTTCGGCGGGCAGCGTTCGGGCGGAAAATTCAAGTCCGGCAGCGCGCCATCAACCCCCAGCCAATCCAGGAACCCGGCCCAGCGCAGAATCTTATCGGTCAGCGCCGGGCCGCCGTCGTAAAGGCTGGTGAAGCTGGCTGCGTTGCGCTGTAACCGGTCATCATATTTGGCCCAGGGCCGGGCCTTCATGGCGCGCGTATCGGGAGCAAACGTGGCCAGGATCAACGCTTCATCCAGCTTCGGGTGGCGCTTGTAATCGGCGGAGATGGCGCGCCGGAATTGGCAACCTTTCAGCGCCCCGAACACCCGGCGGCGGTAGAGGAACGACGCGCCGAGGCGTTCGAAATCCACGGAGACCACCTCGGCCAGCCCTCCGAACAGAAACGCGGCCTTGCCGGCGTCTTTGCGCAACAGCAAGGTCACCGGCTCGCCATCTTCGGCCAGGGCGGCAAACCGGGGAAACAGGTGCGCCAGCAATATGGCATCGCCGATGCCACCGGCGGCAACGACCAAAACTCCGCCGACAGGCATGTTAGCCTCGAGGATATCGGGGCTATGCATCAACGCGCAGCAGAGCCTCGGCCTCGGCCCACACCGCATTCACAGGAATGGCGGCGACGCAGGGGAACACGTCGAACCGGGAGGCGCGCAGATGGCAACGCCAGAAGCAATGATAACAGGGCATTTCCTCGTAGACGAAGCGGGCGTGCGGCGGACAGGCTTCGTCCGGGTAGGGAACGAAGCTGCCGAAATGGCCGCCGCCGAGCACCACCACCGTGGGCGCGCCAAGGGCGATGGCCAGATGCGCCGGGCCGGTATCGTTGGAGATCACAGCGGTCGAGTGTTTGAGAATATCGAGAAGTTCCGGCATCGAGGTGGCGCCGATCATATCGATAATGCGCGCATCGTCGCCAAATCGGTCCCGGTGATCGCCGGGGCGCTCGCCGGGGCCGCCGACGATAACCACGCGCAATCCCCGCGCCAGTAATTTTTCGGCGATATCCAGATAGGCCTCATAGGGCCAGCGGCGGCCATATTCGTTGCTGCCCGGATTGAGCACCGCATAGGCGCCGCCGACCGCAACGTCCGGCATCTGCTGGCGCCACGGAATTTTGGGCGCCTCGGCCGCTATCTCGGCGCCCGCCAGTTCTGACAGGAACCGATAATGGCGCGCCACCTCGTGGGTCGGGTAGGGGCCGGTGTCGATGATGCGGCCCACCTGGCTGAGGTAATAGGTAAATTCGGTGCGCGTCGGCTCGTTGATGAAGGGCAGCGACACGCACGATGTGGGCGCCGAGGCTACCCAGACCAGGCTGTCCGCCATCATCGCCCGGCGTAAGTAAGAATCGCAGATAGTCACCAATGGCGCCAGGCGGCGCACCATGAGGCTGATCTTGAAGCGGTAAAATGGCTGGCGGGCAAATGCGTGCTCATCGATCATGAACAACCGGTAGCCGGCGAAAATTTCGCCCGCCACGTCGCCCCAGCTTTTGCAGCCGAGGACGGTGATTTCCTCTGGGCGTAGGCCCAGCACCGCGCAATAATTTTCCAGGCTGCGGCGAAACAGCACCATGTCGCCGATGCCGTCCATGCGCACAATTAGCGCGCCCTTGCGTTCCCCCAACAATGGCCAATGGCGGGCGAGCAGATCGAACAGCCGGAACAGCCACCAGCGGCGGCGCATGCCCGACGGCAACACCCGCCAGAACCACGAGGTTTCAAACCGGTGCCCGGCAATCTCCTTGCTGGCGCCGGCCGCACCCAATTGGTTAAAGCCGTCCATGATCGAATCCTACCCGGCTTTGGAAATTTATCCCAGCTTTTGCGCCACCAGTTCCTTCAGGTTGGATTCTGAACGGGCGCCGTAGTGGCTGATGATCTCGGCCGCCAAGATGCCGCCGATGCGGGCGGCGGTGGCCAGATCGTCGCCCCGGGACAGCCCATAAAGGAAACCGGCAGCATAAGAATCGCCGGCGCCGGTTGTATCGACCACGTTGGTTACCGTCTCGGCATCGACCACATGCACCTCGTCGCCGGCGACCACAACCGAGCCGTTCGCACTACGGGTAAGAGCGGCGATATCGCAATGGCCGCGCACATGCTGGAGAGCATCGTCGAAGTTTTCCACCTGGTAGAGCGAGGTGATTTCATCTTCGTTGGCGAACAGGATATTGACGTGGCCTTCCAACAATTCCAGAAATTCGGCGCGGTAGCGTTCGACGCAAAACGGGTCCGACAGGGAAAGTGCCACTTTGCGCCCGGCCGCTTCGGCGACCTTGGCGGCTTTCAAGAACGCTTCCTTGGCGCGCGGCGGATCGTACAAATAGCCTTCCAGATAGACCACTTCAGAGGCGGCGATAAGTTCGTCCGGCACGTCTTCGGGGCCCAGCTCAACGCAGGCGCCGAGATAGGTCTGCATGGTGCGCTCCGCATCCGGGGTAACCAGGATCATCGAGCGTGCCGTGGTCGCGTCGCCTTCCAATGGCGGGGTATCGAAATTGACGCCGGCGGCGCGAATGTCGTGGGCAAACACCTCGCCCAACTGGTCCTTGGCGACCTTGCCGATATAGGCGCTGCGCGCGCCGAGGTTGGCCAGGCCGGCGATGGTATTGGCCGCCGAGCCGCCGGAAACTTCAACGGCCGAGCCCATATCGCCATAAATTTTTTCCGCCGTTTCCGTGTCGATCAGGGTCATGGCGCCCTTTTCCAGGCCATGGTCGGCAATAAAGGCATCATCTGCCTGGGTCAACACATCGACAATCGCATTGCCGATGCCGGTCACGTCATACTGGGTCTCCGCCATGATATTCTCCTCGGGCGCAAAAAATAAATGGATCGCTGTGTCTCTCAAGAGCGGCGCAGTATAGGTGGCTGCACGGTTGCCTCAAGCGGGAATTTCTTGGCCCGGCCTTGCGGGCGGATGGCATCGGGGATAAACAGCGGGGGCACATTTCCTGACAGGCCAAGTGGACACGCCCACCAATGATCAAAGCCTTTTCACGCGCCATCGCACAGCTTAGCGATCCCAGGCTGCGCCGGGTCTTTTGGACCGGCGTAATTGGATCAGCAGTGGTGTTTGCGCTTCTTTGGGGCGGCATTGCGGTGTTTCTGTCGAGCACCGATTATTTGCATTTCTCGATCTTCGGATATCCCATCAGCCTGGATTTTATCTCCGACATTCTCGGTAATCTGGCGGCGGCGGTACTGACCTGGCTGTTGTTTCCTTCCGTCATCACGCTGGTCGCCAGCCTGTTTCTGGAAGACGTGGCGGCGGCGGTCGAAGACCGGCATTACCCCGGCCTGGCCGCACCCAGAAAGCAGCAGATCTCGGAAATCCTGTGGATCACGCTCAAATTCGCGGCCATCGGTATTGTCCTCAATATCCTGGCGCTGCCGCTTATCATAATCTTAATTTTCTTCCCGCCATTTAATCTTTTTGTCTTCTACGGCTTAAATGGCTATCTTCTTGGCCGTGAATATTTTGAATTGGTCGGCCATCGCCGGTTTGACCCCAGGACCGCACGCCGGGTCCGGCGCCGCTTCCGGGGCCAGGTGTTCGTGGCGGGGGTGCTGATCGCAATTATGTTGACGGTGCCGATTGTCAATCTGATTGCGCCGATCATCGCAACGGCGGCCATGGTGCATCTGCTGCATGGCTGGCGTGACCGGCTGGGACCGGCGGAACAGGGCCCGGGATTTGAGGACCATAGTTTGGAGATCAGAGATTGAGTATGTTCACAAAGGACAAGGACGAAAATTCCACCAACGCCAAGGATGATGGCGGCGAGGCCGCACCCGAAATGGCGGCGCCGCCGTTAAAGCCGTTTGCCAAAAGCGCCAGCCATGGGCCGACGAAACCCATGAGCACGCCGTTCCGTCCCGAAATTCCACGCCGGGTCACGGAAATTCCGGGCGGCCCGAAACGCACCGACCGGGTGCTGGCGCTAGACGACGAAGCCAACCGGCTGACCGTAGGCCGCAATATCCGGCTGTCCGGCGACATCACGGCTTGCGAAAAGCTTGTGGTCGAGGGTCAGGTGGAGGCCGCGCTATCGGATGCGCACACCATCGTCATTTCACCCTACGGCTATTTCAAGGGCAACGCTACCGTCGCCGAGGCCGATATATCGGGCCGCTTCGAGGGCACGCTGGTCGCAACGGAAAAACTGACCATCCGTAAGGAAGGCAGCGTCGATGGATCGATCCGCTATGGCAAGATCGTCATCGAGGCCGGCGGCAAGATTTCCGGCGATATGGCCTCGCTGGACAGCGACCAGGACGCCGATCCGGACAAAGCGACCGGTTAGGATCAGCGCCGGTATGGCCGCGCGTTCTCAGTCCGCCAATATCTTTTCCGTTGCCGGTGGCCCTGGCAAGTTGCCCGCCTTCAGCCTATTGGCAATGCTGTTTCTTGCCGCCTGCGCCGCTGCGCCCGAGACCATAAAGCGCGTGCCGAGGGTGGTCGAGGATGCGCGCGTCATCGCTGCCGATCAGGCCGAAGCAGAGCCCGAAGAAGATGGCGGCGAAGACAGCGACAAGCCGGGCGAAGATGCTGAGGAAGAGGAAAAGAAAGAGGAAGAGAAGTCCGAGGAAGCCGCCGCCTTGCCCGTGGATTTGACCAATTTTAAGGACCGTTTGCTGGGCCTCGACAACGACGATCTGTCTGATCTATTGGGGGCGCCGTCGTTGGAGCGCGAGGAGCCGCCGGCAACCATCTGGCAGTACCGAACGCCTGCTTGCGTCGTCGATGTCTTCCTCTATTCGGACGGCGGCGAAAACCAGGTGGATCATGTGGAAGTTCGTGGCCGCGAGACCGATGAGGTCGATGAGCCAAAATGCTTCGCCGCGATCATCAAGGACAAAGATAAAGTAAAGGCTCCGGTTGAAGATTTACCGAGCCCTAAAAAACCCGCCGCCAAGGCGCCCGCCAAAGCACCGACCGCCGCACCGCCCCCCGATGCGGATGCACCGCCGCCCGATGCGGATGCACCACCGCCGGACGCGGATGCACCACCGCCGGACGCGGATGCACCACCGCCGGACGCGGACGCGCCGCCAGATGCTGATGTGCCGGAGGAAGGCGATCAATTGCCGCCGCCAACCGATCAGGCGCCGGCCAAGGGCGCGGCGGCGCAGCCGGCCAAACCGGCGCCATTCATCAGCGACGATGATCCCCGTTCCGGCAATCGCGATCTGATGGGGTTCGACGAGAACGGCTAGCGCTAACCCATTTCCTTGGCTTTAAAGCCGCATTGGGCGTTGACCACACAGGCGCCGCAATCAGGTTTGCGCGCCTTGCACACATAGCGGCCATGCAGGATCAGCCAATGATGGGCGTGCCGGCGGTAGGCGTCGGGCGTGGCTTTTTCAAACTTCAGCTCCACCTCCAGCGGTGTCTTGCCGGGCGCCATGCCGGTGCGGTTACCGAGCCGAAAGAGGTGCGTATCAACGGCGATCGTGGGCTCGCCAAATGCGATGTTGAGGACCACGTTGGCGGTTTTGCGCCCGACGCCCGGCAGCTTTTGCAACGCATCGCGGTCACGGGGAACCTCGCCGCCGAAATCTTTCAAGAGCATTTTCGATAGGCCAATGACGTTCTTCGCCTTGGTGTTAAACAACCCGATGGACTTGATGTATTCCTTCAAGCCCGCCTCGCCTAAGCTGAGCATCTGTTTCGGCGTCTTGACTTTTTTGAACAATGGCCCGGTAGCCTTGTTGACACCCACGTCGGTGGCTTGCGCCGACAAAACCACGGCCACCAGAAGCGTATAGGAATTGATGTAATCCAGCTCGCCCTTGGGTTCGGGCATGGCCGCCGAAAGATTGGCGTAAAATGCTTCGATGTCTATTTTCTTCATTTTGATTGGCTAATCACCAAAACCGAGCACGTCGAACATGTCGTATAATCCGGGCTCCTTGCCTTCGAGCCAGAGCGCCGCGCGCACCGCGCCGGCGGCGAAGATTTCCCTGGACGCCGCCTTGTGGTGTAGTTCGATGCGCTCGCCGGCGCCGGCGAAAATCACCGAATGCTCACCGACCACATCGCCGCCGCGCATCGATGCAAACCCGATATCGCCTGGCCGCCGTTCTTTGGAAATGCCGTCCCGGCCACGCACCGCTTTTGCGTCCAGCTCGATGCCGCGCCCCTTGGCCGCCGCCTCACCCAAGCCAATGGCGGTGCCCGACGGCGCGTCTACCTTGTGCTTGTGGTGCATCTCGACAATTTCGATATCGAAATCTTCGTCCAAAGTCGCGGCCAGTCGTTCGGTCAGCGCGAACAGCACATTGACGCCGGCGGAAAAATTCATCGCCTTGACGATAGCGGTGCCGGCGGCTGCGGCCTCGATCTGGCTCATCTGATCTGCGTCATGGCCGGTGGTACCGATTACCAGCGGCACACCAGTCAACGACGCCAGATCCACATGCTCACCAGTGGCGGCGGGAAGGCTAAACTCAATAACCACATCAGAGGCGGCGATAAGGGCGGCGGCGTTATCGGTAATTTCGAGCCCGGCGGCTTCAAGCCCGGCGATGGCGGCGATATCGGCGCCTAGAGCCGGGTGGCCGGTTGCTTCCGTGCCGCCGGCCAATTCGGCGCCCGCCGTTTTGGCCACCTGGCGCACCAGCATCTGCCCCATGCGCCCGGCACATCCTAGAATTCCAATTTTCATGGCAGCCCCCGTTTGTCTTTAGTCTTTCAGATCCTCCCACAGATCCTTGACCTTGGTGAAAAAACCTTCCGATTCCGGATTGTTTTTGGCCGCCCCCGCCTCGCCGTCAAATTCGCGCAGCAACTCTTTCTGCCGTTTTGACAGGTTCACGGGTGTCTCTACATTGGCCTGCACGAACATGTCGCCGCGCTCGCGGGAACGCAACACCGACATGCCCTTGGCTTTGAGCCGGAACTGGTGGCCCGACTGGGTGCCCGCCGGGATCGTGATGCGCGCCCGCGCGCCGTCCACGGTGGGCACTTCGATATGCCCGCCAAGGGCGGCGATGGTGATCGGGATCGGCACCTTGCAATAAATGTTGGGACCTTCGCGGTTGAAGATGCGGTGATTGGACACCGAAATAAAGATATAGAGATCGCCCGCTGCGGCGCCGTGGATGCCGGCCTCACCCTCGCCGGAGAGGCGGATGCGGGTGCCTTCTTCGACCCCGGGCGGAATGGTCACCGCCAGGGTTTTTTCCTGGCGTGTGCGGCCCGTGCCCTGGCATTTGGGGCAGGCTTCCTTGATTACCTTGCCCTGGCCCTGGCAGGTGGGACAGGTTCGCTCGATAGTAAAAAAGCCCTGCTGGGCGCGCACCGAGCCATGGCCGTTGCAGGCCGGGCAGGTATCGGGCTGCACGCCGCCCTTGGAGCCAATGCCCGAGCAATCGCCGCATTCCACCGATGACGGTACGCGAATATTGGTTTTGGCGCCGGCGTAGGCTTGCGCCAAAGTGATCTCCATATTGTAGCGGAGATCGGCGCCCCTTGAAGCCCGCCGCCCGCCGCCGCGGCCACCACCACCACCGCCGCCGAAATTGCCGAACATTTCGTCAAAGATATCGGCAAAACCGGAGCCGAAGCCCTGGCCGCCTGCGGCAGCGCCGCCTTGTTCGAACGCCTCGTGGCCGAAGCGGTCATAAGCGGCGCGTTTCTGTTCGTCCGAGATAACGTCGTTGGCTTCGTTCAGTTCCTTGAATTTCTTTTCGGCACCGGCGTCACCAGGATTGCGGTCCGGATGATATTTCATGGCCTTTGCCCGGTACGCCTTTTTAATAGCGCCCGCGTCGGCATCCCGTTCGATGCCCAGAACCTTATAAAAATCCTCTTTCGCCATCAGCCAATCCCGTTCGATGTCAATCCTGATTGATGTCCTGACCTATTCGGGCTTCTTGTCGGGATCCACTTCTTCAAAATCGGCATCAACGACGGTGGCGTCATCATCAACGCCCTCGGGCGCGTCCTGCTCTTCGCCAGACCCATCGCCGCCCATTGGGCCCTCGCCCATGCCCTCAGCGCCAGCGCCTTCTTCCTGGCTGGCCTTGTACATGGCTTCGCCGAGCTTCATGGAGGCCTGCATCAGCGCATCGGTCTTGGCCTTGATATCCTCGGCGTCTTCAGATTCCAAAACTTCCCTGACCGCCACCAGAGCGGTTTCGATCTCGGTTTTTTCGTTTTCCGTTACCTTGTCGCCATATTCTTCGAGATTTTTCTCGGTGCTGTGGATCAAGGTGTCGGCATTGTTGCGGGCTTCGACCAGTTCTTTCTTGGCCTTGTCGTCTTCGGCGTGGGCCTCGGCATCCTGGACCATGCGTTCGATATCGTTGTCGTCGAGACCGCCGGACGCCTGAATTCTTATCTGTTGCTCCTTACCGGTGGCCTTGTCCTTGGCCGAGACATTAACAATGCCGTTGGCGTCGATGTCGAAGGTCACTTCGATCTGCGGCAGGCCGCGCGGGCTCGGCGGGATGCCGACCAGATCGAACTGGCCGAGGATTTTGTTGTCGGCAGCCATCTCGCGCTCGCCCTGGAAGACGCGGATGGTGACCGCGCTTTGGTTATCCTCGGCGGTGGAAAAGACCTGGCTTTTCCGTGTCGGGATGGTGGTGTTGCGATCAATCAGCCGGGTAAAGACGCCGCCCAATGTTTCGATGCCGAGGCTGAGCGGCGTCACGTCCAGCAAGAGCACGTCCTTGACGTCGCCCTGCAATACGCCGCCCTGGATGGCGGCGCCCATGGCCACCACTTCGTCCGGGTTGACGCCCTTGTGCGGCTCGCGGCCGAAAAATTCCTGAACCTTTTGCTGGACCAAAGGCATGCGCGTCATGCCACCCACCAGGATCACTTCTCGAACCTCGCCGGCGGAAATACCAGCATCCTTCAAAGCCGCCTTGCAAGGCCCCATGGTGCGTTCGACCAAGCCCTCGATCAAGGCTTCCAGCTTGGCGCGGGTGAGCTTGATGTTGAGATGCTTAGGGCCGGTCTGGTCGGCGGTCACGAAAGGCAAGTTAACTTCGGTCTGCATTGATGACGACAGCTCGATCTTGGCCTTTTCGGCGGCTTCCTTCAGCCGCTGCAAAGCCAGCGGGTCTTTGCGAAGATCAACGCTCTGCTCTTTTTTGAACTCATCGGCCAGATAATCGATGATGCATTTGTCGAAATCCTCGCCGCCCAGGAAGGTATCACCGTTGGTGGATTTCACCTCAAACACACCGTCGCCAATCTCGAGCACGGAAATGTCGAAGGTGCCGCCGCCGAGATCATAAACCGCGATGGTGCCGCTTTCTTGCTTGTCGAGCCCATAGGCGAGCGCCGCCGCTGTCGGCTCGTTGATAATGCGCAGCACTTCCAGCCCGGCGATTTTGCCGGCATCTTTGGTGGCCTGGCGCTGGGAATCATTGAAGTAGGCGGGCACCGTGATCACCGCCTGGGTCACATCTTCGCCGAGATAGCTTTCCGCGGTTTCTTTCATCTTCTGCAAGATGAAGGCGCTGACCTGGCTGGGGCTGTATTTCTCGCCCTCGGCCTCGACCCAGGCATCGCCGCTATCGCCGGCGACGATCTTATAGGAAACCATGTCCATATCTTTTTCGGTCAGCGGATCATCGAAACGGCGCCCAATCAGGCGCTTGATGGCCGAAAGGGTGTTTGCCGGATTGGTGACGCCCTGGCGTTTCGCCGGCTGGCCAACCAGCCGTTCGGAATCGGCGAAGGCGACCATTGACGGCGTGGTGCGCGCGCCTTCGGAGTTTTCAATGACCTTGGGGTCCGATCCATCCATCAACGATACGCACGAGTTGGTGGTGCCGAGATCGATGCCAATAACCTTACTCATAATTTTTCGTCCTTCCTCTTTCGCAAATGTCGCCCGTCTCCTCCTGGTTGGAAGGCCGGGGACGCCCGCCTAAAACCGTAATCCGGTCCGCCGGGCTGAAATTGATGAAAACACACAAAAGTGTTTAGTCTAGGCGTATATAGGTCGATGACTGCGCGGGCGCAACCGCCTGAGGCGAAGTTTTCAAATAGTTGCTCGAATGATCATATCTGCCAGCTACAAGACAGACGTCCCCGCCTTCTATGGCAACTGGTTTCTGAGGCGCATAAAAGCGGGCTCGGTAAACGTCGCCAATCCCTATGGCGGGCCGGTGCGCAGGGTTTCCTTAATTCCGGATGCCGTCGATGGTTTCGTGTTCTGGACCCGCAACGCCGCCCCCTTCGGCAGCGCGCTGGAACACATAAACGGGGCCGGCTATCCATTTGTTTTGCACTACACGATCACCGGATATCCCCGGGAATTGGACCTGGCGACACCGCCTGCCGAGGCCGCCATTGCCGATTTTCTGGCCCTCAGCCGCCTTTGGGGCGCGCGGCGCTTGATTTGGCGCTACGATCCGGTGCTGATCAGCTCGATGACACCAAAATCGTGGCATTTGGCCAATTTTCAAGCCCTGGCAAAGGTCTTATCGGGGGCCACGGACGAAGTTGTCCTGTCGTTCACGCATATCTACCGCAAGACCCGCGGCAATCTGAAGCGGGCCGCCGAAGCCGGGAATTTCACCTGGGACGACCCCATCGATGCGGAAAAACAGGCGCTTTTGGTCGAACTTGCCACCATCGCCAATGATCACGGCATGACCGCCAGCCTTTGCGGTCAGCCCGATTTTCTGGGCAACCGCCTCACCGAAGCGCGCTGCATCGATGCGATGCGCCTGTCGGAGTTTGCCGGGCATGAAATCAGCGCCGGCAAACGCTCCCACAGGAAGGGCTGCGCCTGCGCCGCGTCCATCGATATCGGCGGCTACGACACCTGCCCGCACGGTTGCGTCTATTGTTATGGGGTGCAGAGCAGGGAAAAAGCCAAAGATGCCCTCGCCGGTCATGATGCCACGGCTGAAATATTGGGCTAAGCGCAAGATTCGGATAGAGCCGAGGCAAATGGTGCTGTATTGACTGACGCATGAATTCCGCCATTGCCCTCGTTCTTGTCTTCGTCTTTGCCTCCGCACTGCGCGACGTCTATCTCGGTGAGATTTTTCAGCGGCTTGAATTTTTTGCCGTGGTGCTGACTGCTTTTTCCCTGACCACCGTTATCTTTATGGGATATCTCCTGGTCCGCCGGCGCCGCCAATTTACGGCCATGCGCGCCGCCTGGCGGGAGATTGTGGTTACCAACATCGGTACGGCGATGGCATGGCTATCCTATTTCTTCGCCCTGAAACTGTTGGAACCGGCGGTGGTCAATATGCTGCATATCGGCATTGGCCCGATTGCCTTGATCACCTTGAACCTGGCTGGCATCCATATCTCGGGCCCGGCGGTGGTGCGCAAATCAGAGCTGGTGGTTCAGGGCGGAATATTGCTGAGTTTGGCGGCGCTTAGCACTATCGTGCTGCTGCAGCTTTCCGGGCTCTCGGACCGCTCGCCGTCACAAAATTTGCTTGGCATCGTACTGGCGCTGGCCAGCGGCGTCTTCATAGCTTTGACAACCGATGTCACCAAACGGCTGAATGGCAAGGGTGTGGGCGCCGAAGGCGTGCTTGCGGTGCGCTTTCTCGGCATCGTCCTGGTGGCCGCACTGTTGGTAGGGCTTGGCGGCGGCGAAAAATCAGCAATCGAATTCGAAGCCTTGTGGCCGGTGGCGGCGGCATCGCTGTTGTTTATGGTTGTGCCGCTTTATGCGCTGCAATTGGGTGTCGCCCGCACCTCGACCATTAGTGTCTGGATCGTCATAAGCTTAACCCCAGCCTGCATTTTCGCAGCGCAACTCTTCGACGGTCGGCTAACCCAGTCGCCTTTCACGCTGGCCTGCATTATCGCTTATTCGGTGCTGGCGCTGGGATCGAACCTGCTACGCAAATTCGAAACCCATCCGGCCTAGGTTATGGACCTAAAGCTTCCGGTCTACATGCGGCTCCGGATTGTCAGCTTCCCGGTCAGCGGCGTCGGACTGTTTTTCATAGGCTGAGGCGGGACTGGAGCTAGACTCTTCGGCTTCGGAGGCGGTTTCTTCCGACACTTCCGCCGGCGCCGACACCGGCGCCGCTGCCACTTTAGGACCGCCCTTGGTGACGCCGACCATGGAGGGGCGCAACAACCGCTCGTGGATCACATAACCGCGCTGCACTTCTTGGACGACGGTGCCGGCGGGCTGATCCACATCTTCGATCTCGAACATGGCCTGGTGAAAATTGTGATCGAATTTCTTGCCCATGGCCTCGATGGGCGTAATACCGAAATGCTCGAAGGCATTGACCATTTCGGTTTCGGTCAGTTCGATACCGACACAAAGATTGTTCAAGTCCTCGTCCGCTGCCTTGGCTTCGGCCGAGACACTGGTCAGCGCCCGCGAAAGATTGTCGGCAACGCCCAAGACGGCGCGGGCCATATTGGCGGTGGCGTATTTGGCGGTGTCGGCTTTTTCGCGCTCAGCCCGGCGGCGGGTGTTTTCTGTATCGGCCAGGGCGCGCAGCAACTGATCCTTTAATTCGGCGGCACTGGCTTGCAGCTCTTCATAGGTTTGCATGCCGTCATCGGCGACCGCAGCGGCGGCAGCGGCGGCATCATTGGCGGCCGCATCATCTGCATCCGGGTCGGCACCGAAATCGAACGTGGTTTCGGGATCGTTTTCGCCCTCATCTTCTGTTGCGTTTTCGCCTTCCGTCTGATCTGTCGGCTCGTCCGCGCCTTCGGGGTTTTGGTCTTGATCGTCGGTCATATTGGTTTCGAATCCTCTGGGTTTTAAAATTTTAATCAAACAGGCTTGAGACCAGCTTTGCGGTGTAGTCCACCATCGGAATAATGCGCGCGTAGTTCATACGGGTCGGGCCGATCACACCGATGGCGCCAACCAAGTCGCTCTGGCTGGTGTGATAAGGCGCAACGATAAACGAGCATCCCGACAGATTAAAGAGATCGTTGTCGGCACCGATAAATATTTGCACGCCGTCGGCGCCTTCGGTCATCTCCAAAACCTTGAGCATCAGCTCGCCGGTTTCCAGCGCCGTAAACAGGGCGCGCACATGCTCCAGATCGGTCATCGCACTGACATCATCCAACAGCCGCGCCTGGCCGCGCACGATCAGCGTGCCGCTATCGGCGTCGGCGGCGCGGTCGGCAAGGCCGGCTTCGACCAGCCGCGCCGATAGAATATCCAATTGGTTGCGGTCATTTTCCAGGCTCTTGACGATCTGGTCGCGGGCATCGTCGATAGTGCGCCCAACCAATCTTGTGTTCAAAAAATTGGTGGCTTCGACGAAGGCCGAGGCGGGCACGTCGGGAGGCACTTCGATCACCCGGTTTTCGACAACGCCCTCGGCGGTCACCATAACCACCAGGGCACGCCCCGGATTAAGGCTGACAAATTCGATGTGGCGCAGCGGTGAATCGGTCTTCGGCGCGAACACCAGCCCGGCGCAGTGGGACAGACCCGACAATGCGGAGCCGGCTTCTTCGAGCACGGCTTCGATATTTTTGTCGGTGCCGGCGAAGCGGCTTTCGATGTCGATGCGTTCCTGGCTGGTCAGGTTGCCGATTTCCAGCAAGCCATCGACGAACATGCGAAGCCCGGCCTCGGTCGGCAGGCGCCCAGCGGACACGTGCGGCGAATACAAAAGCCCGGCGTCTTCCAGATCGGCCATGACATTGCGCACCGTCGCCGGCGACAGGTGATTGCCGAGGCGTCTGGACAGGGTGCGCGATCCAATCGGCGCGCCGGTTTCCACATAGGAATCGACGATTACCTTGAAAACGGCGCGGCTGCGCTCGGAAAATTCCAACACGGGTGAATGCTTGAGTGTCATAACCCTCTTAATCTATGCGGTCAGCGCCGCATTGCAAGAATTGGCAACCAGATTTTTTTACTTTAGGTTGCCGCACTTGATGAAAAACCAATACCGGACCCAAAATTTATGATGCAAACTCCCCGTCCATCGGCGCGCGCCGCCGATCAAATGCGCCAAGTCAGCCTCGAAACCGGGGTCAACAAATATGCCGAAGGCTCTTGCCTGATCCGCTTCGGCGATACCCATGTCCTTTGTCTGGCCAGCGTCGAAGAACGGGTGCCCGGCTGGATCAAAGGCTCCGGCAAGGGCTGGGTGACGGCGGAATACGGCATGCTGCCGCGCTCTACCGATACACGGACGGCCCGCGAAGCGACGCGCGGCAAACAGGGCGGGCGCACCTTGGAAATCCAGCGCCTGATCGGACGCAGTTTGCGCGCCGTCACCGATTTGGCGGCCTTGGGCGAAATTCAGGTGCGCATCGATTGCGATGTCATCCAGGCCGACGGCGGCACGCGGACGGCGGCCATCACCGGCGGCTATGTGGCGCTGCATTTGGCGCTGGTTCATCTGGTGGAGCTGGGCATGCTCGAGACTGTGCCGTTGATCGGCCAGGTGGCGGCGGTATCGGCGGGGCTTTGGCAGGACATGGCGGTCCTCGATCTGGATTACGCCGAAGATTCGACCGCCCAGGCCGACGCCAATTTCGTGCTCACCGACGCCCGCGCCATTGTTGAAGTGCAGGCCACCGCCGAAGACAGGCCATTCGCCGAAGATCAGCTCAGCGCCATGCTTAACCTCGCCAAAAAAGGTATCGGCGAGCTGGTCCTGATGCAAAAAGCCGCCATCGACGCCGCTGGCGAATAAACCCCATGGCGCGCAAATTCTCCGGCGGAGCGCTGATCATTGCCAGTCATAATCAAGGCAAGGTGCGCGAAATTGGGTTGCTGCTGGCTCCCTTTGGCGCCGCGGTGACATCGGCGGCCGAGCGCGGTCTGGCGGAGCCGGAAGAAACCGGCACGACCTTCATCGACAACGCTATCCTAAAGGCAAAGGCGGCGACGATTGCTACCGGCGTGCCGGCGCTGGCGGACGATTCCGGGCTTGGCGCCGATGCCCTTGGCGGCGCGCCGGGCATCTATTCGGCGCGCTGGGCGGGACCGGAGAAGGATTTCGGCGCCGCCATGGAAAAGCTGCAAATCGAACTGGGTGCCTCCGAAAACCGGGGCGCGGCATTTGTGTCCGCCCTTGCCCTCGCCTGGCCGGACGGCCATGTGGAAACCACAGAGGGCCGAGTACAAGGCACCCTGGTCTGGCCGCCACGGGGCGACAGGGGCTTCGGCTATGATCCCATGTTCGTGCCCGATGGCGGCGCGCAAACTTTCGGTGAAATGGAGGCAAGCGCCAAGGAAGCCGTCAGCCACCGCACCCTGGCCTTCGAGAAACTGGTGGCTATGTGTTTTAAGCGGGCATAGGAAAAACCGTGCCGCGCCAAATATTGGAGATTTTGGCCAATTGACCAAGCCGGAACCCGCCTTTGGTATCTATATCCATTGGCCCTTTTGCCAATCCAAATGCCCCTATTGTGACTTCAACAGCCACGTAGCCGAGCATATCGATCAGGTCGCCTGGCGCAGCGCCTATTTGGCCGAGCTGGATCATTACGCTAAAGAAACGTCTGCGCGAACGGTCACCAGCCTGTTTTTCGGCGGCGGCACTCCCAGCCTGATGCCATCGAAGACTGCCACAGCCATTATCGAAACCGTGCGCAGCCGCTGGAAAACAGCGGAAAATCTGGAAATAACGGCGGAAGCCAACCCGTCTTCATCGGATATCGCCACCTTCGAGGGGCTCGCCGAGGCGGGCGTAAACCGGTTGTCCCTGGGGGTGCAGTCTTTCGACGACGGGGCCCTTAAATTTCTTGGCCGCGCCCACGATTCCAGCCAAGCCCTGGCGGCAATTACGAAAGCGAAACAAATTTTTCCGCGCATTTCGTTTGATTTGATTTATGGCCTGCCGGGGCAAAGCGAAGCGGCCTGGGCCGATGCTCTAAAAGACGCGCTCAGCTTGGCGGGCGAGCATATATCCGTGTATCAGTTGACCATCGAACCGGGCACCGATTTCCACCGCCAGCGCGTCGCCCCGGCCGATCCGGAACTTGGTGCCGGGCTGTTTGAAATGACCCGGGAGATTTTGCAAAACGCCGGCTTGCCGGCCTACGAGATATCCAATCATGCGCAAAAAGGCGCCGAATGCCGCCACAATTTGGTCTATTGGCGGGGCGAGGATTATGTTGGCATCGGTCCCGGCGCCCATGGCCGCATCAGCCGTCCGTCCAAGGATAATTACGATATCGAAATGACTTTGGCTTGGCGGGCGCCAGGGGCATGGCTAGGCCAAGTACAAAAATCCGGCTCCGGGCTTCATAAACGGCAGAAACTAGGCCTTTCCGAGCGGCGGGACGAGCTGTTTTTGATGGGTTTGCGGCTTGCCGAAGGGGTGTCGGCAGAACGCTTCCAGCGCCAAACCGGTATTAGCTTAGAAGACAGCCTCAATGAAGGCGCACTCGAAGCGCTCATTGGCGAAAATTATCTAATTTGTGACACCGATGGCATCCGCGCCACCGAAGCCGGGCTTTTGCGCCTGGATGCGGTGCTTGCCCACTTACTCTCCAGCGCCCCCGAATTGCAATGATTTAGTTGGTGCGCGGATTGAAGCCGGACGGCGGGCGATCAATGACCCGGTTTTTGGTGCGCTTTACCTGCTGCACCGTCAACCCGCGCTGGGTGATGCCTTCGGTGAGAAACCGGAACAAGCCGTCACGTCCCGTAAAGCCCTGGGGCGACAGAATCTCGCTCAAATCGAATTTGCCGTCGCCGCGGGCGAATACGGCGGCGATGGCGGTGGCGTCATAGGCGAGGGTGGCAATGCGCGCCGGCTCCTTGCCGTAAATTTGGCTGTACTGGGCAGTAAATTCGGCCCGTTTTCCGGGCGGCGGCGCCGCGAACCAGGCATCCAGTAGCGCCGGTTCGCGCCCGATCCCAGGGACATCCCATAGCCCGGTGCCCAGCATGCGGGTTTTTTTCGGATCGATATCGAAATGAGGCAATAAAGCGGCGATGGCTTCCAGGCGTTTACCGCCCTCGGCAATGAGCAGGGCATCGAACGACACATCGCCCAATGTCTGCTTGTTTTCGAGCCGCTTCAGCGCCAGGCGCGCCACCTCGTCGCCCCGGGATTGAAGGGCGTTGCGCTCATCCAGGAGATTGCGCCGGCGCGCATCGTAATCGGCCAGATTACGCACCACGGGGCGCAAATCCTCGGCCAGCGGATCGTAAAACTCGGTGCGCGTTATGGCCGCCGACAAGGCCGTCGCCGTGTCGTTCATGGCGGCGGCAACCGCCGTTCCGTAATCATTGTCGGGCGCCAACAGGGCAAAATTGCGCAAACCCTTTCTATAGGCGTAGCGCACCACCCTATCGACCTGTTCGCCGGGCAAAAAGCCCATGGTGAAGACGCGGCTGCCAACCACCCGGCGGTCGTTGGAAAAGGCAATAACCGTGACACCGGCGGCCCGCGCCGCCGGAGCGATCGCTTCCACCGAGGTCGCGAACAAGGGTCCGAGGATGAGCGAGGCGCCATCGCCGATAGCCAGGGCAGCGGCATCGGCGGCGCCGGCGGCGGTGCCGCGCGTATCCTGGGGCAGCAACTCGAACCGTTTGTCGGCAAAATGAAACAACGCCAATTGCGCAGCGTTCAGCAATGTCTGGCCGATGGCCGCGTGCGGGCCGCTCAAAGGCAACAGAATGGCGACCCGGGGCACATCGGATTGTTGCGGCGGCGGCGGCGTCTGGTAGCGGTCATCGTCTTCGGTAAGCGGCCCGCTGGTTGCGGGGAGCGGCGCTTGTTCGGGCGGCAGTGGTTGACCGGAAATTGGATCCGGGCCTAAGCCGCTGGCAACCGGTTGCGGCGCTTCAATGGAGGCCTGGACCGGCGGCGCTTCGACCACGGGAGGCGGCGGGACCGGAAGCGGTGCTGGTGCGGTGATCGGCGCCTGTGTTACGGCAGGCTGCGGCCGCGCCGCGGGGACCGGGGGCTGGGGGATCATCGGGCGCGGTCTTGCCAATGGCGGAATTTGGGCTTGCGGGGCCTGCGGTCTCGAGGCTTGCCTATTGGGCGCGTTTCGCGAAAATTGGCTTTGCACGCAACCCGACAACAGGACCACAGCCAATGCCACCATCCATGGCGAGCAAAGCTTCTGATAAACGCATCCATAAGTCTTCGTCACGGCGGCCATCATCTCCTGTTGGCGAAAGCGGCGGCGGGCGGGCTGATCCCGATGCGCAGCCTAGTCATCAGCCGGGGGTAAGTAAACGCCAGGGCTCAGCGCTGGACCCCGGTCTTTATCTGGTCGCCACCCCCATCGGCAACGCCCAGGATTTGAGCCAGCGCGCCATCGCCGTCTTGAGCGCCGCCGATGTGGTTGCCTGCGAAGACAGCCGCGTCTCCGGCCGCCTGTTCGCCATGCACAATATCGACGCAAAGCTGACAACCTATCATGATCACAACGCGCACCAGCGCCGGCCTCAATTGATTAAGCGCATGAAAGATGGCGAAAGCGTGGCGCTGGTATCCGACGCAGGCACCCCGGCCATCGCCGATCCCGGCTACAAGCTGGCCCGGGCCGCCATCGAAGCCGGCATCACTGTCACCGCGGTGCCCGGCGCCAATGCCGCCCTGACGGCGTTGATCCTGTCCGGGCTGCCCACCGACCGGTTTTTGTTCGAAGGCTATTTGCCATCCCGCAGCAATGCCCGGCGCAAGGTTTTGGCTCAGCTTGCCGCCGTTCCGGCCACCTTGATTTTCCAGGAAAGCAACAAGCGCCTGGCCGCGTCGCTTGCCGACATGGCCGATGTCTTGGGCAACCGGGGTGCCGCCGTCGGGCGGGAGCTAACCAAAATGTACGAAGAGATGCGGCGCGCGCCCCTTGCCGATCTGGCCGCCGCATATGAAGACGAAGGTCCACCCAAGGGCGAGATCGTGGTGGTCGTGGCGGGGCCGGGCGCAGGCCCGGAAATCGATGCCGCCGCGCTCGACGAAATGATTATCGAGGCGTTGGGCGACTTAAGCGTCCGCGACGCTGCCGAGAAAATCGCTGCCGAGACAGGCTTGGCGCGGAAACAAATATATAGCCGCGCGCTGGACTTAAAAGACGGCGATGGCTGAAGCAAGCCGCCAGCGTGCGCGTCTTTTCGGTATCCGCGCCGAACGGCTGGCCCGGCTCTATTTGCGCTGCAAGGGCTACCGGATATTGGAGCGCGGCTACAGAACGCCAGTGGGTGAAATCGATATCATCGCACGGCGCGGCCGGGCGCTGGCCTTTGTCGAGGTCAAGGCGCGCAGGGATTTCGAATCCGCTGCCTATGCCATCGGCCAGCGCCAGCAGGAACGGATCACGCGCGCCGCCGGCGCCTATATCGCACGGCATCCGGGTTGCGCCGAATTGAATTTGCGCTTCGATGTGATCCTGATGGCGCCGGGCGGCTGGCCGAAACATATACCGGGCGCATGGCGGCCCAAAGAATAATATGAGGCTTTGCGCATTTGCGCCGGCACGGTAAAATAGGCGATTCGCTGAAGGAAACGCTGCCATGACCAACGCTCCGAAACGACACCATCGACTGCCGCGCTTCGCGATATTGCTGCTGTTGCTCCTGCCGCTCACCGGTTGCGCGGCCGCCGTTGGCGCCGGCGCCGGGGTTGGCGTCGCCGCCGTGTCGGAGCGCGGTATCAAGACCCGGGCCATCGATCTGAAAATCGAAGCCTTTATTTTGAAGGAGTTTCTGGTCACCGAGATCAAGTCCCTGGCGATCATCGATGTGGAGGTTTACGAGGGCCGCGTGCTTTTGACGGGAACCACCACCGACACCAAACTCGCCGATCAGGCGGTCGCGCTGGCGTGGAAGGCGTCCGGCGTTACCGAAGTGATCAACGAGGTGCAATTGAACAAGGCCGGCACCGCCGCCAACTACGTCAAGGACACCTGGATCACCACCCAACTGACCACCAAGCTGACCCTGGACGGCGATGTTTTGTCGATCAATTACTCCATCGAAACGGTGAACGGCGTCGTCTATCTGATCGGCATCGCCCAGGACAAACAAGAGATTGACCGGGTCATCGCCCATGCCGGCAACATCGAGTTTGTGCGCCGGGTGGTCAATCATACGCGCATCAAAAAGCCGCCCTTAACCTAATCAGACATAGCCGGACCAACATGAGCCTCACCGTCGCCATTCAGATGGATCCCTTGGATGCCATCGACATCGACGCCGACAGCACCTTTGTTCTGGCGCTGGAAGCCCAGGCGCGGGGATATAGCCTTTATCACTATCTGACCGAAGATCTGGCGCTCAGGCAAAGCACCCTGACCGCAACCGCGCGGCCCCTGACGGTGCGCCGGGAAAAGGGCAATCATTTCGATCTCGGCGCGCCCGAGCGGCTCGATCTGGCGGGCGTCGATGTGGTGCTGATGCGCCAGGACCCGCCGTTCGATATGTCCTATATTACCGCCACCCATTTGCTCGAACATATCCATCCCGCCACGTTGGTGGTCAACGATCCGGCTGCCGTCCGGGGCGCGCCGGAAAAACTGTTCGTGACCCATTTTCCAGATTTGATGCCGCCGACGCTGATCACCTGCAACCGAGAACAGATTTTGGAATTCCGCGCCGAGCATGAGGATATCATCGTCAAGCCGTTGTTCGGCAATGGCGGCGCCGGCGTCTTTCACATTACACCGGGCGACGAAAACCTGAACGCGCTTTTGGAGGTGTTCACCGGGCTCTATAGAGAACCGATCATCATCCAGCGTTATGAGCCCGCCGTGCGCGACGGCGATAAGCGCATCATACTGATTGATGGCGAGCCGGCGGGCGCCCTCAACCGGGTGCCGGCGAAAGGCGAATCCCGCTCCAACCTGCATGTGGGCGGTACCGCGCTACAATCAACATTGACCAAGCGCGAAGAAGAGATTTGCGCCGCCATCGGCCCGGCCCTAAAGGAACAGGGCCTGATCTTCGTGGGCATCGACGTGATTGGCGACTTTATGACCGAGATTAACGTCACCTCTCCTACTTGCCTGCAGGAAATCAACCATTTCGACGGCACCAAATTGGAAGCCGATATCTGGGACGCCATCGAAGCCAAGCTTTAAGATGCTTCTGGATCGGTCACCCGCCAGCCGCCGGGGCCGGTCGCATCTTCGGCGATTTCCAGGCCCAGCACTTCGGATGCATAACGCAACATAAATGCTTTGCGCTCGCCCTTGAAATGGACGATGCCGGCGCCGCCATTGGCTTCAAACACCGGCTTATCATTCGCATCCAGGGCGGCGCTGTAATTCCAATCCGCCGCGGGCAACAATCGATAGCGAACGCCGCCCGCGGCCCGGTCCATCACATTGCCGGTTCCGTCGCCAAATTCCGGGTTGCCGAGCAGCGCGGAAATAGCCATCTGATCGCCGTACCAGGACCGGTGTTCGGGCGCGTAGCCGTCCACCAGATCATCGATCGCCGCCAGGTAATCCCGCGCAACGCCAACCCGCGCCGAGTCAATCAGGATGACGCCGGAATTGAACGGATGCAGCTCGGCCCCGGTAACGTAGGTGAGCCCCACATCGAAGCCGCCATCGAACAAGGCGAACGGGTCCCTCTGGAACATCAGATCGGCGTCGACCAAAATGGTTGGACCGGACAGATGACCGGCGGCTTCATAGGCGCGCCAGGTTGCCGTTTCTTCCGCCATCAATTGATCGAAGCTGGCTTCGATTGGACGGCGAGATGCGCGCCGGAAAACCAAATCGCAGCCGAGGGTTTCAGGCACCGCACAACTATCCAAAGTAAGTAGATGGATTTCGGCGCCTGGGCACGCGCGGCGCACGCTGGCCATCATCATCTGAAAAAATGCCCAATAGGTGTTCGCCGTAACTGAGTTCGGCGGCGTCAGATGGAAACAGGCGACGGCGCGGCGGGGGGCATTCATTCCGGCGCCCTCACGATCTCGCAATCGCCGATGCCGGTAATTTCGTGGATCGGCACCGGCGCCGACAATCCCTTCAATTGCACGTTCAGGCTTCCCGCGACGCGCGCTTCGCTGCGCACATCATCCAGGGTTGCCTCGGACGCAAACACCTGGCCGCCCGAAGCCATGCCTTCGATGCGCGCCGCCAAATTGACCACGGCGCCGATGACGCTGAACTTGACGCGCATTTCCGAGCCGATATTTCCGGCCACCACATCACCTGTCGATAGCCCGATGCCCATCGTGAGATCAGGAAGGTCCCGGCCTTCGATCTTGGCGTTGACCATAGCCATGGCGTTCTGCATTTCGATGGCGCAGGCGACAGCGCGCGCGGTGTCGTCTTCCTTCGCGATGGGCACGCCGAACACTGCCATGATGGCATCACCGATGAAGTTATCGATATTGCCGCCATGGTCCATGATCACCTCGGTCATAGAGCCCAGAAATACGTTCAAGGCATCGACCACTTCTTCCGGCGACATTTTTTCCGACATGGGCGTGAAGCCCCGCAAATCAGCCATCAGCACGGTAACCTTGCGGCGCTCTCCGCCGAGTGTCAGGGGCCCGTCGCTGGACAGAGCCGCGGCGGCAACCTCGTTGGTGACGTGCTGGCCGAACACCTTGGTAATGAACTCGTTACGCAGATATAAGTCCTCATAGGCGCGGCTTTTTTCCAGGGTCAAGGCCAACTCGCCGGCAATCTGCGCATAAAGCTCCATATGCTGGTCCCGGTATTCGCCGGCACTAAGGCTGGAGAAAAATATGAAACCGGTAACCTCGTTCTTGATCACCAAGGGGCAGGTCAGGCTGGAGCGGATGCCTTCGCGAACCATCAGCCGGGACGACGCCGATTTTTCGTGGGCACCCAAATAGTCTTCCAGATCGTTGATGATGCGCGGCTCTTGGGTGTCGGCGATGGCCTGAAGGCTGGAGCGTTCCAGGATCGCCGCGTAGCCCTTGCCGAGCAGGATGGGCGCGTAATCGGCGCGGCCCCACTGGGCACGCACCAAAGTCTGGCCGGATTTGCTTTCTTCGATCAGCGCAATGCCGATGCGGTTATAGGGAATGATCGCGATGAAACTTTCAAACACATGGTTCAGCACTTCATCGAAGAACATGCCCGCATTGACCCGCTGGGTAATTTCGCTAAGAGCCTTAATTTCGGCGAATTTGTGATCGAGGCGACCGCCGAGAGCGACCAGCGCCTCGCCCATATCCTCGATAATCACCGGCGCCGAATTGGAAAATTGAAGCTGATCGCCGTCCGGTATCATATCCATGGCGGCGCGCCGGTAGACCTGCGTGCGCCTATTGTCGCTGGTCCTGGATTTGTGCGCCTCCAATTGTTCCTGCAGGGACCGGATCAATTCGTTGTCCGTATCCAGGCGCGAATCGAGGGCAGCAATTTCGGTCTGCAGATGATCGATAATGGCGTCGCGGTCGGCCATGAGTAATTCCTCAAATCAAAAGCGCGGTCGATTATAGCATTTCCCTGAAGCCCTTTGCATGCCACCTTAAAGCTATGACGATCACCATCCTTACCGCCGGCGCCCTCAAAGAAGGCGTCGCCAATGCCGCCAATACATTTATGGCAGCTGGCGGCGGCTCCGTCGCGGCGTCCTTCACCCACGGAGCAGACATTCGCGACGGCATTTTGGACGGCGCCATGGACGCCCATATCCTCGGCCTGCCCACCGACATGATGGACGCCCTGGCGGCAAAGGAGTTGTTGACCAAGGGCGCGCGAATTGAATTGGGCGCTATCCGCGTCGCTGTCGCCATAAAGAGCGGCGAGACGGTGCCCAATATCGCCACCGTGGACGCATTCAAAAAAGCCATGGCGGCGGCAAGCCAGCTGATCTACACCACCGCACCCAGCGGCGAGTATATGGCAGGGGTCATCGAGGATTTGGGCCTGGCCGATGCGCTGGTAGCCAAGACGATGCGTTTCGGCACTGGCGCAGAGGTCAACGAGCACTTGGCCGGACCGGGCCCCGCTGGCACCCTCGCCTTCGGCGTTTCCACCGAGATCACCTTTTACCGGGACCAAGGAGTTGCGCTGGCCGGGTACCTGCCGCCGGAGATCGAAAGCAGCACGCCCTACCAGATTGCCCGTAGCGCCACCGCTCCACCATCGGCAGATGATTTTTTCGATTATCTGGAGGGAGCCGAGGCGCAAACATTTTTCACCGCCAGTGGGGTAGAATAGAACCTCCAATAAGTAATTGTGTTCCTATTTCGTTCACACTATAGTTGCGCAACGAACTTCAACGGGGGAGGGATATCCCGGTGGTCGCACATATTACGACGGTGGCGTTCAACGGTATTGACGTTCTGGATGTGGATATCCAGGTGCAAATATCGGGGGGCATGCCGGCCTTCACGGTGGTTGGGCTGCCCGACAAAGCGGTCGCCGAAAGCCGCGAAAGGGTGCGCGCCGCGCTCAATGCCCTTGGCCTGTCGCTGCCACCGAAACGGATCACCGTCAATCTGTCACCGGCTGATCTGGTCAAGGAAGGCAGCCATTTCGACCTGCCTATCGCCCTTGGCTTGCTGGCCGCCATGGATGTGGTGCCGGCCGATGACTTGGCCACCTATTGCGTGCTTGGCGAGTTGACCCTGGACGGCGGCATCCGCCCGGTGAACGGCGTATTGCCCGCCGCGATCACCGCATCGGCGCGCGGTCTTGGCCTTATATGCCCCGAAGCGCAGGGCGGCGAAGCGGCCTGGGCGGGCGAGATTGAAGTTCTGGCACCCGGCAATCTGTTGGCGCTGATCAACCATTTCAAGGGCATGCAAATCCTGTCCACGCCGGAGCCGAAAATGGCCGAGGATACGACGGCGGTCCCTGATTTGTCCGACATCAAAGGACAGGAGACCGCCAAGAGGGCGTTGGAGCTGGCGGCGGCGGGCGGCCATAATATGCTTATGGTAGGGCCGCCGGGCGCCGGCAAATCCATGCTGGCCTCGCGCTTGCCCGGTATTCTCCCGGGCCTGAATGCGCCCGAAGCGCTGGAAGTGTCGATGATCCATTCCATCGCCGGTGAATTGGAAGGCGGCCGCCTGATCCGCACCCGCCCTTTTCGGAGCCCGCATCATTCCGCCTCCATGCCGTCCTTGGTGGGCGGCGGGCAGCGCATCAAGCCGGGCGAGGTGTCGCTCGCCCATCTCGGCGTTTTGTTCCTGGACGAGTTGCCGGAATTTCAGCGCGCCGCCGTCGAAGCCTTGCGCCAGCCCTTGGAAACCGGTTCCTGTACCATCGCCCGGGCCAATGCCCATGTGCGTTATCCGGCGCGCTTCCAGCTGGTCGCCGCCATGAACCCCTGCCGCTGCGGCTATCTCGGCGATCCCATGCAGGCTTGTTCCAGGGCACCCGGCTGCGCCGTCGATTACCAATCGAAAATCTCCGGTCCCATGTTTGACCGCATCGATCTGCATGTGGACGTGCCGGCGGTCAGCCCGGCCGATCTAACCCTGCCGCCGCCGGCCGAAAAATCGGCGGACATCGCCGCCCGCGTCGCCGCCGCGCGGGAGCGCCAGCGAGCCAGATACGAAGCCATTGAGACCGACCAGCCAATCCGCACCAACGCCGAAGCCGACGGCGAGTTGCTGGAAGACGTCGCGGCACCGGATGCGGAGGGGCGCAAACTGCTAACCCAAGCAGCCGAAAGCATGCGTCTGACCGCCCGCGGCTATCACCGGGTTCTCAAAGTCGCGCGCACCCTGGCAGATTTGGATGCATCGGAAGGCGTCCGCCGCATTCATATCGCCGAAGCGGTATCCTATCGGCGCGTCGTGCCGGGCCGGCGGGCGGCGATGGTGCGCTAGGGGCTCCATCCTTCCATCTGCCGTCGCTTTATTGCTGTGCGTGCATTGCATGATTTTTATCGTGCGACATATATTGGCTAAATCAACCATACCGTTTCATTACTATTCCTAACGGATCCATACGGTTTATTACGGTCTTTCGGTGCCACGAATTATCGGCGGCGCGACATATGCTGGCCAAAAAGACCATAGGAAATTGTCGTCATTCATCGTCATCCCGAGGCATTTATAGGCTTTCTCAGCGCCCGAAATACCCCAATCGCGCCAAAGCACGACCTTTGCGTAACCCGGAGCATTTTCCCCCAGCGCATTGGCAAGTTCTTCCTATTCACAATTTCCAAGAGCACGCGCGATTAAAGACGCTTCTTGTTAGGTAGTTTATTGACGGGCTGGCGCAAGGGCCTGGCTGAAAAAATTTCTGAGGTTGAACCACGAAGGCAGTGAGGCGGAATTCTGCACGTTATTTTTTGGCCTTCAAGGGTTCAGAAATCCTGTGTTTTCGGTATCCCCGTTGATGACCGCTTCACCCTGCCATCTCAACCGGTCGACGCAACACATGCGTTAAATCTCTCTGCCGGCGTTTCAAACTGCAATGTCTTGCGCGGTCGTTCATTGAGCTGCCGAGCCACCTCAATCGCTCATCCCAGCAGATGAAACAATGATACAATTGGACCCGCACCCGAAAGGAAATGAAAGCCGGGCGCCTAGTTGGGAGCCTAGTTCTTGATCACTTCGGTCAACTGAATGGCCAGGCGGTCTTCGACCACCACCACTTCGCCCTTGGCGATCAATTGGCGCTCGGCGCGGATATCCACCGGCTCGCCGATCAGACGGTCCAATTCGACAACCGCGCCCCGGCCCAGTTGCAGGATTTGCGATACTTTCAAATCGGCGGTGCCGAGCACGGCGACGATGTCGATGCTCACATCCAGGATGGCGCCTTCGCGGGATTCCGACTGGCTGAGGAAGGCGGCGCCGAGGGAATCGCTCATATCGAGATCCCGCTTCGCCGGTCCGGTGTTTTCGCTTGGCGCCGGCTCTTCGCTCGCCGCCAGTGCGTCCAGCATATTTTCGTCAGACATGTGCGCCACCAAACCCTTTTAAGGGCCCAAAATTGGTTTCCGGCCTATCATACCATAATTGCCGGTTTCGGGCGAGCCTTGTTCCAGCCTCAACCCACCCTTAACACCTAACGCAAATTGGTTAACGCGGCATTGAAGAATTGGCGCGCGCTCAGTCGCCCCGGCGTAACATCGGCCCGAGCAACTTGCCGCCGAAAATATGCACGTGGAAATGGGGTACTTCCTGCATTCCGTCGCTGCCATGGTTGGCGAGAATACGGTAGCCGGGCTTATCCAGCTTCAATTGCTTGGCAACGGCCCCGACGGCGCGAAAAAAACCGGTAATCTCGGCGTCCTTGGCGTTTGCGGCAAAATCATCCATGGACGTATAGGGGCCCTTGGGGATGACCAGCACATGCACCGGTGCCTGGGGATTGATGTCGTTAAAGGCGAAGGCGTGATCGTCTTCATAGACCTTGGCGCAGGGGATCTCGCCCCTGAGGATTTTGGCGAATACATTTTCGTCGTCATAGGCCATATGGATGCCCCCCTTTTTGCGTTATTTACTCCGGGATTGCTTTTCCTCGATCCCGGATGTGCCCTCGCGGCGGGCCAGCTCGGCCCAAACATCGGCGGGCTGAATACCCTCCACCGCCCATAGAACCAATAGATGGTACAACAAGTCGGCGCTTTCGGCGATCACTTCGGTGCGCCCTTCGGCCAAGGCGGCGGTCAGAACCTCGGTGGCCTCCTCGCCGATCTTGCGGGCAATTTCCGGCTTACCGGCGGCCAACAGCTTGGCGGTGTAGGAACTTGTCCCATCACCGCCCTTGCGGCTTTCGATCACTTCAAACAGGCGCGCCAGGATATCCGGCGAATTGTTGGTTTCGGTCATGACGCTCATTCCTATATATCGAGCCGCACTTCAAGCCCGGCGGCGCGCATATGGGCCTTGGTCTCAGCGATACTATAGGTGCCGAAATGAAAAATCGAGGCAGCCAGCACGGCGCTGGCATGGCCTTCCCGCACCCCCTCCACCATGTGATCAAGGGTGCCGACGCCGCCCGACGCGATCACCGGGATCGGCACCGCATCGGCGATGGCGCGGGTCAGTTCCAGATCGAAGCCGGCCTTGGTTCCGTCCCGATCCATGGAGGTAAGCAGCAATTCGCCGGCGCCAAGCTCGGCCATGCGCTGGGCCCAGCCGATAGCCTCGATACCGGTTTCCCGGCGCCCGCCATGGGTGAACACTTCGAAGGCGGTTTTGCCATCACGGTCCACCCTTTTCGCATCAATGGCGACGACGATACATTGGCTGCCGAATTTGAGCGCCGCGGCGCCGACGAAATCGGGGTTGGTAACGGCGGCGGTGTTGATCGCCGTCTTATCGGCGCCGGCCAGCAATAGGTTTCTTATATCGTCCAGATTGCGCACCCCGCCGCCCACTGTGACCGGCATGAAGCATTGCTCGGCAGTGCGCCGCACCACATCGAAAATGGTGTCGCGCCCTTCGTGGCTGGCGGTGATGTCGAGGAAACACAACTCGTCGGCGCCGGCGGCATCGTAGAGGCGCGCCTGTTCCACCGGATCACCGGCATCCACAAGATCGACGAAGTTGACGCCTTTGACGACGCGGCCCTTGTCCACGTCGAGGCACGGAATGATGCGGGTGCTCAGCATGGCTTCAAGCTCCTTCGCCCGCCAGCAAAGCCCCGGCGGCTATGGGGTCGATGCGCCCGTCATAGACGGCGCGGCCCGAAATGACGCCGTCCAGAATATCGCCGCCGGCTTGCTTAAGCGCCGCTAGATCATCCATGGATGCAACGCCTCCGGACGCGATCACCGGCGTATTAATGGCGCGCGCCAGCGCCAATGTGGCGTCGATATTGGGTCCCTGCATGGCGCCGTCGCGTTCTATATCCGTATAGATGATGGCGGCGACGCCGGCGTCTTCGAATTTCAAGGCCAACTGGCCCGCCTCCATGTCGGAGGTTTCTGCCCAGCCTTCGGTGGCGACGCGCCCGTCCCTGGCATCGATGCCGACGGCGACGCGGCCAGGATATTGTTCGCAAGCGGCGATCACCAGGCCGGGGTTCTTCAAGGCCGCGGTGCCGAGGATTACCCGGGCCACGCCTTTTTCCAGCCAGAGCGCTACGGTCTCCATATCGCGGATGCCGCCGCCGAGCTGGATGGGAATATCCACATTGGCCAAAATCGCCTCCACCGCCAGGGCGTTGACCGGAGCTCCGGCGAAGGCGCCGTTCAAATCCACCACATGCAGCCACGTGCAACCGGCGTCGGCGAATTTCCGTGCCTGGCCGGCCGGGTCGTCGGCGAACACCGTGGCCTGATCCATCTCGCCGCGCAGCAAGCGCACACATTGGCCGTCCTTCAGATCGATAGCCGGATAAAAGATCATGGCCACCACTCCAGAAAGGCCTTGAGAAAGGCCAGGCCGAAGCGCTGGCTTTTTTCCGGATGGAACTGGGTGCCGATCATATTGGCGCGCCCAACCATGGCGGTCAGCGGCCCGCCGTAATCGACGTGCGCCAGTACGTCCGCATCATCATCGGCGCGAAAACCGTAGCTGTGCACAAAATAGGCGTGATCGCCGGGGCGCAGACCAGCCAGCACCGGATGCGCCGCTGCATCAAATTGCAAAGCGTTCCATCCCATATGGGGGATCTTCAAAGTCTTGTCCGCAGGCGTGATGGCCGCTACTTCGCCGGGTATCCAGCCGAGGCCATCGCAATCGCCATGCTCGCGCCCGATGGTTGCCAGCAGCTGCATACCGACGCAGATGCCGAGGAACGGTTTGCCGCCGCCGATAACCTGGGCGGTCAAGGCATCGACCATGCCGGTGACCGCATCCAGCCCCAGACGGCAATCGCGAAAAGCGCCGACGCCAGGAAGGATGATGTGGCTGGCGCTCGCCAATTGGGCCGGATCGTTGCTGACCAATACCTCGCCGCCGCCCATATCATCAGCGGCACGGGCGGTGGCCTTTTCCGCCGAGCGCAGATTGCCCGAGCCGTAATCAATGATCACCACTTTAAGCGCGCTCATGGCCCGACGCCCACTTCGAAATAGCGGCGGATGGCAGTCTCGCCCGTGGGCGCGATCACCGGCGCCCGCTCGGCAAAGCCTTGGGCTGATAACTTTGCGCGGCGCAAATCATTAGCGGCCCAGCCAATGAGGGCGGCCAGGCCCAAAGACGCTACCGACGACGACAAGGCATCTGCGCCCACCAGCACCAGCACACCGCCCAGGACCAAATTGGCGGCGAAGAATATCAGCGCCGCCAACCACAAGCGATGCCAGAGAGCCCAGAAAACGGACAAGATAAAGGCCGGCCAAGAAAACCCCTCCTTGACCGCTTCCGCGCCCGGCACCGCATCAATCCCATTTAAGAGGGATGGCGTGAAGACTGTATAGATGCGCACCCGCGTCTATGCCTTTCGTAAATGTCCGGTTGTCCGGGCTGGCGTTGGTCAGTTGGCGTCTGACAATACGCCCTTGGTGGACGGCACAGAGCCGGGCGCACCGGCATCGATGCTGATCGCCTGGCGCAAGGCGCGGGCCAGCCCTTTGTATAACGATTCCACGATATGGTGAGAGTTCTCGCCATAAAGAGATTCCATATGCAGGGTCAGCCCCGCCGCCTGGGCGAAGGCCTGAAACCACTCGCGGAACAATTCCGTATCCATCTCGCCCAGCTTGGGCGCCGTGAATGTGACGTTCCAGATCAAATAGGGCCGGTTCGAACAATCAACCACGGCGCGGCTCAAGGCCTCGTCGAGGGGAACCAGGGCGGCGCCATATCGGGTAATGCCGGCGCGGTCGCCGAGCGCCTGTTTGACCGCCTGGCCGATGGCGATGCCGGTATCTTCGGTGGTGTGGTGAAAATCGATATGCAGATCACCCTCAGCCCGAACGGTCAGATCGATCAGCGAATGCCGGGAAAATTGCTCCAGCATGTGATCGAGAAAACCGATGCCGGTGGCAACGTCATAGGTGCCGCTGCCGTCCAAATTGACTTCGGCCGCAATACGGGTTTCCTTGGTATTCCGCTCAACACGCGCCTGGCGCATGGGACCAACTCCGATGATTTCAGTTTCTGCCGGAAATGCGGGCGCACTTGTAGCAAGTTCACGTTGGCTTCGCCACCCTTAACAATTAATTGTGGCCAATGGCTGGCTGCCATTGACCGGGGGCCCAATAAAAACTAAGTCCTGAATATACCAGGGTGGTCCGGCGGGCCGTCCGAAACATAAAATAAGAAGGAACGGATTGAATGTCGGAAAATTCCGGCCCTAACTGGCACGGCACCACCATCTTGTGCCTGCGCAAAGGCAACGAAGTGATCGTCGCCGGCGATGGCCAGGTTTCCATGGGCGACACGGTGGTCAAATCCAACGCGATCAAGGTGCGCCGCATCGGCTCCAGCGGCAATGTGATAGCCGGGTTCGCCGGCGCCACCGCCGATGCCTTTACCCTGTTCGAGCGGCTCGAAGCCAAGCTGGAACAGCATCCGGGCCAGTTAACCCGGGCTTGTGTCGAATTAGCCAAGGACTGGCGCACGGATCGCTATTTGCGCCGCCTGGAAGCCCTGATGGCGGTGGCCGATGAAAAGGTTTCGCTGATGGTTTCCGGCAACGGCGATGTGCTGGAACCCGAAGATGGCCTCATCGGCATTGGCTCGGGCGGCAATTATGCTTTGGCTGCGGCGCGGGCATTGATCGATCAGGATGGGCTGGAGCTGGAGGCCATCGCCCGGCGTTCCATGGAAATCGCCGCCAGCATCTGCGTTTACACCAATGGATCCGTTGTTATTGAGAAAATCACCCAATCATGACCAATTTTTCCCCCCGCGAGATCGTCTCCGAGCTAGACCGCTTCATCATCGGCCAGGACGACGCCAAGCGCGCTGTCGCCGTCGCCCTTCGTAACCGCTGGCGGCGCCAGCAATTACCGGAAGAGCTACGCGAAGAGGTGTTGCCGAAAAACATCCTGATGATCGGCCCCACCGGCGTCGGCAAGACCGAGATCGCGCGCCGTCTGGCCAAATTGGCGCAAGCGCCGTTCATCAAGCTGGAAGCAACCAAGTTCACCGAGGTCGGCTATGTGGGCCGCGATGTGGAATCCATTGTCCGCGATCTGGTCGAGATCGCCATCCACGAAACCCGCGAGCGGCAACGCAAACAGGTGACCGCGCGCGCCGAAATGAATGCCGAGGAACGGGTTTTGGATGCACTCGTGGGCGATAACGCCAGCCCCGATACGCGCCAGAAATTCCGCAAAATGTTGCGCGAGGGCGAGCTTGCCGACAAGGAGATCGAGGTGGAGGTGGCCGAACAATCGTCCATGAACCTGCCCACTTTCGATATCCCGGACATGCCCGGCGCGCAGATGGGCATGATCAATCTCGGCGATATGATGGGCAAGGCTTTCGGCGGCGGGCGCACCACGCCCAAGCGCATGAGCGTCGACGATTCCTACACACTTTTGATGGCCGAAGAAGCCGACAAATTGCTGGACGACGAAGCCGTTGTCCGCGACGCCATCGATGCGGTGGAGAATAACGGCATTGTTTTCCTCGACGAGATCGACAAGATCACGGTCCGCTCGGAGCGCGGCGGCGGCGAGGTCAGCCGCGAAGGCGTGCAGCGCGACCTGTTGCCGCTGATCGAGGGAACGACCGTGAACACCAAGCATGGCACGGTGAAGACCGATCATATCCTGTTCATCGCGTCGGGCGCCTTTCACATGGCCAAACCGTCGGACCTGTTGCCGGAATTGCAGGGCCGGCTGCCCATCCGGGTCGAGCTGGCGGCGCTGACCACGGAAGATTTGGTGCGCATCCTGATCGAGCCGGAAGCCAGCCTGATCACCCAATATATCGCCCTGATGGGCACCGAAGATGTGACCCTCGCCTTCACCGATGATGCAATCGATGCGCTCGCCGAATTGGCAGCCAACATCAACTCGACGGTGGAAAATATCGGTGCCCGACGCCTGCACACGGTGATGGAGAAATTGTTGGAAGAGATCAGCTTCACCGCCACCGACCGCGGCGGCGAAACCATCACCATCGACGCGGGCATCGTCCAGGAACGGGTCGGCGAGTTATTAAAGGACGGCGATCTGTCGAAGTTTATTCTTTAAGGGGTGCGTTAGCCTCCCCCTTCTTCCTCATCAAACCCCATCTCCGCCAGCATGGCTGTGAGCGCGGCGTCGTCCAATTCATGAATGTGGGCGGCGAGGCGGTTGGCTAGGAGCGTGGCTTTGGGGCTGAGGCCGGCGGTGTCGACCGGCACGCGCGGATGTGAGAGTTGCGCCAAGGCTTTCAGATCATCGACGTTTTCCCAGATGAGGCCGAAATAATCGGCGATCTGCATGACCAGGCCGGGGCCCGGGCGACCGCGCTTGCCGTGTTCCAGGGCCGACAAATAGGCCGAGGAAACTTTCAGTTCCGCCGCCATATCCTTGAGCTGGATGTTTTTTTCGGCGCGCAATTGGCGCACCTTGGCGCCGAACGGGGTCATTGGGCAGCGCCCCTTTTGAGCAACACATAGAGCGCGCCGGTGCCGCCGTCGGCCTGGCGGGCGTGGGTGAACGATAGAATGCGGGCCCGGTTGGGCGCCTGATTGAGCCAGCGCGGCACCATGTCTTTCAACACGCCAGTGGGGCGCTCAAAACCGGTTTCGTCATCGGTCTGGCGGGCGCCGCCCTTGCCCGTCACAATCAGCACACAGCGTTTGCCCGAACTTTGTGCGCCAGCCAGAAAGCTATCCAGGGCCGGATGCGCCTCGGCCTGGGTATGGCCGTGCAGATCAAGGCGCGCTTCCACATCCAGGCGGCCACGCTTCAAGCGCTGCGCCGTCCGCCTATCAACGCCGGGCGCTGTGCCGTGATCCAATTCGGGCAAGGGTTTCGGCTTCGGCTTTTCAGTGCGCGGCGGTGGCCTCCGAACAGGCTTGGCGATTTTGGCTTTGGTTTTTGGCTTCGGTGGAGCACTCGCCGCCTTGCTGATTTTCTTGCCGTCCAATGGCTCGACATCTTGAAAGGCCACCTCCAGCAGCGCCGCGTCATCCAGCGCAGGTTTCTTTTTAGACGCCATCGCCGGCCACCAGGATAATGTGCAGGTTGCGCGGCCCATGGACGCCCATCAGCACCCGTTGTTCGATATCGGCGCTGCGCGACGGGCCCGATATCCAGTTGACCGTGCGGGCTGGAAATTCATTGCCGTCGGCGGCGCGCAAAATCGACCACGCGCCTTCGTAATCGCCGGCCAGCCGGGCGAGTGGTAACACCGCGATCAAAGTTTCAGGCAGGAAATTGAGCGCCGTCGGCGCTTCCGCCCCGGACATTATAAACAATGTTCCGGTCTCGGCGGCGGCGCCGTCGGCCAGCACCAGGCCAATACCATCCGTATCAGCGGCGGGCCCGAAGGCAACCGCCAAGGGCGCCCAATCCAGATCGCTAAACGCCGCGCGCGGCTGCGCCTTGATGGCGCCGGTGCGATTATATTCATCCAGATAGGCGTTGATGGCCACCGGCAAATCGGACAAGCGGTTGATGCGATCCGTGGTCGCCGAGGTTTCTTCTGCCCGGGCGCAAAAATAATCGGCGCGGCCATCTGCGTCGGCGGGCGCCCGCGCCGGAATGATTGGGGTTGGCGGCGTGCCCCGGCGCTGGGCAACGCCGGCTTTGCGCGCGGCGATGCTGGAGCCGCCAGCGTCCAAGGCAGAACCGATGCGCGCCAGGATATGATCGCGGCTCATGACCGGCGCCCCGATTTCCATTGGCTCATAAAGGTGCGCCCCTCTGGTGCCGGGAAATCCCGGCGGCTGGTCCAGGTGCGTAAACCCGGTATGGAGCGTAATAAGCCGTCTTTGCGGCCCCGCGCCGACAACCAGGCCAAACTTATTCCGGCACCGAAACGATACAGCCAGGGCCGCCGCGCAGCGAATGCCCAGAGCGCAACAAGTAAACGCGCGACGCCGCCAGGGGCGCTGGTTTCGGCGGCCTGGAAGCGAAGATTGCGCAGCATTTTTGGCAGCGGCAGGCGCACCGGGCAGACCTCTTCGCAGCGCCCACAAAGGCTCGACGCTTGCGGCAGATGGTGGGCGCCCGCCAATCCGTTCAGGGCCGGGGTCAGCACCGATCCCATGGGCCCCGGATAGACCGTACCATAGGCATGGCCGCCGATGGCGCCATAGACCGGGCAATGGTTGAGGCAGGCACCGCAGCGGATACAGCCTAGAATTTCGGCATTGTCGCCGGCCAAAATATCGGTGCGGCCATTGTCCAACAGGATCACGTGATAGGCGTTGGGGCCGTCCATATCTGCGTCGCGTTTGGGCCCGGTGGAAAAGGTGGTGTAGGCGGAAATCTCCTGGCCGGTGGCGCTGCGCGCCAGAACGCGCAGCAATGTCGCGGCGTCGTCCAGGTTCGGCACCACTTTTTCCAGGCTGGCGATAACGATATGCACGCGCGGCAATGTCTGCGTAAGATCGCCATTGCCTTCGTTGGTGACAATAACGCTGGTGCCTGTCTCGGCGATCAGGAAATTGGCGCCGGTGATGCCCACATCGGCGGCGAGAAACTTCTGCCGCAGAAGCGTCCGCGCCTCGGCCAACAGAGCTTCGGGCTCAGCCAGCGGGCGCACCGGATCCAGGTCCGTATGATGCTCTTGAAAACTTTCCGCCACCTGTTCTTTCGATAGATGCGTCGCCGGCGCAATGATATGGCTGGGCAATTCCCGGCGCAGCTGAATGATGTATTCGCCGAGATCGGTTTCCACCGGCTCGATATTATGGGCTTCGAGATAATCGTTAATCTCGATCTCCTCGCCGATCATGGATTTGCCCTTGGTGACCAGGCGCGCATCCATTGCCTGACAAATCTCGAGGATCGTGGCGCGGGCTTCGCCAGCATCCCGGCACCAATGCACGGTACCGCCGGCCGCCGTTGCGCGTTCCTCAAACTGAACCAGGTACTGATCCAGATGGGCAAGCGTGTGGCGGCGAATTTCGGCGGCCCGGCCCCGCAAAGCATCGAACTCGGGCAGTTTGGCCACCACTTGGCGGCGGCCTTCGACAAATCCGCCGCGCAAGCGTTCCAACGCTTCTTGCAACTGTGCATCGCCGAGGGCGGCGCGCGCATTGGCGGGGAAGTTTTTGGCGGCTAAGTTCATTTTTCCGCCTCGCCCTGACAGAGGGCCGGGGCATCGGTCATGCCGGCCAGCACTTCGGCCACGTGGCGAACTTGCACGGTGGAGCCATCGCGGCTGAGCTTGCCGGCGAGATGGCAAAGGCAGCCAAGATCACCGCCGAGGAGCATATCAGCGCCGGATGCTTCGATAGCCTGCGTCCGGTCAGCGGCCATTTTATTGGCGATGTCGGGATATTTGACACAGAAAAGACCGCCGAAGCCGCAGCAGGTTTCGCTGCCCTGATAGTCGCTTTGGCTGAGCCCATCCACAGACGCCAGCAGCGTGCGCGGCTGTTCCTTGATACCCAGCTCGCGCAGGCCTGAACAGGAATCGTGATAGGCCACCGATGCGTCCAGCTGCGCCGCAACCCTACCCATGCCGCGCACATCGACCAGAAACTGCATCAGCTCATAGGTTCGCGACGCCAATTCCCTGGCCGCTTCGCTATCCAGCAATTGGGGATAATGAACTTGGATCATCGCCGCGCAGGAGCCCGACGGCGCCACCACGTAATCGAAGCCGGCGAAGGCTGCAATCACCTGTTCGGCGATGGCGCGCGCATTGCCCCGATCACCACCATTGTAGGCAGGCTGGCCGCAACAGGTTTGCGCCGCCGGCACCGACACCTGGCAGCCGGCATCTTCAAGCAATTTTACGGCGGCAAAGCCGACGCTGGGACGGATCAAATCGACACTGCAGGTGACGAACAAAGCCACCCGGACGGGCGCGCCGCCCTCTTTGTTTTGCTTGGTTTCGGCCATTGCCTGAGAGTGCCGATTAACCGGAATGAAGTAAAGTCCGCCGTGCCGCCGATTTCGGCAATAGCAAGAACATGCGGCCCGGACTTTTCATGCGCCCGGCGGCCTCCCTGGCGTAGCGCCCGTAGCCCCAAAACAAATCGCCGCGCACCGGCCCGGTGATGGCCGAGCCGGTATCCTGGGCGATCACCAGCCGCGCCAGGGGCAAGAGCGGGTTCAAGGGATTTGTGGTTTCGAGCCAGACCGGCGCTCCCATGGGTACATATTTCAGATCCACCGCCAGTGAGCGCCCCGGTGTCAGCGGCATGCCGGCGGCGCCGATGGGCCCCGGCCCAACAATCGGTTTGAAAAACACGTAAGACCGATTGCGCTGCATCAGCGCCCGCGCCTGTCCCGGATTATCGGCCAGCCATTTGCGGATCGTCTGCAACGAAACGTCTTTTCTGGAGATCGCCCCCATGGCCACCAGATCGCGGCCGATGGCCCGGTAAGGGCGCCCGTTCTTGCCGTCGAAGCCGACCCGCAGGGTTTCGCCGTTATCCAGCAAGATGCGGCCCGATCCCTGGATATGCAG
>Ga0233433_10000470_pt1 | contig 44108 bp, 39 predicted proteins | sample SI_122_August201_5_FD_179868 | JGI IMG/M metagenome (GOLD analysis project Ga0233433, IMG submission 179868) | Seawater microbial communities from Saanich Inlet, British Columbia, Canada - SI_122_August2016_100_MG | ecosystem: Environmental > Aquatic > Marine > Inlet | place: Canada: British...
GCCGGACGGAAAAATTTTGGGTCCACTTCGATCAAAACCCGTCCTGATTTTCGATCAATTCCCTTTTCCTCAAGACCTTCACCCTGCCATTCAATATCGAAACCACAACTGCCAAACGCGTCTATTACAAAATCGCGGATGCTTTTCTGAATCCCCGTTGCGAACACATAATCTTCCGCTTCCTCCTGCTGCAAAGCCAGCCACATACCTTCAACATAATCCTTGGCGTGACCCCAGTCGCGCTTTGAGTTGAGGTTTCCCAGGCTCAGCTTTTCCTGCTCGCCTGCAAGGATATTTGCCAGTGACAAGGTAATCTTTCGGGTGACAAAATTTTCGCCTCGCCGCGGCGATTCATGGTTGAACATAATTCCGTTGAGGGCGTACAACCCGAAGGCTTCCCGGTAATTGATAGTGATCCAGTGGGCATAAAGTTTTGCCACTGCATAGGGACTGCGGGGGTGAAAGGGCGTGGTCTCATTTTGGGAGGCCTCCTTCACCTTGCCATACAATTCGCTGGTCGAAGCCTGGTAAAACCGGCAAGTATCCAGTAAATCCGTAGACTTGATAGAGTCCAGAATTCGGAGAGGGCCCATGGCATCCGCCTGCCCAGTATACTCAGGTGTATTAAAACTGATTCCCACATGGCTTTGTGCCGCAAGGTTGTACACTTCGTCAGGGTGGACTTCCGACAACAACCGACTCAGACTTGGGGTATCGGTCATATCCCCATAATGCAAACGTATTTTCCCCAGCGGGTTTTGTGGATTTAACAGAAGGTGTTCAATACGGCCTCGGTTAAAACTACTGGAACGCCGGACCAGACCGTGAACCTCATATCCTTTTTCCATGAGGAACTCAGCCAGATAAGACCCATCCTGCCCCGTAATCCCTGTAATCAAAGCTTTTTTCAAGGGCCTCTCTCTTTTTTTGCTACCTAATTTAATCAATGGACCGGACTCTGACTTTAAAACCTCAGAGTCTCTAAATTGTGGAACCTTGGAGAGTCTGCCAAGAATATCAGGTCCACATCTTTCAGTTTATTGCGGCGAAGATCCAGCTTTTTCAACCGGGGCAATATTGCGGAATCGGCCAGGGAATCCAAACTTTCCCGGGTAATGACATTACCCATAGCCTCCAACTCTTCAAGCCGATTTAAAGTATCAGAGCGGACAATAGCCTGAAATTCGAAATCTCCCACAGAAACCCCGGAGGTTCTCAGTTTAATCAGGTTTTTGAAATTCCCGGAATCCGCTAAAATACGAAAACCTTTTTCTCCCAGATCGTTACTGTTCAAATTAAGCTCTTTGAGTTTATTAAGATGCGGAGACTGGGAAAGAGCCAGAATTCCCAGCGAGGTAACCCCCGTATTTTCCAGGTTCAAACTTTCCAATTGGGACAGGTTCGGGGATTCTGCCAGCAACAGAAGGCCTTTGTCTCCCACCGCATTACTCATCAAGTTCAGGGACTTCAGGTTTTTGATGTATGGGGAATTGGCAAGTTCCTGAACTCCGTGATAATCAAAATGGTTGTTCCGTAGTGTAAGAGAAACAATCCCATCCAATTTTTCATATTGTGCCAGAGAAGCAAGGTCTTTATTGCCCAACCTCTGTTCATTAAGGTTGAGTTTATCATCGACCTTTTTCTTCTCAATCAAATTCCTGGAGCGCATGGCCAATAAAGCGGTTTCCCCTGCCCGACCCATATTGTTATCCTGCATATAAAGTTGAACAAGATTATTTAAATGCTTGGATCCCGCAATATCCAAGGCTCCCGGATCACCAATGTGATTGGAATCAAGAACCAGAGTTTCCAGCCGGTTTAAAGTTGGGGAATGTGCAAGGATGCGGGCACCTTGGTTGGCGAGTTGATTCCAACCCAGGTTCAGGTGGACCAGTTTTTCAAAAGCTCCGGTCTGCGCCCAGTCGGCAATGCTTTCATCTGACAAAAGATTGCGACGAAGATTGAGGATACGAAGCTTGGAAACCACCGCGCCGTCTGGAAACCGGGTTAATTTCTGTTGCCCTACCTTATTCATTTCCAGGTCAACGAATCCAAGGTTCAGCAGGGACTGAGACTTCACAAGGCTCAAGGCTCCAAAATCGGAAACCTTATTATTGACCAGTTCTATTGACTCAAGATTTGGAAGATTTTTAGAACCCGCCAGGCTTTCAGCACCCTCATCCCCAATTTGATTGGCATTGAGAATAAGATGTTTCAACCCAGCCAGCGAACCCGACCCAGCAAGAACACTCAAACCTTCATCAGTGATCTCATTCCAGCTCAAATCCAGTTTTTGAACATGGGACAAGTCTTTATTGCGGCACAAAAAAACGATTCCCGCATCTCCCATTCGATCATAGGCGAGATCCAGAACCGGATCCTTGCGGACCAACTTTCTATTAAGGGTCTGGATAAAATTCAAATCTCTAATTTCAGGCCGCATGAATCAACCGCCAATATGGGGATAGTCCGTTTTCACCGCGCTCATTTCCTGTAAACGTTTTGAATTATTCAATAGTTCCAGTCCCTGAAGATCAATTCGGTTATACGACAAGTTTAAGGTTTGGAGGTTTTGCAATCCGGAAAGTTTGGCCAAAGCCTGCATTCCCCTGAGACCAATTCGATTGGCATCAAGATGCAATTCCTTCAGTTTTTTAAGGTGGTTAGAATTTGCCAGGGCTTCCGCTCCGCGGTCGCCAATGCGATTAAACGAAAGGTCCAGGGTTTCAAGCTTGGAAAGGCTTTTAGAGTTTGCCAAAGCCACGGCCCCTTCATCACCGATTTTATTGGTGTATAAACTGAGGTAACGTAATTGGGTCAATTGCTCCGATTCGGCCAGAGCCCTTGCTCCTTCATCCCCGATCAGGTTTTCATATATCCAGAGTTCTTTAAGCGGTTCGAAAAATTCCGACTGCGCCAATTCCTCCACACCCAAATCTTTGATTTTATTGGTATGAATGTACAGGATTTCAATGTCGGGAAGCGCCACGTTTTCAGCCAGGTCCATAGCCGTCTGGTTATCAATACCCCTGTTGGAAAAATCCAGGGTTTTCTTGTCCTTGCTCAAGCCGCGCTTGACCCATTTTCTGATATAAGAAATATCGTCTGCCATACTCACCCCAACACTGAGAAAAAACTCCATTCTATAAAGGTGAGGGGAAAAGTAAAGAAATAAATGATTTATCCATGAAATTTGGTGTTTTCTGGTTATATCGGGCCTGTGATCAAGGTCTGATCCAGACTTTACAAGGCACTAAACCCCCATTTCCCGTCAAAAAAGGTGCCTGACTGGGGCAGGTGGTTAGAAAGCATGCTAACCTCTTGTTATGACAGTAAAAGATTGCTACGCAAAACATTCAAAACCGTTTCGGGTTGATCCATCGATTCGACGGGTGGACTAAAAATATGCGAAAGCTTTCTATCGCTTTTTGCATTCTTGTATTGGTCTATCTAATTTGGCCTTATATAGCATTAATGAAGTTATATATAGGCTTGGAATCTGCCGACAAAAAAATAGTAATGGAGGAAATCCATTGGCCTCCCATTAGGAAAGGAATTGAGAAGAATCTTAACCATTTTGTCATAGAAATTTTAAACAAAAACCTGAAACAGCAAAACTTACAGGTAAGTTTTAGCGCCGTCTCACTAACCCGGAAAATCGCAGATGAAATAGCTACACCAGAGGGAATAATTTATCTGTACCACAATCCAAACAAGTATGCCGACCAAATCAGAAAAACATTTGAGAAAGCTACCGAACCAAAACAGTTAAGCCCAACTATAAAAGAGAAGCCATTAGAACTTGAAGGTCCAAATGTCTCCAGCCTCTGGAAACGAATTGATTATATTTTCTTCACAGATTTTTCTCATTTCCAGGCAAGCTTTAATATAAAAGGAAAACCTTTTACTATCATATGGAAACGGCAAGGGTTTGATTGGAAAGTGGTACTCCTGAATTTCCCATTAACATCACCTGCAGTGCAAGACCGCTACATGGAAAAGAGTTCAAGTTATCTGGACAAATAACTCTACCAAGTGACCCTATGGTCATCGAATTCTGATTCTGACAGGGATTGATATTACAGAAAAAAATATTTTTGGGGTCAAACTGATTTTAGTTCATAATATCAACGAATTGAAGAAAAGACTCTTACCGGAGGCGTGAAGACCTCTTTTAAAACAGTTGGTAAATTTACAACGACCGCAGAGCCCCTCACTTTACATAAACGGAGAAATTCTTGCCTGAAACTAATTCATCCATAACACACCCTGCAGTTCCGGCCTTGGATAAACTGATTCAGTTTTCTTTGTTCATGTTCGTTGCTTTCTCCATGTTTTCCATCAGCGTTACCCAGATCGCATTTTCTATAGGCTCTATATCCTGGTTGTGGAAAGTTCATCTGACCCAAACCTGGAAGGAAGTGCGGGGAACACGGGTTGGCATTGCAATCTTGTGTTTCTGCCTGGCCTGTTTTTTGGCGGTGGGGACATCGGTTGATTTTGAAAACAGCTTTGCACACCTGAAAAAATTGCTCCAATTTATCGTGTTCTTTTGGGCAGTCAATACGGTCCAGGATGAAAAGCAAAGGGATTTATTAATTGGAACAATGATTATTGCCGGAGTTCTTGCGGCCTTGTACGGACTCTCTCCATATTGGGAGGCGGATTTTCTTGAAAATCACAGGATCCTTGGAACAAGAAGCAATCGCGCAACTTTTGCAGGGATTTTAATGCTTACAGGTTTGGTGGCCTTGGGTTGGTGTCTATTTCATAAACCCAAAGAATATTGGGTGTTAGGAAGTTTAGGAATTATGGGCCTATGCCTGCTACTGACATTAACGAGGCAAGCCTGGCTTGGTTTTTTTGTGGGGACTGTATTTCTGTTATTTTTCTGGAATAAAAAATATCTTTTGATCCTGCCATTGTTGTTAATAGGTCTTTTATTTTTTGCTCCTGACGTTGTTAAAGACCGTATGCATAGCTTTGGGAATATAGAGGAAAATTCCTTCCAGTCAAGGGTATCCCTTTGGAAAGGGGGATGGAAAATTTTCAAGGACTACCCCATAACAGGATGTGGATTTAAATGTGTGGATGCAATCCATACTCAATACCCGGATCCCTCAGGGTGGGTAGGGTTTTTCCGGGGAATGCACAATAATATAATTCAACTACTGATCGACACAGGAATTGTAGGGCTGGGACTATGGGTTTCCATTTGGGTGGCATTTTTCATGGAAATCTTTAAACGCTGGAAGGCTTTAGCTGAGGAAACGTCTTCAGATAGTGCCAAGGGCATGCTAATGGGATCCTCGGCAGTGGTTATTGGCTTTTTAGTTGGAGGTCTTTTCGAGACAAATTTCTACGACTCAGAGATAGTCATGTTGCTTTATTTCATTATGGGACTCTCTCTAGCCAAAGTAGAAAAAGCTCCCGAGGTCGCAGAGACACCTTTCAGCCTGGGCCGTTTTTTAAACACAAATCGCATTCTGTGGCTGGATAAAGCAATTCAGTTTTCTCTGTTTACGTTTGTCGCGTTCTCCATGTTTTCCATCAGCGTCACCCAGATTGCGTTTTCCATTGGGACGGTTGCCTGGTTGCTCAAGGTCCATCTGACAAAATCCTGGAAAGAAATCCGTGGCACAGCTATAGGTCTGCCTATTTTATGTTTTTGCCTTGCCAGTGTTTTAGCGGTTATCACATCTGTAGACTTTGCCACCAGCCTCAAACCCCTCAAAAAAATTCTTCAGTTTGCAGTGTTCTTCTGGGTTGCAAATACCGTGGAAGATGAAAGACAGAAGGACTTGCTTATAAAACTCCTGATCGCCGCAGGAGTCATGGCCTCCCTGTTTGGTTTCTCTCAGGCATGGACCACTGCAGTGGGTCTGGAAACCAGGGTCTCCGGGACAATGAGTGTTTATATGACCTTTGCAGGATTACTGATGCTGGTCGGGCTCTTTGCCCTAGGCAGAGTTCTTTTTAACAAAGCTAAAGAGGTTTGGGTAATCGGTGCCGTGGGGATTATTGCGTTTTGTTTACTGCTGACTTTAACCCGACAGGCCTGGTTGGGTTTTCTCGTTGGAATGGTAATATTGACTATTTTCTGGAACAAAAAATACCTTCTAGCCATCCCCGCAGTAATGGTAGGACTTCTACTATTTTCTCCGGAAAGCGTCAAAGACCGTTTGTTCTCACTAGTAGATTTAAAAGACTGGACCCTGCAGGCCAGATTCTATCTCTGGCAAGGAGGCTGGGAAATTTTTAAGGACCACCCCATTACAGGTTGTGGCTTTAAATGCGTAGATTTGGTTCATACTCAATATTCAGATCCTTCAGGATATATTGCACGATACCGAGGGTTGCACAGTAATATATTTCAATTGATGGTCGACATGGGAATCCTGGGATTGGGGGCCTGGCTCTCAATCTGGGTAGCCTATCTCCTGGCTATGTATAAGAAATTACCCCAACTCGCCAACGATAACTCCAGAGCCTTGATCATGGGTTCTACAGCGGCGGTGATGGGTTTTCTAGCGGGGGGATTGTTTGAGACAAATTTCTACGACTCCGAGGTTGTCATGTTGCTTTATTTCATTATGGGTATTTCTCTGGCCCAGACAAACAAAAAAGTTTCACAATAAAAACAACCCAAGATACAAAAACCTGCAAACACCACGGCATTCTCATGAAATTGCAAACCGCCGTTTTTTCTTTTTGCTTGCCCGTTGCATTGTTGCTTCTTATCGGTTGCAGTCCGACTGCCTCAACAGACCATTCTGTTTTCCGGATGTCCATAAAAAATGAGCCTCCTACCCTGGACTGGACTCTGGCTACCGACAGTGTTTCTTTCACCATTCTCACCAACCTCATGGAAGGACTCACCCAATACGATGCCGAATTAAACCCTCAACCCGCCATCGCCAAAAAATGGGAATATTCTGAAGACGGCAAAACCATCACTTTTTTTCTACGCAATGATGTTTATTGGACCGATGGGAAACCGGTCACAGCGGGGGACTTTGAGTATTCCTGGAAACGGTTGCTGGCACCTGAGACAACGGCCCAATACGCTTACTTCCTCTTCGATATTGAAAATGCCAGCCAATATAATTCAGGAGAAATAACCGACCCCGACCAGGTTGGGGTAACGGCATTGGCCCCGGACATCCTACAGGTCCGATTAAAAAAACCCGTGGTCTATTTTCCCAGCATCACCACTTTCATGGTCACCTACCCCGCCAGGGAAGATATTATCCGTGAACATGGTGACTCCTGGACAGAGCCTGAAAATATTGTCACAAACGGTCCCTATACACTGAAAGAGTGGCAACACGAATACAAGATGGTGTTGAAAGCCAACCCTCGCCACTACGAAGGCAAGCCATCAGTGGATGCCATCCGGATTTTTGTTGTACAGGAACCCACCACAGCGTTAACTCTTTACGAAACTGGAGAGCTGGACTATATCGAACTGCCCCCTGTCGCTATTCCCAATTATAAATCCAGCCCTGAATATAGAAACAAACCTCAGCTAAGAGGCTATTACTACGGTTTTAATGTTCAGAAGCCTCCCTTTAAGGATGCGCGAGTTCGACAAGCATTTGCCCATGCGATCAACCGGTCCAGGATTCCCGGATTCCTGAATGGCGGGGAACTGCCCTCTTCATCATGGATTCCCAAGGGTATGTTCGGTTACAACGAAAACATTGGATCAAAATTTGATCCGGAAAAAGCCAGGTTTCTCTTAGCCGAAGCAGGGTATCCGGATGGGAAAGGGTTTCCCAAAGTTACCGCAGTCTTCAACACAGGGGATCTCAACCAGTTCATCGGGGAATTCATCCAGGCTCAATGGAAAGAAAACCTGAATGTGCATATTGATTTCGAAAGTCAGGAGTGGAAAGTTTTTCTCAGCCGATTGGATCTGGACCCACCGCAGGTTTTCCGGCTGGGATGGGGAGCAGATTTTCCGGATCCCGACAACTTCATGAACCTGTTCATTAAAACCAGTGGCAATAACCGGCTGAGATGGTCTCACCCTCGCTACGATGAACTGGTTGCTCTGGGATCTACGCTGAAAAACCCGGAAGATCGAAAAGCGATCTATGACGAAGCCCAGATCCTTCTCACCGAAAAAGAAGTCCCGATGATTCCTCTTTTTGTTTCCGCCCAGAACCTTTTGGTCAAACCCTATGTCCAAGGTTTAAAGACCAACGCCATGGAACTTTTATATTTAAAACGCATTCATTTGCAAAAAACGAACTCAGCTAATTAAAGGCACAAAAAAAGCCTGCTAGCCTTATAGGCCAGCAGGCTTTTATAAAAATCAATCCTATACAATCGCCAGAAACCCACAGGCCTGGTAACAGGCATTGCAGTTGATGCACAAGTCCATATCAATATGCGCCGCGACTTTACGGGTTCCCCCGGTGATCGCCCCTGTGGGACAGGGCTTGATGCATGCACCACAGGCCACACAGTCTTCTTCCTTAACTACATAGCGGTAGAGTCCCGTACACCGTGCCGCGTCACAGATTTGATCCACAATGTGGCGCTCGTATTCTTTACGGAAATATTTCAATCCGGTAAGAATCGCCTTCGGTGCCGTTTCTCCCAACCCGCATAAAGAAGACTGGCTGATTTCCTCGCACAATGCCTGAAGCTTGTCCAAGTCTTCCATTTTGCCCCGACCCTCGGCGATGTCGGTTAATTTGTTTTTTATGAGTGTCAGGCCGATCCGGCAGGGAGTACATTTGCCGCAGGTTTCGCCTTCGTTAAATCCGATAGCAAAAAGTGCGAGATCAATCACGCAAGCCGATTCATCATAGGCCGCAAAACTGGCCTGGCCCATCAACACGCCGGCGTCCAAAAGGCTTTCGTAATCCGTTGCGGTGTCAGCTTTGTCCGGCGGAAGGAATCCCCCGGTCACACCGCCTACATGAACCACCTTGAGTGGTTTTTTCTTTTGAATACCACCGCAATAATCATCAATGGCTTCCTTGAAGGTGGTTTTCATATCCAGTTCCATCAATCCGTTGTATTTGATGTTGCCGGAAATCGCCCATATTTTACAGCCTTGGGCATTTTCGTTGCCCATTGCCGCATACCAGTCCGCGCCATTCTTGATGATCTTGGGAACGGTGGCCCAGGTTTCTGCGTTATTCAAAAGTGTCGGTTTGCCCCACAACCCGGCATCGCAGGAATGTGGCGGTTGCGCTTTCGGGAAGGGACGCTTGCCCTCAACCGATTGCATCAACGCCGTGGACTCTCCGCCGATAAACGCTTCCAGTCCTTCATGCACCCGAAAGTTAATACTAAACTCCGTGCCCATAATCTTGTCACCCAGGAAGCCTCGTTCCCTGGCCTGTTCCAGAGCCTTATTCAGCCGCCTGACCGCAATTGCATAATCTGAACGCGTGTAGATGATCCCTTCCGTTGCGCCAATAGCATAAGCCCCGATCAGCAGACCTTCGATCACCTGGTGTGGGTTGCCTTCCATAACACTGCGATCCATATAGGAAGCGGGGTTGCCCTCGTCTCCATTGACCATAATGTAACGGGTCCCTTTTTCGTCAGTCGGAGCCTTGGCCGCCTTCTCCCACTTGGTTGCAGTGACAAATCCGCCGCCACCTTTACCGCGCAGTCCAGATTTTTTGACCTCAGCGATCACCGCATCCGGCTTCATGGAAGTCAAAACTTTTTTCAAGGATTCATAACCGCCCACCCGGATGTAATCATCAATGTTTTCCGGATCGATAGCACCGCCGTGTTCCAACGCAACACGGGTCTGCTTTCCCAATGTCTCGTAATAATCTTCTTTGGACGCAGCCTTTTTAAATACCTTGCCGCCCACAATATGGTCATTCAAAATGTTTTTGACCATCGCAGGTTTAACCTTCTCGTAGGTCACCCGCGCTTCACCGGGAATATAAACATCTACCAGCACATCACGACTGCAATAGCCCCGGCACCCGACCTGGCCCATTTCGCATTTTCTCTCACCGAGCGTGGCATTGGCTTCCATTTCAGAAATCTGCTTCTGAAATTCGTCATAAACTTCCTGACCGCCTTCAGCAACTCCACTCAGGCTCAAGCATACGGTGATTTTTATCTGGCCCTGTTTCTGAGCAACAGCCTGACCCTGTTCTTCAACGGCTTCCATGAACAATCTCCTTGATACCCGTCGTTATTCGAAAATTTTGTAAAAGTTTAAATTCAATAATCCCGGCCCGGCAAGCCGCCAGTGGCAGATAGAGCTATTGCTGGTCGGCCCCACGCCTAGTGGCCAGAGATAACAATCTCTCACATAACTCAGGAAAATTCCAGCCATTCTAGTGACCCGGACGCAGATTGTCAAACTTTCCCTAGGGCCTGATTTTAAAAGGTTTTTGACCTTAAATAAGACCCTTGATTTCAGCTTCCTACAGCGAGGGGAACATCGGGACTTAATATTCCGTTCCAAGCCTGCAAGGCTCTTATAATAAAAGGGTTACCCCTGTTTTCCCGTACAATCATCGCAACCGGGCTCTTTGCGTAGAATCCATAATGAGTTTCTCCCCATTCCAGTGATAGCCCCCACCTGGTATCACCAGCATATTTGATATCACAAACCTTGCACCCAATAAGAACATCTTGAGAAATTGCTTTTGCCGGCGAGCCGCCGGTGGCAGGTAGCAAGAACTTGTCAAGCCACCGATATTCCCTGCTAGCAGACGTGATATTTAACCGTAACCTTCGTGCCCCGGAGGGGTAAAAAGTTATTGCCCATTGGCCCCACGCCGATTGCCCCTTAGCAGGGGAGGCAGAGAGCAATAGCTTTTTCAGCCGGGACAACTCTTTGCTCGCCAAATAGAGCTATTGCCCATTGGCCCCACGCCTAGTGGCCCTTGAAAATTTGAGGTTGATTGCGACGGAGCATGAATATAGACTGCCCATCGATATCAACCTCTTCCAGTAAAAAGGCGAGCCTTTTTTTATAAAGACATTATGATAAAAATAAAACAAAAATCCGATAACCTGCTTGACCATAAAACAGAATGCCTGATTCTCCCCTGCGCGGAAGAAAAAAAACCGCGCGGTACGATCCAAACCCTGGACGCCGCCCTCAACGGCGCAATAACTGCGGCATTTGAAAACAAACGCTTCGCGGGAAAACCCAACCAAACCCTTTTGCTCAACAGTACCGGCTGTCTAAAAGCAGATAACCTCCTTCTGGTTGGGGTGGGTAAAGCCAAAGAGGTGACAGCAGAAAAAATCTGCCAGGCTTCGGGAACCGCGGCAAAACTCGCGGAAAAATCCAATTTTAAATCTGTTTCGGTTTTTTTAAACGATAGCTGTTTCGACCAGGTAGCCAAGGGCAAAGGGAAGCTCTATGGAGAACTCTCAGGAGCCGTTGCCGAAGGTGCCGGTCTCGCGCTTTATCATTTTGACAACTATAAATCCACCGATGAAAAAGACGATCCACCAAGCAGGGTCGGGCAACTGACCCTCATCCCCGCATCGAAAGCACGGCAGCCCACTGTGGAGAAATCCATCACCCGTGCAGAAAAAATTGTCAACGCCGTGCATTCGGCAAGGGACTTGATATCGCATCCTGGTAACACCGCGACACCCACCTTTCTGGCCGAGCATGCAAAAAAAATGGCGCGTAAAAACAAAATCACCTGCAAGGTACTGGGTAAAAAGGAAATGGAAAAACTCGGCATGGGTGCTCTGCTCGGTGTATCCCGCGGCAGTCACGAACCGCCAGCCTTGATCGTACTGGAATATTATGGCGCCGCTAAAAAGAAAGCCCCGACAGTAATCGTTGGCAAAGGCGTCACCTTTGACACCGGCGGCATTTCGCTCAAACCCGGTTCCAAGATGGACGAGATGAAGATGGATATGTCCGGTGCCGCCACCACACTGGCAACACTGCAAGCCATCTCCAGCCTGAAACTGCCCGTCAATGTCATCGGCATTGTGCCGGCGGCAGAAAATATGCCCGGCGGGTCTGCCATCAAACCCGGTGACATTTTAAAAAGCATGTCCGGCAAAACAATAGAGGTGCTCAACACCGATGCCGAAGGCAGACTGGTTCTCGCCGATGCGCTGACCTATGCCCAACGCTACAAACCAAAAGAAGTGATCGATCTTGCCACCTTGACAGGAGCTGTGCTCATGGCGCTGGGACATCAGGGTGCCGCTGTGGTCGGCAATAACGAAAATATGATCGCCCGCCTGAAAAAATCCGGGGACGCCACTGGAGAACGAGTGTGGGAACTGCCACTGTGGGAAGAATTTGAAAAAGCCGTTAAAAGTGATATCGCCGATCTTAAAAACATCGCCTCCCCTGGAGTCGGAGCAGGCACCATCACCGGCGCCGCGTTCCTCAAACCTTTCGCAGGCGACCAGCCCTGGACCCATATCGACATCGCTGGCACCGCATGGGGATATGACAAGCCCTACACAACGACTGGCGCATCCGGGTACGGTGTACGACTACTCATTCATTATCTGGAACACCCAAAATAAGCATGACAAATGTCATCATCATTTTCATACACCTGCTGGCGGCAGGGGTGGCGCTGGGCAGTCTCATCTATTGCCTGCTGGTCTACCTGCCGGTAGTTGAGAAAAACATAAACGAACGCGATGAAAACTCCCCGTCCTACAAAATCCTCGACCTTTTAGCACCTGCAACGTTCGCCAGCATTCTCATCCTCATTGGATCAGGAGTTTATTTTTTGCTGGAAAACTATTCGGCGCAGGTCGGACTCAAACCCGGCTACTACAATCTGTTCGGCATCAAAATGTTGTTCGTGGCGTTGGCGTTTTTTCCAAGCATGTATGTGACCTTCTCATTAAGAGTCCAGATCGCAGACCTCGACCTGAATCCAGGCAACAAAAAGCTAGTTGCCAAAACTCTTAAAAAAATGATCGGCTTGAGCCGAATGACCTTGTGGATGTTGGTCATCGCCCTGTTCCTCGGCATCTGGATGGCGAGGTACTGAAACACCCCCTTACTTTGGTATTGAAGGGTTTTTGTATTTTAAGTACTATGCAGATGAAAACTCTTCTGGAGACCTGAGCATGAACGAAATGACCGAACAGACCCCACCAGAACCGGAATCCATCATCAACGAAGATGAACAGATACCCATTCCACCACAGGGCCAGCTTCCATTCCCGGAGCAGGAAATTAATCTCAACGAAATTTTTCCGGAAGAAGAGAGCGACCTCAACGACCTGTTCCCGGATGAAGAAACCCGCGCCCTGCTAAAAAAAGTCCAGCGCAACAAAAAAGACCTGCACACCATGACCGATCGCTTCACCGATGAAGATTGGGGTGGCAATGAACTGGCAGACGCTGAAAGCGAGAGCAACCCCACCAGCGGGGACAAACCCACCGCCGACTAGTAATAACTCTTTACTCCTGACAAATACTGTTGTCCGCTTACTGAACTTGCCCATCCGCTATGATAGCGAAAGAAAATTAAAGATGGGTGCGGTTAATAAATAGGGGAACTCAACGATGAGCGAGTTAAAAAAGCCATTTGTGAAAAGCAAAACTGCCCTATGGGAAAAATTGTATGCAGAGCTTGGCGGAGAGTATCGGTTTCCTCCCATTGAGGGACAAAAAACAGATGTAGAAGTGCAATGCGATAATTGGAAACTGCGTCTATCAATAGCCAACGACCCATCGAGCCCTGATGACCCAGGGCCTAGTGCCTACATAAACCCCATGGGTATAGGCGGGGTAGGCTTATAATGACATCAAGTATCAAATTAGAAATTTCTTTTAAAAATCAGGATTTTTTTATCTTTAAGATTATTCCTGAAAGTGCAGGGGATAAAGTAAAGAAGGTTTTCGGTCGTTTAAGAGAAATTGAAGTAGGCCAGCCTGATTTTGACGATATGTTTTTGATAAAAGGAAGTGATGAAAAAAAAATTAAGAATTTGTTCTCGAAACCTCATATACGAGAATTTATGCTCAATCAGAGGAGATTATCTTTAGAGCTAACCTATGATTCTTTGATTTTTTCTACCTATTTACCCATTGGAAGTATTGACCATCTAAAAATAATCTACGATTGGTTTTCTGAAGTTTTAAACGAGTTATGTATTATGGATTCAGGCTATGAGAATTAAACATAAGGAAACGACCAAGGCACCCCCCCTGGCCCCCCCTGGCCCCACCTTATTACTCCGGTATGCGTGACGTCCTCTTCATTTGCCTTTATGCCCTGAAGGGGTACTAGTGCCGAGTGGCCTCCAGAAAAAAGAGGACCCCACCAGCGCAAGAAAACCAAGATCCATAAACAGTACGTGTTTGGGATCGAACCCCTCCATATAGAGAATCCGGCTCAGCCAACTGGCGATAAAAGAACCCTCATAAACCGGATCCTGTCTTAAAGTTTCTTCGAAAATTGTTAAGGGGCAGGGTATGCCCAGAACCATCAGCAGAGACACCCCTCCCAACGCAGAAAAGTGAATGATGCGGAACAGGCGGGAGTTATAAAAAAGTCCGATCGGAAACCCGAGAATGAAAAATAGAACAACGAGGAAATGTAACAGCAGAACAAATTCGACCATAAACCCCAAATTATACGATAATCGAGGTAAGTCAAAAGACTAATCTCCTCTTTTCAAAAAAAAGGGGGGGGCTTAACCCTCCTCTCTTGAATCCGTGTTTATCTGTGGTTACACCCGGCTGAAATAATTTTTGGGAGAAACCAATGAAGAAAAATTATCTGATCGTTAAAAGTTTTGTGTTTGTTTGTATTGTGATGATTGCCGACACCGCATCAGCACAGACCCCTTTTGATCGCATGGACCGAAACGGTGACGGCCAACTGTCACGGCAGGAGTTTCGTGGACCACTAAGGGGTTTCAAACGCATGGACCGAAACCGTGATGGCTACGTAACCTTTCAGGAAGCAGAGGGCACACCCCTGGTGGGCGGAAAGCGTCGATCACCCAGCCGTTCTAAAAACAAGGGGAAATCCGGCAATGTGCCGTTAACGGTTGTGGACACTCACAACCACCTGGTGGGTCGTGTTAGCGGTGGCTCTAACCGGCAATTTGATTATGCCAACCCTGCCAGGACCGCACTGGACATCATGGACGCCGCCGGGGTGAAGGTTAATTTGGTGATGCCCATGCCCCAGGATGATGAACAGAAAAACAGACTTTATCTTGACGACATTCTCCCTGTTGTAACGAAGTATCCGGGACGGTTTGCCGTGTTGGGGGGCGGTGGCAGTCTGAACGTCATCATCCAGGAAACGATCACAGCCGGGCGGGTGACGGATGGCGACCGAAAGAAATTTGATGCTACCGCCGAAGAACTTATCAGGAAAGGGATCGTGGGCTTTGGCGAAATGACGGCTGAACATTTTTCCATGAAGGCGGATCACCACTATGAATCCGCACCCCCGGACCACCCTCTGTTTTTGCGGCTTGCCGACCTGGCAGCCCAATACGATGTTCCCATAGATATTCACATGGAAGCAATTCCCGAGGAAATGAAATTACCGTCACGGCTAAAATCACCGCCGAATCCGCAAGTCTTAAAACCGAATATAGCGGGATTCGAGCGCCTGCTGGCGCATAACCGTAATGCGCAAATCATCTGGGTGCATCTTGGGTGGGACAATACAGGTAAACGGACCGTAGGCCTTACACGCAAGCTCATGTCAAAACACCCCAACCTTTACATGAGCATCCGAGTGGCTGGTGGAATGCAGGCCAGAAACGTGGTGTCGTCAACTTTTCCGCTGGACAGCCAGGGGTATTTGAAACAGGACTGGCTTAAACTGTTTCATGAATTCCCCAACCGCTTTGTCATAGGTAGCGATGAAATCATACTGCAAAGTAAGGGAAATTCCAGCCGGGGCAATCGGCATCCCAGCGCTGGCAGTATCGAGGCGACAGTGGGTTTGTTGCAGCAGTTACCGGATGAACTACGTCGTAAGGTTGGACACGAAAATGCCACTCATCTGTTCAAATTAAAACCATGACAGTCCTGCAAGCTCACTCTTTATATAGTGGGGAATTCGACTTCGATAACGGTAACGGGCTCTGACGAGGGGTCTTCATAAGCTTCTAAAATAATCGTTCCTGCGGAATCATCACCCCGGACAACGATTTGTTGCCTTTCTTCAACATCCGGTTCGTTGGCAACGAAGGCCACCGTTTCCGGGCGTTTGGGGGCCATCACATCAATTTGCTGTTTGAGCGGAATGTTGTGCGGGATATCATCCGGTTTGATCCCCGGCCATCCGCCCTTGCCCCAGTCGTAAACCACCCACCCGGCAGTTCCGGGACTTCTTCGCTTCATTTTTCGGCGAATTTTCACTTGGGATCGTCGACATCTGCTTTCTCTCGCAAGGCAAACAATTGATCCATTGCCCATAGATATTTAAAGACAGGGGGGCTATTTTAACAGTAGGAAGGAGAAGATCATGTTTTTAGAGAAATTTAGAGGAACATTTAAAGAGGGTATCGACACCAGCGACAATACTTATCTGACCCCAATTGTTTGGGTGGGCGTTGCGGTCACTTTATTTGTGGTTGTGCTGTTGATGGCATTTTGGATGTTTTAACCTGTTGGGTTGGATGATCATTTTCACGGTTAAAATAGGTGTGGGGGGAGTTTTTTGTATTTGTCATTGCTGTACCGCAATGACGACCAAGGCAACCCCCTCGGTCCCCCTTATTACCCCTTCGGGGCATGAAGGCTAAGGAAGAATATCACGGCCACTGGCCCCACGCCTAGTGGTTAGGCGTTTTTTAGTTGTAGTTTTCGTCTGGAGAAGACGACCTTCATGTTTTGCTTGAAAAGCGGGTTTTGTTTCAGCATGAAGTTAAAACTGGGTTTGAGCAGAACAAAACAGGATGTGTCTGTCCTTGCCGTGACGGTAGCGTTCCGTTTGGAATTCGAGACCAGAGCACTTTCACCAAAAAAGTCTCCAGATTCGAGGACTGCAACCTGTCTTTCTCCGAAAAAAAATTTCTTCACGGATACTTCGACTTCGCCCTCATGAACTATAAAAAATAAATTCGCCTGTTCCCCCTGACTCACAATCGTAGTCCCGGCCCTGAAATGGAAACCCCTCATCTGCGAAACAACGTGCTTCAGCTCTTTATGGGAAAGAACCGAAAAAGCCCGGACTTTCTGCATTTGTTCTACAAACCAGTCTAAATCCTCTTCAAGCAACCTCTTCATATTTACTTTCATGTTTCACCTACATAATCAATTTTAAACTTCTAAACTTGGGGCGGGTCATCCGCTTGAAGTGCCCTCTTGGAAAAATTTATGGGCACCCATAAACTATTAAATAGCAATTTGCATACCAACGACGGACACCCTGCAAGAGAAAAACATTTAAACCATTGAAAACAAATCGTATATTTTTAGACCTGTGAAAAAAGAAGGGAATAAGGTTGGGCGGGGATGGGGTTTGGTTTATAAAAATATGCACAAACTGTATGAAATTTCCCTAGTTGTCGCCCCTTAGCCCCCCTCAAATAGGGTGATTGACTATTTAGGCCATTCGGCACATATTCGTGTGAACGTAATGCACGTTCGGGACAGACTCTACCTTTGAGAAGTGGAGAGTTTTAGTTATGAAAAAAGGTTGTATCATTTTCGGGTTTTTGGTTCTGTTATCCGGGTGCTCCGGGCTACAGGTTGCCCAAAATAGTCCCGAAGCAAATCAAATGTATGGCCCCAACTGTGCCGGATCCGGGAATATGGAGGGAACGCAACCTTACGCAGATTGTGTCTGGCAAACCTGGAAACTGGCCAGAGAATTAAAACGTGCCAGGCAGCAAATAAAGGAAATACTTCTCCTGAACAGGGAAAGAGATCAGCGCGATAAGGCTGGCAAAATCTAGTCCTCCTTAAATACCCGGCATTAACCCCCACGCCTAGTGAGCCGAGTTAACTCTTTGTTAGTCACCCACTAACGTGGCGGGCGGTGGTTTTGCAAAGCTTGCCTGCATTGAGCGGTGAATTGATTCTGATTCTGCATCATGCATTGCATCATCTCGCGGCTAGGCGGCATGTTGGGACAATATTTGCGTCGATCAGCATCACAGTGTTGGCGCATGGAGCCGCCTCTTTCTCTTCTCGTTGAGCCCCCTCCATTCCTGAATCTTCCTTGCTGATGACGGTCGTAGTTCGCCGTTACCGGGGTTCCTCGATAACAACCCAACACAAATGGGAATCCGTCCGTAGTGTGGTAGTGGTAGCCCCGGTCTCCATCTGTATGACCGTTGCATTGATCCAGATTTTTTGGTAAATCCCCTCCCTCACCCTGAAGGCCGTATATTTTGAATCCGTCAAAGGCATAGCCGATCACCGGCGAATGTTGGCGGGACACATCCCGGTATACGCATCCCGGTGTACAGTGATAGTGGTAGACCCCGGTCCGGGTCGGATGCCCCCGACATGAGTCGAGCCCGTGATTTTCCAGAGCAATTTTTCCTTGTTCGTCTTCCGGACCAAAAAAGACCACGCCGTTTATAGCCACTCCAATGGGTCCACGCGAAGGTACGGCAGAGGTGCGGGAAGCTTTTTGTGGAGTCCGTGGTATTTTGAAATTAAAATTCTGTTCGGACGGACGGTTGGGATTGACCTTTTCCCACGGATGATCGGGGTACCCGGTTGTAGAAACGTTCAGGTAATCTTCCGTTACCTGGACACGCACCGCAGGGTTGGTGAAATAATGGTCCTGAGCTTCAACCCGTGAAGCCCATAGCAAAAAGACACAAAAAAGGACCAGAATTTTATTTTTAAAAATCATTAATTTCTATTTGGTAAAAATATAAACCCAAACAGCGACCAGAACAACAATGCTGGCAAACAGGAATTTAAATAATCGATCAAAAAAAACAAACCTTCTCTCGGCATCTCTTCTTTCCTGGGTTCTCCGGCTCGCTTTCCTTCTATCTACCGTTCTTTTATCTTCGACCATACCTCCTCCAGGCAAATGACTTGTTAAGCCGAGACACATTGTTGCCAGCCAGCAAAAACCATTGCCAGTCGGCCCTCCGCCGAGCCCACTCCCGTGGGAGGGAGTATAGCAATGACTTGTTAAGCCGAGACACATTGTTGCCAGCCAGCAAAAACCATTGCCAGTCGGCCCTCCGCCGAGGAGTGTCTAGTGAGTATTCAGGTTCTGACCGCCCCTCAGTTTATTAAGCACTGCGGTCATATGGTCGTAACCCATCTGGTTTTCCAAGGCGGAAAAAACATCGCGGGTGCGGGTATACCAGACGATGGCCTCGGGAATATTTTCTTCTGTTTTCCAGTAAAAACGCCCCATATTCTCAAACAAAAGTGCCTGATTCTGATGAGGGGGAATATCTTTAATCAGTTCCACCCCTTTTTTATACCAGGTTCCCGCCGAAGCGTTATCACCCCGTTCCATAAACAAATCTCCGGCATGGTTCATGGCCCGAGCCTCGCCTAGCGGATTATTGATTTTGTGGTGGTATTCCATGGCCAGGATATATTGCGCCTTGGCGGCCTCAAGGTTCCTGCGAAATTTATACAGGTCGCCGATGGACTCGTGAACCTTCGCCGCCTTTTTCAACTGGTTTTCTTTTTCGAAAGCCGTAATGGCCTTGCCATAATTCTCGATGGCTCGAGCAAACTCATGATAGAAAAAATCTTCCGATGCCTGTTGCAGGTAGCGACCGGCTTCGTCTTTGGCATCAATAGGAGTGGTAATGGACTCTTCTTTTATCTTTTTGTTATGCGGCAGGAGCCAGACCGAAAAACCCATTCCCAAGGTTACGATAACGATGACTAAATATTTCAGTGCCGAGGAAAAACCCATTAAATGTTTAACCTGATGATTGAGAACGTGTGGTCTTTATCAGATTAACATGAATGGAATGGGAAATGACAATAAGGCTAGCTGGAGAGGCAGAGAGCAAAAACTCTTTGAGCCGAGAGCATATTTGCTGACCAAATAGAGTTTTGCTAGTCGGCTCCACGCCGAGTGGCTGCAGTGGGTTGTTGCAGAACCTCCTGAATTTTATCGTCGAAAGTTTCGGCGTTGAACGGCTTGACCAGATAATGCCGGATGCCCTGTTTCCACGCATCAGCAATTTTGGTTTCATCATTTTCCATAGTGATCATGACGAAAGGCGTGTCTTTTAGCAACGAATCTATCTGGATACTGCAGAATAACTCCAGCCCATTCAATTTGGGCATGTAGCGGTCAGCAATAACCAACTGCATTCTGGCTGATCGCAATGTTTCGAGAGCTTGCTCGCCATCACTGGCCTCGAATATATTTTTTATCCCTAAACGGGCCAAATGATGCCTGATGATTCCCCTGGCAAACTGGTCATCATCCACAATTAAAGTACTACATCTGGAAAACATAGTGCGTCCTCCCCGCAAAATTGGTACGCGTATATTTAGTTGAAAAGATTGAAGAAATTCTACCATAAACACTTGGAAATGCAAAGAAAATATAGCTAATACGATATTCAAACTAAGTAATCGGCGGTTTGTCAGCATTTTTCAGACAGCTTTAATAATGGTCTTTTTTCCTCTTATATCGACCCATTTTGACTATTGGAGATTGCGCCGGATAAGTATAAAATACAACCGCTTTTCGTCTGCGTTATTATTTGCGCACAGGGTGCCGAAACATTTCTCTCACTGGGGAACGTTACACCCGTCCTTAGCTCAAGGGCTTTTTTTATTCTCGGTTGGGGTCTTCGAAACCCAAAACAATCGACCTACTTTCCTGAAAGATGCCCTGCCCTAAAACAAACTTCACCAGAAAAGGATTCTCTTCTTGTTGAATTTATTAGCCAGCACCTATCGGAAATGGGTTATCGAAAAACCCCTTGCCAGCCTGATAGCGGTTTTCCTGGTTGTCGGTTATTTCTCCTATCATATCCCCAGCTTCAAGCTCGATGCCTCTGCTGAGTCTTTGGTGCTGGAAAATGATGACTCCCTGCAATATTACCGGAAGATCAGCAAAGCTTATGGCTCCGATGATTTCCTGATCATCACTTACGCCCCTTTCAAGGATTTAATGTCTGATGAAGTGCTGGCTGATTTAAAATCAATGAGCGATGAGCTTGCCCGTCTGGAGCGAATTCACTCTATAGACAGCATCCTCAATGTTCCCCTGCTGAACAGTCCGCGCGTTGAAATATCCAAACTGGATACCGACATCCGCACTCTGGAAACTGCTGGCGTAGACCGGGAAATGGCCCGCAGGGAGTTTCTGGAAAGCCCCATTTACAAAAACCTGTTATTGAGTCCGGATGGGGAAATCACAATTATCCGGATCAATTTCAAGCGTGATGAAAAATATTTTTCCCTGCTGTATCAGCGCAATGACCTGCGTGACAAGAAAAACGGCCCCGGACTCAGCAAGGAAGAAGAGGTCTTGTTTGTCAAAGCCCGCCAGGAATTTCGCGATTATCACGCCCAGGTGCTGGACTATGATGACCATATGATAAAAACCGTTCGAGACATCATGGACCGGCACCGTGAGCATGCAGAAATGTTTCTCGGTGGGGTTCCCATGATCACGTCAGACATGATCGGTTTCATTGAACACGACCTGGAAACATTCGGAATGGGAGTGCTGGCTTTCCTGATTCTGGTACTCAGCCTGTTCTTTAAAAAATTCCGCTGGGTAGCCCTGCCCGTAGGTTGTTGCATCATCACCGTGCTGGTGATGGTGGGCTTTTTAGGATTGATGGATTGGAGAGTGACGGTGATCTCATCCAATTTCGTTTCGATTCTGCTTATCATCACCATGTCCCTGACCATCCATTTGATTGTGCGTTACCGGGATATCAACGACAGCAGTCCGGGCCAAAGCCAGAAAGAACTGGTATGGCAGACGGCTCAGCTCATGGCCCAGCCCTGTTTTTATACCGCCATCACCACGATTGTCGCGTTCGTCTCCCTCATTATCAGCGGCATTCGCCCGGTGATCGATTTCGGCTGGATCATGACTATAGGAATCGCCCTGGCCTTCGTACTGAACTTCATCTTTTTTCCGGCGGCTCTGGTTTTATTAAAACCCGAACCCCCCGGTTTCGCCAAAGACGGCACCCGTCGGGTCACCCTCGCCATTGCCGGATTCACCAACCGGAACCGCAATGCCATCTTAATCGGCTCGCTCATTCTGGCAGTAGTGAGTGCTATCGGGGTTTCCAAACTGGAGGTGGAAAACCGTTTCATCGACCATTTTAAAAGCAACACCGAAATCTACCGGGGAATGGAAGTGATCGACAAGCAGTTGGGAGGCACTACGCCTCTTGATATTGTCATGAGCCCGGACCAGAAATATTTTGATTACCTGGAAACTTCCAAAGAAGAAGAAGATTTTGATGATCCCTTCGCTGAGGAATCGGAAGAAGTGGAAGCGAATTATTGGTTCAACTCCAATATGCTCGACCGGGTAGAAAAAATTCATGACTATCTGGAAAGCCTGCCGGAGGTGGGCAAAGTCCAATCTATATCCACCCTGATTAAGGTCTTCACCCAACTGGACAAGGGCAGAAAACCGGACGATTACGATCTGGCACTCATCCGCAAACTCATGCCCAATAATGTTAAAGATTCCCTGGTCAACCCCTACCTGTCGCAAGACGCCAACCAGATTCATATTAATATGAGGTTGATCGAGTCTGACCCCACGCTAAGACGCTCTCAACTGATAGAAAAAATCAACAACCATCTCGTTGAAGAATTAAAGTTTGATCCCGAAACCATCCATTTCACAGGAATGGTGGTGCTTTATAACAATATGCTACAGAGCCTGTACCGGTCGCAGATTCTCACTATCGGCACGGTTTTTGTGGCCATCATGTTCATGTTCATGATTTTGTTCAGGAGTGTGGCTCTGGCACTGATCGGCATCATCCCCAACCTGCTTGCGGCAGGAACGGTATTGAGCCTAATGGGGTGGATTGGAATTCCGCTGGATATGATGACCATCACCATAGCCGCCATCACGGTAGGAATCGCGGTAGACGATACCATCCATTACATCCACCGTTTTGAAGCGGAGTTTAATGTAGACCGAAATTATCTGGCGGCTATGGACCGATGCCACGGGAGCATCGGCAAAGCCATGTACTACACATCGGTCACCATCACCCTCGGGTTTTCGATTCTGGCACTTTCGGAGTTCATGCCCACCATTTATTTCGGCCTGTTAACCGGTGCGGCAATGGTGGTGGCCCTAATCGGCGCCCTCACTTTGCTCCCGCTCCTCATTGTCGTATTCCGTCCTCTAGGCCCCGCCAGGAGTGGAGCCAGCTAGCAACCACTAGGCGTGGGGCCAGTGGACAAGAACCCATCCAAAGCCGAGGTAACTATTGCACACTGCCTCTGCGGCTAGTAGCGCTGGCCACGCGGAGTGCGCGGAGAACCTCCGCTAGTAAATTGCAATGTCTTTATGAGGCCGGCAAACGTTTTCTCGGCTCTAATCGCTATTGCTAATTCGCCCCACGCGGAGTGGGCGGGAGACGAAACGGAAGGGGAGCACTTGTCCTCCTTTTGAGGTGAGTTCTTCCATGACGGATTGTTTTTTGTCTGGTGGCACGATGAAGGCCACGCATCCGCCGCCACCCGCACCGCAGACCTTGCCAGCCAATGCACCCTTTTTCTGGGCGGCACGCATCAACCGATCCATCTGGGGAGTACTGATATTGGGAGCCAACTGTTTTCGGGCTTTCCATTCCCGGGCAAAAATCGGGGCTATACTTTTAAGATGTCCCCGGCTCAATGCCCGCTCCATTTCCACGGCACAATCCCGAATGGATTTCAGGTGACGGATCACTGTCTTATTGCCATCCACAGCCTTTTTCGTCACCTCCCAGTTATTGATCCCCGAATTTCTGGGTTTGCCGGTATAACACAGGACAAAATGCCGGGTCAGTTCGGCAGGGCTGATATCAAACTTTTCAGTTGCGGTGCCTCGCACTCCAGGCAGGACTTTTCTCACCCCTCCATACATCGCCGGATAATAATCCTGACATCCTGCGGGAACCTTAATGACCTGAGTCTCAATATTTTTGGCGATTTCAACCATCTCGGCCTTGCGGTAACCCCGACCGGTAAAACGGTTGAGCGCCCCGTGCAAGGCAATATTCAAAGCCGAGGAACCGCCAATGCCCGACCCTTGCGGAGCTTGGCAGTCTGTAGATATTTCCAGTCCCGATTTTGGCGCATAGAACTTCAAGGTGCGCACAATGAGTTCCAAAGGATGATTGTCTGGAACCGCGCTCAGCGAAGAAAAGTTGTCGCTCAAACCTAAATCGCCTGAGGTTAAGAATATCCGCTTGTCTTTTCGGGGAAGGATTTCTACCGTGGCATAAAGGTCGATAGCCGCATTGAGGGTGGGGGGGCTATCAAAAAACAGGTGTAAAGGCCAGATATCCAGCGTCCCCCCAGCTAAATCAATCCGGGTGGGGGCAGAACTTTTAATGCGGGACACCTGATTCAAGTCTCTCAGAGGTTTTCCGCATCCGCCTCTTTGGTGGTTTCAAGATCATGAATCTTCTTATTCAGCTTACTGACCAGGGCCGCATAGGATTCGGTACTGATTATTTTGGTGAACTGGGACTTATAGTTACGGATCAGGCTGACCCCTTCTATCACAAAGTCATAAACCAGCCATTGACCGTTATCCTTAATCATTTTGTAATCAACATCAATCGTACCATCCTTGCGAACAATCTGGGTTTTGACCAGGGCATACTTTCCCTTAACCTGTTCACTGACATAGTTGATGGTCTCATCCTGATAGTTCTCAATTTTACTGGCGTAGGAGTTTTCAAGCAGTTTTTTAAAAAGCATGGTGAACTCTTCGCGCTCTTTATCGCTCCGGGCCTTATAGTTCTTGGCCAGAGAGCGCATCACCATCTGCTTATAATTGAAACGCAGGCCGATCACCTGGCGTAGCTTTTCCCTTCTTAAAGCCGGGTTGTCCTGGAGACCTTTATCAGAAACAATTTTCAGAACCTGATCGATGGTTCCCTTCAGATCATCAGTGATTTGCGATTGCGCAAACACCTGCCCAGAAACCCAAAACAACGAAACCGCAAACAATACATAAGCCCAGATATTTTTCCTGTTCATCAAAAGATCCTCACGGTTAGTTCCAATCCAGCCATTTTTAGCAACTTTAGCAAATATGGTTTTTCTAATCAAGCACCCCGCCAGCTCTCCTTTTCGCCAGGGTCAATCCTACCTTATCCAGTATAGGGAAAATGCCGATAAATTACAAAAGGGGCAAAAATGCTCCAGACCATTAACTTAATTAAATTTAAACAAATTTCATAAAATATTGACAAAATCGCCTTTATTTCATATAGTTGATTAACCCTTATTTTCAAAAAAGACCAAATTAATCAATAATTTGCATGGAGTATTGAGTCGTGGGTCGTTCCCGTATTTTTCAATTTCTGGCATTGTGCATTGCATATTCTGGTATTTTGCTTGCCGGGTGCGGCACTGTTGACTTGGAAATTCGTCAAGGCCACACAAGTTCAAACATGCAACCCCAATCCGTGGCCATCCTTCCCTTCACCCTTGAAGCACCCGATCCCGAAAAAGTTTCTCCTCACGAACTGTTCCGAGCCTGTTTTTACAATTATTTCAGTTATCTCGGTTATGTCGATCTGCCCCCGAAAATCGTTGACCAAAAATTGAAGCAGGCGGGTCTTACAGACTCTAATAAAATTTTGGAATTGAGTCGCGAAGAGCTTCGGAAAATTCTGGGCGTTGATGCAGTGATTCGTGGTCGTGTTCTGTCGGCCAGTAACTTCACTGGCGGCATTCATGCGGAAACTTCCATCGAAGCAAAAATTGATATGCTTGATCTGAGAACGGGAGATACTCTATGGGAAACCAAACACAAAGAAATGACTTATTCAGGAATCCTTTCCCCAACGATTGTCGATATCATTCAGGATCAAATGGATAACACAAACATACACCAGGCCTATTTCAAGGTGGCGGAGAGATTTTCGGTCAGTATGATGAAGGAAATTCCGGATCCCTCTGATAGCTTGAGAGAGAACATTCGCTTGCCTGAGATCATCTACATCGAAACCAACTTAAAACCGAATCTAAAACTGAAACCCCATGACCGGATTTATGTGAACCTGAAAGGCGACCCGGGTCTAACCGGGTATTTTGATATTGGCAGTTGGAAATCAAACATACCCTTAAAGGAAATCGTGCCCGGCCTCTACACCGGAAGCTATACCATCAAGACTTCCGATAAAGTGACCAGTTCCTTGATAATCGGCAGCCTGAAAAATAAAAATGGCCTCACCGGGAAAAAGTTCTATAAAACCAGCATGGCCCAATTTGATCCTTCATCCACCAACTGACCCTATGATCTCTTTGACTGGCAAAAACATTTCAGCTCTTGCGCGGTACCGGTGGATGTTCCTTTTGGCAATCCTGGTTTCTGGTTGCGCTTCAGACTTGCAGACCAAGGTGGCCGGCAACCTGAACAGCCTGTCCAAAAATCAGACAGTGGCCATCCTGCCCATTGAAATGAGCCATCCGGGACAAAAGGAAATGGCAGACATGTTCCGGCAAGGCTTGTACGCCAACCTCAAGCAATCCCAATTCAATTTACTGGAAAAATATATTGTAGACGGCCTGCTAAAGCAGAACAACTTGACCGATCCTGCTAATTTTCTCACCATTAACCCCATGCAGTTTGGTGAAATCCTGGGTGCTGATGCCGTTTTATTCAGCCGAATCAACAAAGTGGAACGCACTTACTTTATTGTACATTCCTCCATAGAGCTTAGCGTCTCCGTTCAGATGGTTGACACCCGGACCGGAGAGATCCTCTGGCGAGCCGAACAAACGGAACATGATTTTTCCGGCATCGGCAAAATCCCAACTGGAATTTTCACCGCCCTGTTCGCGCCCATTCAGTTTGTGACCAACAAGTTCAATCTGCGCATGATGACTGCAAAAATGCTCGACAAGCTGACCGCCCTGGTAAAGAAACCGGAAAATGCGGAAACAAATACCAAATTTGAAAATCCGGTGATCGCGAAAAAAGCCTCACTCGATTTGCAAAAAATTGAAGAACTCCAGGAACTCAAGGCCGAATGGGCCCAAGCACTGGCCCTGGATGAGGAAGAAGACGTTTTGCCAAACGAAACCCATCAGGAGGCCGAGAAGAAAACTCTGCCTCTGAAAAATGATCCTTCACCCCTCGCGTCCGAGACAGTGGGAAAAACTCAAAACCAGATACAACCGATGGTGCGCAAAGTCCTGGCCGTGGAAACGGAAATGGCACCCGTCCCCCCAGAAGAGCCTAAGGGGCAAAAAGCCGAGACCCTCACACCCCTGAACGCGTTGAAGGCGACTCTGGTCACTCCAACCCCTGTTGAGGAGCCACGCAAAATAGTTAAGGCCGTCAAAAACATTAAAAATGGCCCAACACGATCGGCAACTTTTTATACCGTGCAGGTGGGAGCCTACAAAACCAAAGCCTACGCTCAAAACCTTTTAAACAAACTGATAAAAAAAGGCTACAACGCTTTCGTAACCCGTAACAATAAAAAGGTTTACCGGGTGCAGGTGGATAAGTTTAAAAACAAGGAAGACGCTGTAAAACTCGCCCAGGGAATTCAACAAAAAGAAAAACTGAAAAATTTTATCACCACCGTCCAACCCGGCTAATTACCACATCCTCTTAATACCTCAAGAATTTTTTCTGGCTCGGCCCTTTGGGTATAATCCGACTGCACAAAAGCGAACTGAATGACTCCTTCCCGATCCACAACATAAGTCGCGGGAATGGGTAGCTCCACTTTTTCCGCCCCGTTTATGGCGACCAGATCCCAATTAAAATTTTCTTTGAACAGGGGTATCAGCTCTTTAGCTGGCTCAAAAACCAGACCAAATTTTTTGGCGACCCGGTTATTCGGATCGCTTAAAACCGGAAACTCCAATTCATATTTTTCCCGGGTGGTGAGTGAGTGGTTTGGAAGTTCCGGAGAAATCGCCAACAGCATCGCGTTGCTGGCTTTTATTTCCGGCAGGACTTTTTGCAGAGCCCGCAACTCCAGATGGCAATAGGGACACCAGCCGCCTCGATAAAAACTGATGACCAAAGATCCATTTTTCAGAAACTGGTCGGAAGATCTGGCCTCCCCCAGCGCATCGGTCAATTCGAAGGAGGGGATGGTATCCCCACTTTTTAAAGCCCCGGCCTCAAGGTTTCGCTCAGCCAGTTCCGCAGAGGTTCTCATGATAGTCTTCAGAACATCCTCCGGAATCTTAGGAATTATTTCTTTTTGAAAATTTTCTATATCCTGAAGTAAAGTCATTTTTATTTCCCCTTTAAATACATATCCAGCAGATCGAAGAATTTAAGAATTTCATCTTCGCTATTATAAAAATGCGGGGAGAGACGAACGAGACCGTCACGTACGGTGAGCTTGACTTTGTTCCCCAGCATCCATTCATCAAGACGACTGACATCCTGATTCATTACAAAAGCGATATTGCCGGAGCGTTCCTCCGGACGGGTGGAGCTGTAGACTTTCAGTCCGCGTCTTTGAAGTTGTTCGAGAATCGTATCACCAAGAGCCATCACCTGCTTCTCGATATTTTCAATGCCTGTTTCCATCAGCAAATCCAGCGCAGAACCAAACGCGTGGATGCTCATCGTATTGGGCGAACCTTCTTCGAAACGTTGCGCACCCGGCCTGAAGGCAAATTCGTAGTCCATAAAATTTTCGGCGTTGACCATGTTCCCCCATCCCACTGTTACCGGATACACCTTTTCCAGGACATCTTGGGAAATATAGAATCCGCCAAGCCCTTCAACGCTGAGCATCCACTTATGTCCATCGGCTGAGAGAAAATCGATATGGTCGCGTTTCACATCCATCGGCAGGAGGCCCAGACTTTGAATGGCATCGACGCAAAACAGGATGCCCTTTTCCTTGCAGAACGCGCCGATGCGGTTGAGGTCGGGGCGGAAGCCGCTGTTGCATTCCACGGAACTGATAGAAATGAGTCGCGTCCGCGCATCCACCTGTTTAACCAGATCGTCAAACAACACCCGCCCTTCGATGGCGTGAACCATACGGGTTTCTACTCCCAGACGTTTCAAGTTCCACCACGGATAAACATTGGCAGGAAACTCGATGTCAGGGATGACCACATTGTCACCCGGCTTCCAATCCAGTCCGTTGGCGACGATGGAAAGTCCTTCGGAAGTATTTTTGACGAAAGCCACCTCATCCGTTCCGGCGTTGATGAGACGGGCAAAACTTTTCCGGGACTGTTCGATCCCAGCCATCCAGGTTTCATAATGGGCCGTGCCAAAACGGGTGGCCTCATCAACAAACCCCGTCACTACCTTGCGCACCCGCTCAGGCAAAGGAGCCACCCGGGCATGATCGAAAAAGATCAACTCCTGGGTCACCGGAAACTCTTTTCTTATATTTTCAAGATCCATATAAAAATTAATTCTTTCCTGGCCTATTACTCGCCGCCCGCAAAATGGAACGGAACCCATATTTGTGCCGGATGCAGTCGATGCCCTGGTACAGGTTGTCCCAACATTGCCCGCCTTTATGATCAAATAAATCTTCCTGCCTGTCAGAGGTTGCTGTCAGCGAAGTGAACGCGATACCGATGAGACGCACCCGCGCCCGATGCGTGAACAACTTGCGGAACAATCCCGCACCGGTTTTAAATAATGTATGATCTTCCGCCGTTGGCATTTCCAGCGTTTTCGATCGGGTCACCGTCTTAAAATCAGAGTAACGCAGTTTCAACGTTACCGTGCGAGCAAACAATTTATTTTCTCTTAGCTGCCCCGCCACTTTCTCGGTCAGGTAACTGAGTGTGGACTCGAGAAATAACGGGTCTGCCGAGTCCGTCTCCAATGTCGTCTCGCGACTGATGGAGCGCGGATCTGCGGTTTCGCAAATGACCGGACTCTCGCTGATTCCCCGAGCCTTGCGGTAAAGCGATGTGCCCCATTTGCCGTAAGCCTTTTCGAGCGACTCAAGCGGCAGGCGGGCAAGGTCGCCTGCAGATTTGATACCCATGCGCCTTAGTTCGGCCCCGCCTTTCGGCCCGATTCCCGGAATACGTCGAATAGGGAGCCCAGCCAGAAACCTTTGTTCCATTCCCGGAGCGATCCACAGCATTCCGTTAGGTTTGCAATAAGCCGAGGCGATCTTTGCCAGCAGTTTGTTGGAAGCGATACCAACAGAAGCGTTCAGTCCCAGTTCCTCACGAATCTCGTTACGGATTTTTTCTCCTGTCTTCAGGACCGGACCATGCAGTCGTTCGCATCCGGTTAAATCAACAAACGCCTCATCGAGTGACATCGGTTCCACCAGGGGAGAATAACGTCTTAAAATTTCAAACACTCTCACCGAGTATTCGCTGTACCGCCTTTGCGAACCACCAAGAAAAATAGCATGCGGACAAAGCCGTTTCGCTTGCGCTATCGGCATGGCGGAATGAATACCATACCGCCTCGCCACATACGAAGCCGCCGCGACCACCCCCCTTCCCTCGGCCCGGCCGCCAACTATTACCGGCTTGCCTTTCAAGGATGGGTCGAGCACCTCTTCCACCGACACGAAAAACGCGTCCATATCCACATGTAAAATTTTGCGAGAGCTCATCGATGGTTTCATTATTTACCAAACTTGCGTAAGACACCAATGACCACGCCCTGGATGGCAAAGTCGCCTTCACGGACAATGATCGGTTTCATATCCGGATGGGCGGGTTGCAGACGCACCCGGCCCTTCTCCCGATAAAACCGTTTCAAGGTCGCCCGGTCGTTGTCGATCAGCGCCACCACCGTTTCTCCGTTTTCAGCCACATCGCGCCGTTCCACGATCACGTAATCACCGTCCTGAATATGGTCCTCAATCATCGAATTGCCTTTGACCTGAAGCACAAAGATGTCCTTGTCCCCGGCATCGGGTAACAGAGCCATCACTTCACGATGATCCAGCACCTCAATCGGTTTGCCTGCCGCGATATAACCCAGCACCGGATATCCCGGTTCTTCCACCACTTCAATCGCCCGGCTCAAATTATGTTGCTTGCGGATCAATCCCTTCTCTTCCAAATGGACCAGGTGCTTGTGCACCGTTGCCGGGGAACTGAGCTGGAACTGTTTGCCAATTTCCGCAATACTCGGCGCATAACCTCTGGAACGGATATGCTCCTTGAGATAGTCGTAAATCTCCCGCTGACGTTTGGTGAGATGCATGACGTAATCTCCCCTTTGAGTTTGGATGCACTCCCCACAATAAGCGAAAAAAACACGAAAATCAACCACTAGCCGCTGCTGACCGCAGGGGCAGTATGCAAGAGCCCCTAAAGCCGAGAACACACTTGCTCGTCAGCAAAAACTATTGCCAGTTGGCCCCACGCCTAGTGGGGTGGTATCCTTAGAACTGTATGGTAGAGAAAATAAAAATCCTGTTTTTGTGTACTGGCAACTCATGCAGGAGTCAGATGGCAGAGGGCTGGGCCCGGCACTTGAAGAGCGACTCCATCCAGCCATTTTCAGCCGGACTCGAAGCGCATGGACTCAATACCAGCGCGGTACAGGTAATGCAGGAAGCCGGGGTCGACATCACCAGTCAGAAGTCGCAAACAGTGGAAGAAGTAGAAACCGTTCCCTTCGATTTCGTGATCACCGTATGCGGCCACGCCGATGAGAACTGCCCGGTTTTCACCTGCGCCACCCGGGTCGTGCATTTTGGATTTGATGACCCACCAAAACTTGCACAAAATGCTAAGATGGAAGAGGAAGCTCTGGATCATTATCGCCGGGTACGCGATGAGATTCGTATCTTCGTCGAAACCCTGCCGGAGGTTTTATGGTAGCTATTAAATGGTTCGCTATGAAAATTATCTTTCTCCTCACTCTCGCAATATTTGTGAACTATTCCATTGGGGAAGGCGCGCCACATTCGACAACAGGTTGGAGCGTCCAAAAAGTCATGGCTCCGTTTCCCCAGAGTACCACCACGCGCATTGCTATCATCGGCGATACCGGAACCGGCGAACGGGCTTACGCGCCGGGATTCTCCGCCGTGCAAAAAGCCATGCGCGATACCGTGCCAGACGCGTTACTGCATCTTGGCGATTTCATTTACCAGCCTGAACCGTTTCCCAACTCCTGTCCGGACCGATACATAGAAGAAATCAAAAAAACTCTGGTCGCGCCTTATCCCCTGCGCCTTTTTGTCGCAGGCGATAATGATCTTCCTCCCAAAAAGAACAAACCAAAAGCTTCGGGTTGCTGGGATAAAATCGATCCGCTCGATTCCGGTTTCGATCTTTCAGACAAAAATATTCCACAGCCTCGGAACTTTGAAGGCACCCGGGTGGTGGGCAACGCGCTGATTGGGATCATCCATAACTATCCCTGGCAGGATCCGACCCCGTGGCTCCAGCCGCGTATTGAAGAAGCCCGAAAAAAAGGACTCTGGGTCATTCTCGCCGTCCACGAACCGGCACTCACCACCGCCTGGTATCTGGACAAACGCGACACGGTCCTAAAACAATTGAACGCTCTGAATCCCGACTTGGTGTTCGCAGGCAACCAGCACTCCTACGAACGGTTTCATCCCATAGGCCCAATCGAAGACGGCACATTGAAGATCGTCAAATCAGAATCCGGAAAATATCAAAGCGGAGACGGGGCGATCCACATTGTTTCAGGCGGAGGCGGGGCCACCTTCAAACCTTTTGCCGACATGCAGGAGAACGAAGAGCATACTGCGCCAAAAGATGTGTTTGACGCATTGGCCAAAAGAGCGTTGATGAACCATTTCGTTACTCTGGATATTTCGCCGGACATTTTAAAAGGAACGGTGTGGCGGGTATGCGTGCGGGATGAACCGCATGACAAATGGAATCCCCGATGGAAATCGAGACAAGAATTCTGGAACACCATCGCCCTGGAATGCGATGGCAAACCGGAAGGCGTGACGGTCTATGAGGAATTTGAAATTAAATACAAGGCCCGCAAACCCTATTCACTCATCCCCACAATCCCCGAACCCGCCCACTAGGTGCCGGGCAACGCCCGGAGGTAATGGGCAATCATTTTATCTGGCGAGCAAAGAGTAGTTTCGGCTTTTTATATTCTTCCTCAGCCTTCATGAGCGCATTATATTCTACCTTAGACTTTGTGCCCCATAGGGGTAGAACGGGTAGCAAGGGCAATCTCACCATCCATTTTATCCCCCCCACCAAATTCTTTGGCGATTATGAATGAGCTGTTTTCCCCGCTTTCAGGAAAATATTTTTTTAGCTAAGTCGTTGAAGTCATAGTTAAAAAGTCCAGCCAAATCCCACCCGCCGTGTACCCACGATGTAAGGCTCTGGAAAAAATCCTGATCGTTTCAGGAATATTATTCCAATAAATATCTCTAATGAAGGACCGTAAGGTCGGGGAAGACTCGCCTCACCTCCTGGAATTTACCTGTGAAGGTGAATGACACCAAACGGGGCGGGTTTTCCTTCACCCCCCTACCCTCGAAATAGTCACACGAAAAGGCCCGCAAATTTGGAGTGACGGTTTATGAGGAGCTCAGCTTATCGCGGCAACAAAAAAACCGAGATTCTTCACTTCGTTCAGAATGACAAGCGGTGGGTGGGTGATGGGAAACCCCGGGATTCTTCCACCCCTTCGAGAGCCTCAGGATGACAGGAAAACACGCTGGATTGCCGCACCGTTTTCAACGGTTCGCAATGACGGCTTACTGGATCCAACGTCACGTTGGCCCCACGGGCAGTGGTGGGGAGGTTTTAACGTTGCTCCTCCCGCTAGGGAGTTAGGAGCCGTTTTTCAGGATGGCATCGATTTCGTCGCAGGTTTTTTTCACGTCCCGTGCCGATTCATCCAGGGCGGCTTGTTCTTCATCGGTCATTTCCAGTTCGATGACTTTTTCAATTCCGTGGATGCCCATCATGACGGGAACGCCGAAGAAAATTCCACTCCATCCATACTCCCCCTCCAGGTAAGCGGTACAAGGGAGGATGCGGCGTTTGTCCTGCAAAATCGCTTCAATCATTTTCACTACCGAAGCACCGGGCGCATAGAAAGCACTACCGGTTTTAAGCAATGCGACGATTTCGGCTCCGCCTTTTCGTGTACGTTCCACCACCCGGTCGATCTGCTCCGGGGTCATCAACTCTGTAATCGAGATGCCCGACACCGAAGTGTAACGGGGTAGCGGAACCATGGAGTCGCCATGCCCGCCAAGAACCATCGCGTCCACATCTACCAGTGAACACCCAAGCTCCAGCGAAACGAAAGTGCGTAAACGGGCTGAATCGAGCACCCCTGCCATGCCGATGATTTTGTTCTTGGGCAGGTTACCGGTTTTCTTGGCCATGTACACCATGGCGTCAAGCGGATTCGACACCACGATGATGATCGGATCACGGGAATGTTCCATGATCTGCTCTGTCACCGATTGCACAATTTTAGCGTTGGTAGCAAGAAGGTCTTCACGGCTCATGCCCGGTTTTCGGGGCAGGCCCGCGGTGATCACCACGATATCGGAGTTGGCGGTATCTTTATAATCGTTGGTTCCCGTCACCCGGCTATCGAAAACCTGCAGACAACTCGACTCCTGCAAGTCCAGCGCTTTTCCCTGCGGAACCCCCTCGACAATATCAATGATCACTACGTCACCGAGGTTTTTATAAGCTGTCAACTGAGCGACGGTGGACCCAACCTGGCCTGCGCCAACTACCGTGATTTTTTTTCTCGAGCTTGACATAGAAGTTCCTCTATAAGTTAGCTACCTGTTATTAGCCCCGGGCCTCGCCCGGTGGACGTGAAAACCTTCCGCATTAATTCAAGCTGTCCAGTATTGCGTTGAAGGTCGCGCTCGGACGCATCGCCGCCGCAACCTTTGCTGGGTCTGGCTGATAATAACCACCGATGTCTTTAGCCTGTCCTTTTGAAGCGTTCAGCTCTTCAATAATGGCATCGAGCTTCGCCCCAAGTTCCTGCGCTACAGGAGCAAACTTCGCTTTAAGGTCCGCGTCACCATCCTGCTTGGCCAGTTCCTGCGCCCAGTAGAGTGTTTCGTAAACATGGGTACCGGCATTGTCCAACTGCCCGACTTCGCGCCCCGGTGACTTTTTATTATCCATCAACGTGCCGGAAGCCTTATCCAAGGTTTCAGCCAGAACGGAAGCTTTTTTATTGCCCTTTGATCGACCTAAATGTGCCAGGGATTCAGACAGGGCCAGAAATTCGCCCAGAGACTCCCATCGCAAATGCCCTTCTTTGACAAACTGTTGCACATGTTTCGGCGCAGACCCTCCAGCCCCGGTCTCAAAAAGACCGCCGCCTTTAATAAGCGGAACGATGGAAAGCATTTTCGCACTGGTACCAAGTTCCAAGATCGGGAATAGATCGGTCAGGTAATCCCTGAGGACGTTACCCGTTGCGGAGATCGTATCCTGTCCGGCTTTGGCACGTTTGAGGGAATGGTTCATCGCGTCTACAGGAGCCATGGTCTGAATGTCCAATCCATTGGTGTCGTGATCTTTTAAGTAGGTATTCACTTTTGCGATGATCTGGGAATCGTGCGCCCTGTTTTTATCCAACCAGAAAACAACAGGGGTTTCAGAGAGCCGGGCTCTATTGACCGCCAGCTTAACCCAGTCTTTGATCGCGATATCTTTGACTTGGCAGGCACGGAAGATATCGCCTCCTTCTACATCGAACTCGTGCATAACGTTTCCGGCTCCATCGAGCAGACGGATGGTTCCGTTTCCGGATGCTTCAAAGGTCTTGTCGTGCGAGCCGTATTCTTCTGCTTTTTTGGCCATGAGCCCAACATTGGGAACGGTACCCATTGTAGTGGGATCGAACTCGCCGTTCTCTCGACAAAAATCAATGGCCGACTGATAGATACCGGCGTAACTGCTGTCCGGGACCATTGCCAAAGTGTCGTATGCTTTGCCATCCGCGCCCCACATTTGCCCGGAGGTACGAATTGCCGCCGCCAGTGAAGCATCAATAATGATATCACTCGGAACATGAAAGTTCGTGATGCCCTTGTCCGAGTCCACCATTGCCAGTTCCGGTCCACTATCAACACAGGCTTTAATATCGGCTTCGATTTCTTTCTGCTGGCCTTCCGGCAAACTTTTTATTTTGGAATAAATATCGCCCAGACCATTGTTGGCGTTTACCCCCAATTTTTTAAACGTGTCGGCATGTTTCTCAAATACGTCGGCAAAAACAACCGTAACCCCATGACCAAAGATGATGGGATCAGAGACTTTCATCATGGTGGCTTTCATATGCAGAGATAATAGTACGCCTCTGTTTTTGGCTTCTTCTTTCGCCCCTTTGATAAACTTCCGCAACGCCTCACGACTCATTTTTGTCGCATCGACCACATCGCCGGTTTCGAAGGGAACTTTATCCTTCAACACGGTGGTGTTGCCATCCGCGCCAACAAACTCTATTTTTCCGTTTCCGGCCATTGCATCAGTAATGGTTCCGGATTTTTCATTTGAGCAAAAATCCCCTCCACTCATTGTCGCAATATCCGTTTTGGAATCTTTGGACCATTTACCCATTTTGTGCGGATTGCTCTTGGCGTAATTTTTAACAGAAACAGCGGCTCGGCGGTCCGAGTTCCCTTGTCTCAAGACAGGGTTGACCGCGCTTCCCTTAACCTTGTCAAATTTGGCTTTGATCGCTTTTTCCTCATCATTTTTTGGATCCTGAGGGTAATCTGGAAGGTCATAACCCTGAGATTGCAATTCCGCTACAGCGGCCTCTATTTGAGGGTTGGAAGCACTGATATTCGGGAGCTTGATGACATTAGCATCCGGGTCGAGCACCAGTTCACCCAGCAAAGCCAGGTCGTCCGGTTGCTGTTGTTCCGGCTTAAGCCTCTCGGGAAACTGAGAGATAATCCGGCCCGCGAGAGAAATATCCATCGTGCCTACGTTAACTCCTGCCACCTGGGTGAATGCTTGTACGATGGGAAGAAAAGATCCGCTCGCAAGCTGAGGTGCTTCATCCACTTTTGTGTAAATAATATCTGGCTGTTCTGACATCGTTTTTACCCCATTAATGAAAAATTACTTTAAAAAAATAAACATTGCCTTACCCGTTTAACATTCCCGCCACCCAGTGAGTTTATCCAAATTATGTATGTTCAAATAATCAAATCGCGAGTGGTAGAAATAACAGGAAAGCGCAACACCTAATGTCTATTAGAAGAACGGCTAAGCTAAATTATTACCCCCCTCTTGTCAAGCAATTTTGGTCGGACAATTCCCCACAAAAACATCGAAAAAACAAACAGAGAGAGATGCCGGCAAAACCGCTCGGGAAGTGTTCCTATATATAATAGGAATGAACAATGCTTGAAATATGCGATAATTGTTTTTATTCTCTATAAATGAGTTCTTTTTTCTTTTAATTTTCCCCCATGGACATTTCTGAAAGCATATATCGACTGGAGATTGATTTCAGTCAGGTGAAGACTATTCCGCCGGACCCCCGGGAACGATTGCCCTATTTCCAGGCCTTTAAAAAGTTATTGACTGCGGAGAAGGAAAAGATCAAGAGCTGGCATCGCTCAGGAACCGGCGGACGCGAAATCATCCAGGCCCATACCAGCCTGATCGATGAGGTCATCCGACATGTTCTTCTTTCCATGACACAGCTTGAGGCCTATGCCGAAGCCAATGTTCTGGAAGATTTTTCTCTCATTGCGGTGGGGGGCTATGGCCGGGGGGAACTCAATCCGCTTTCAGATATCGACCTGCTGTTTCTTCTTCCCGAAAAACCCCGGCCTCTCACTGAGACTTTTATCAAAGATGCACTGTCGGTTATTTGGGGATTCGACATGGAAATCGGCCACAGTTCCCGCACGATCAAAGACTGCGTAAAACTGGCCAAAGAGGATCTGACAATCAAAACCTCGATGATCGAAACCCGGTTTCTCATTGGCAACCGAAGCACTTACGAAAAGTTCTACAGCTCCATTCATAAAAATGTTTTGCAAAAAAGTGTGAAACAGTTCTTGAATTCCAAGTTGAAAGAAAAATACACCCGACACGGTCAGGAAGATGGGGTGGTTTGTCATCCGGAGCCGGATATTAAAAACGGACCAGGAGGGTTGAGGGACTACCACAATGCCCTTTGGGCTACCGCCGTGCGCTATGGATGCCACTCGCTTCGTGAAATCAATGAAACCCATGTCCTGTCCCAGCCGGAAATCGAGTCGCTCTACCATTCGGTTGATTTTGCACTTCGAGTCCGCAACGAACTGCATTATCTGACCGGAAAAAAAACCGATGTTCTGACTTTCGACCTGCAGAAAGAACTGGCGGCCAATCTGGGGTACCGGTCTTCTACCGACGGCCAACCCGTTGAAGAGTTCATGCACGATTACTATCTGCACGCCACAAATATTCATAATTTTTCGCAAAACCTTTTCGAGCATTGCCGGCAACCCAAAAGGTCTCTCAAAAAAGTAATTTCCTCATTGATCAAAAAATCTGTGGGGCATGGATTCCATATTTCAGACTCCGCCCTGATTTACGACGGTGATGTGAAAGAGGATTTTAAAAAAGACAAATCCCTTTTATTGACAGCACTGGAACTTTGCAGAAAACATCAGGTCATGCCAGACTACAAGCTCCGCCGGCAAATGCGATTGAACAAAAACCTCGTTAATGCACAATTCATGAAGGGCAAGGAGGTCAGAGACTTCCTGTTTTCCATTCTGGAAGATAGCGCCGCAGAAAAAATCCTGCGGCTGATGCACGAAACTCACATCCTTGAACAAGTCCTGCCGGAATTCGGGCTTGCGCATTGCAAGGTGAACCATGACTTCTATCACCATTACACCGCCGACGAACATTCCCTGCGCGTCATCCGCTTTTTGGATGAATTGGCCAGTACAAGTATGACCAACCCCACTGACCTGTCCGCCTTGTATCGTGATTACCCGGAGAAAGAAGTTCTGAAATTATCGGCCCTTCTGCAATCGGCGCGAAAAATGCCCAATGATGAATTGGGCCACCAGAATTTTTCGCAAGCCATTACGGAAAGGCTGAGCTTGCAAAAAACGGATGCCCAAACCCTGCAATTTTTTCTCGACAATCCTTACACCCTGATCGACACAGCCTTGCATCAGGATATTCACCATCCTGGGGTCATCCAGCAGTTCGGAAGCACCGTTGAAAACCTGGAAAGGCTGAAGGGACTCTACCTCCTCAGTTATGCCGAGTTGCGGGCGGTAGCTCCGGGAACCCTCACCGCCTGGAAAAAGATATTGCTTTCAGAGTTATATGAAAGAACCCTGAAATATCTGGAGAATCCAGAGTCCCTGGAACAACAACCCAAGGCCACCCGGGCCGGGGTTTTCAAAGCCCTGCAGAGGGAACTGCCTGTAAACGACATTGAAAAACATCTTCGCCAGATGCCCGAAGACTATCTGATGACAGCTTCTTCCGAAGAGGTAGCACTTCATATCCGCCTCATCCGGTCTTTTAAAGATAAACTGTTTATTCTGCACCACCAGTTCCATGAAGAGGGGAACTTCCACAACCTGACCCTTTGTTGCCCCATCGGCAGTGAAGCTTTTCAAAAACTGGTGGGTACCGTCACCGCCAAAAATCTGAATATTCTTGGTGCGCATATCTATCTCAAACAGGATGGAATCGTGATTGTCTCCATGCAGGTCGAAGCAGACACCCACGCAGGCGCCGAGGACCTCGAAGTCTGGAAAGATATTAAAAACATTTTAGGTCGACTATTTTCAAAGGAAACCAGCTTGCAAGACCTGTTGAAATCTCGCACCCGTTACGCAGGCAGGCAGAAAAAAATAGCTGTGATCCCAAGAGTGCATGTCGAAAAAACGGCAGACAACCCATTCACCGTAATCCGGGTGGAAGCCCGGGACCATATCGGCATGCTCTACAAAGTTTCCACCGTATTTGTGGATTTTGGCATCCGGATTCACCGGGCCAAGATTTCCACCCAGGGGGATCGGGCAATTGACGTCTTTTATGTGTCCCTGAGAAATCCGCAGGTCAATTTCAATAAGATGATCAGCCGATTCAAACAACATATGGTCCAAACCCTGTTGATCGAAAAACTGGAAGATATCCGCTAGGCGCGGGGCCCGCACTGCATTGCCCATAAGGCAGGCTGAGCACTCAAGCGCACGTGATAATCCCTCCTAAGCTCTCGTGCCCCGGAGGGGTAATAAGAGGAAGGGGTGATTCACATTCCAAGCAAACAAAAAAAACAAGGCTTAGCTTTCCTATTGTTAGCCCTTGTCAGCTGGGCCTCCCACGCGTCAGCCAATCCTGCCAATTTGGAAACGGGAAGAGATATTTTCTACAAACATTGCCAAGCCTGTCATGGGGATAAAGGCAATGGGAAAACCTTCGCGGCCAACGTGCTGAATCCACCACCGAAAAATTTCATCGCAAAGGAATCAAAAAAGGAACTGACAGAAAAACGGATGATCCAATCCGTTACAAAAGGGAGGAAGGGCACCGCCATGATGCCGTGGGAATCGAATCTCACAAAAGATGAAATCCAGGCGGTGGTGCATTACATCCGCAAAAAACTGATGATGACAAATAATTAAAAATTTATTTTTTTGTAAAATATTAAAAAACTGTTAGTATCATTATACATGATAACAGGAACACAGGAGAACTAGAGAACAGGATAACTGGAGTACTACAAACACAATATAAACTATTAATTTTAAAGGTTTTAAAAAAAAAGTCCATTACAACTCACATATTGAGTTAAAATATTTACTAACATCTAGTTAATAGTTTTTCTCTATTTCTCAATTACTAAAATGACTCTCTGCGACAACAAAATCTTCAAATATTTTAATTTTTTCAATGTTTTCGTAGTATAATCTTTACAGTTATCGTTGAGTCTGACTCTTTTCTATTCAAATTGAGCGAGACAAGTCATTGTATCACTTGCTCGAAAAATTCTCAATGCGGTAAAACGAGGAAGGCCCCGTCCCCATTCAGCGGTTTAATCTCGGCGGAGCCAAAGTATAGCTCGCGAGGTTTCCCGGCTGCTGAAATGGGAACAGGGCCTTCAGGGCTCATCATACACCTAAATTATCTTTAAGGTAAATTATGAATGTCACGCAAATTCAAATGAGAGGAAAGAAAATTGAAGCCAGGAGTCTGGAGTTAAGAAACCAGCTTTGGCCTGAATTGGACGAGAGCCGTATTTGGGTTAGGCAATCTAAAGTGGGTTTCACAACAATTCCTCGGGCACTGCCATTAATTCACCTTATTATGGATAATTTATCCAATGGTAAACCAGTCTCATCAATATATTTTTCTCTTTGGTCTCGGGTTTACGACCAGGGGATAGTTACCATTAGCAACCCAAGGGAGATGGCGTTTGAAGCAGGCTTCAGCGGGCAACGTGCAGAGAATACATGGGCCAGTAGAATGAAAATCCTAAAAAAATTAAATTTCATTGACAATAAACCAGGCCCCTCTGGCGACTTCAGTTATATCCTGATTTGGAACCCATACCTTGTTATCAAGGACCTCTACCATAAGAAAAAAATCCCAGAAGCTCAATACAATGCTCTTTTTCACAGGGCTCAAGAGGTAGGGGCCGACGACTTGCTTTGACTTTAATCAATCCTAATGACACCCTCTGAACGAATTAAATTTATCAAAAATATTTCAAGCACTTTAGGCGCAGAGGATTGGAGCCTCATAGACCTAACTCTTAGACAGTTTGGCTTGCCTTCTACCGATTCATGGGAAGGCAACGGTACCGTCCCCTATGTTATAGATATGATTAGTGATGCCAAGGATGAATCACTTATTGAGTTAGCTAGACACTTAAATTTAAAATCCCTTTATCAGACCAAGGAAGCTCCTCAACAAAAAGAAAACCAAACTGAATCGGGAGCAAATGTATCCACTTCATTTTGGCAACCAAATCAAGCAAGAGTGTTTCTAAGCCATCATTCCAGCATTAAGTCTGAAACAATTTTATTAAAAAAGGCTCTTGAAGAACATTCCATTGTGCCCTTCGTGGCTCACGAAGATATTGAACCCACTAAAGAGTGGCAAACAGAAATTGAACTTGCGCTTTCTACTATGGATGCATTAGTTGCACTATTATCTCCGGGCTTTAAAGAAAGCGACTGGACTGACCAAGAAGTGGGTGTAGCGGTTGGTCGTAGAATACCAATTGTCCCTGTGCGGATAGACTTAGATCCATATGGCTTTATTGGAAAATATCAAGCTCTTCAAGGACGGGGGAGGGCACCAGAACAAGTTGCTCTAGGGATATTTGAAATCCTGACCACAAAACCAATCATAGGTGAAAAATTAACTGAGGGGCTTGTAGAAAAATTTATTCATTCAGAATCTTGGGCTACTGCTAAATATAATATGAGTTTACTCGAAAAATGGGCCACAATAACACCTGAAATGTCAGCACGGCTTAAGAAAGCTGTAGAAGAAAACGGTGAAATAGGAAATTCGTTTGGTGTCCCCGAAAGACTGGACAAACTTCTGTTGAAATTTTAACCCACACTATTCTGCGGCAGAGGGCGGATATTTTTCTCAAGCGTAGGCCAGTCATTGCGCCTGGCAACTTTGAGGTCGTAACGGGACTGCAGGTTCATCCAGAATTCGGCGGTGGTCTTGAAGTATTTCCCCAGTCGTAAAGCACTATTGGCCGTGATACCACGTCGAGCGTGAACAATATCGTTGATACGCGCCACAGGCACATCCAGGTCGCGGGCCAGTTTGTTCTGACTGATACCAAATGGCCGCATAAACTCTTCCAGTAGAATTTCTCCCGGCGTAACCGGTTGCAGTTTTTTTCTCATAATTCTTTTACTCTTGGTTAGTGATAATCGACAATTTCCACATCATGGGCATAGCCGTCTTTCCACTTGAAACAAACCCGCCATCTTTCATTGATGCGGATGCTGTGTTGGTCCTTGCGGTTTCCCCTTAAAGCTTCCAATCTGTTGCCCGGCGGCTGTCGCAAATCGTTAAGCTCTACAGCGGCTTCGAGCATTTCCAGTTTTCTCCGGGCAACCCTTTCGATACTTTGAAAACGAGGAACCGCTTCGTCCTGAAACAAGTTTTCCGTATCCTTACAGCGGAAGCCCTTAATCATTCCCCATAGTATTCTGAAATTCGGAACATGTCAACAGGAATCCTATAATCAGAATCCTACCTCTTCATCTCTTTTCCCAGTTTGTTTTCGATGGAGGCGATTTTGGATTCCAGTCTGCCCGACTTGCCTTCCCGGTAATCGATCTTGATGCCGCAGGTGATGCGTTTGCAATCCGCCCTCATCGTCTCGTAGCATTGTTTGACCACCCCCATAACTTCATCAAACTCGCCTTCCAGCACCGTTCCCATCGGATTAAGCCGATAGGGCACGCCGCTTGCGTCAATAATTTTCAGGGAGCGGCTGACCTGTGCGCTGACGCTTTCCCCCTTATCCATGGGGCTCATACTGAACTCAAGCAATATCATTTGGAATGACCTCACAATCAAAAATGTTATAAAAACAGGGGAATCCCCTAAAATTCAGGCTTCTTTGCAAGTTTACCCTTGCATTTTAGGGCCGAGTTATGAAATTATCAACCATCCCATCAAGCGATTGCGGGAAATCCCAGTAAAGGCGGTATCTGTTTTTTGTCCCAGTTAGATGATCTGCGCCAGCAGATTGACAAGATTGACGACCAGCTGTTAAAGCTGATCGGTCGCCGTGGCCAGTTGGCCCAGAAGATCGGCGATGAGAAATCCCGTCAAGGGAAAGGGAGTCATTATCACGTTCCTCATCGTGAGCGGGCTATCCTTGAGCGGCTGAAGGACCAGAACAAAGGCCCTTTTCCCGACCCTTCTATTGAATCCATTTTTCGCGAATTGTTCTCCGCCACGCTGGCTTTAGAAAAGCCGTTGAAGATTGCTTTTCTCGGGCCGGAAACCACATTCAGCCATCAAGCGGCAGTGCGGCATTTTGGTCATTCCTGCACGTTTAATCCTTGCGGAAATATTGAAACCGTTT